>OGZX01001165.1_pt1 | contig 28122 bp, 14 predicted proteins | sample 1576881 | NCBI WGS metagenome assembly OGZX01 (sample SAMEA3541542, study PRJEB24748) | human gut metagenome | biome: human gut; feature: human-associated habitat; material: faeces | place: China | collected 2012
CAGCTGAAGCAGACGGCAAAAGAGAGCCTGCGGCACGAGGTAAACCTCGTTTGTTTATACGTTAAATCATCACTAATATCAATAACTAATAAGAAAACAAATATATCAATCACTTAAACATATAAGATTATGAAACTGCGAAATAGCGTATTATTCTTGCTCTCGATAGGGTTACTATCCCTGATGTCTTGCCGGAAAGGACCGGCCGAACTGTCTTTGGCCGGTGAGTGGCAATTTGCTTTAGACCCGGAAGATGCCGGAATAGGGCAGGAGTGGCAGAATAAAGAGTTAGGAGACATGGTCCGTTTACCTGGATCATTGCAGGAACAGGGAAAAGGAGAAGATGTCAGCCTGGACACGAAATGGACAGGCCAGATTGTCGACAGTTCCTGGTATAAGGCTCCCGAATATGCCCGGTACCGGCAGGCGGGTAACATCAAAGTGCCTTTCTGGTTGAATCCGGACAAGCATTATGTCGGTGTCGCCTGGTACCAGAAGAAGGTGAATGTCCCTTCCGGTTGGGAGAACCGTCCGGTCGTCCTCGAATTGGAGCGGACGCATTGGGAAACCACTCTCTTCCTGGATGGCGAAAAGGTCGGGGAGCGAAACTCCTTACAGACGCCCCACCGCTATGTCCTGGATGGACTGAATGCCGGTGAACACACTGTTACGCTGCGTGTGGACAACCGCCTCTATGTCGATGTAGGCATAAATGCACACAGCGTCTCCGACCATACGCAAAGTAACTGGAACGGGATTATCGGCGATATGAAGTTGTCGGCAAAACCCTCCTTGTATATCGGGGCCGTACGGATCGACTCGGACATAAAGAATAAGCAGGCGGCGGTGAAGGTATGGCTGGAAGGGAAATCCGTCCAGGCGACCTCCACGGTTACCTTGCAAGCCGAGACGTTGGCCGGTGAAGCCATCGGCACCCCCGTCCGTTTCTCAGTCGGGGCGGGAGAGAAGCCAGCCCATGTCGAAGCGACTGTCGATCTGGGAGAAGAGGCCCGGCTTTGGTCCGAACATGCTCCGAATGTATATAAGATGAGAGTCTCCCTGCAATCCCCCGATGGTATCGATGAGGCAAGCTATAATTTCGGTCTCCGCGAGTTCAAGGCGAACGGGACCCGCTTCGAGATCAACGGACAGCCCGTCTTCCTTCGGGGTACGTTGGAATGCTGCATCTTCCCCCTGACGGGTTATCCCGCCATGCAGCATGACTACTGGGCGAAGATCTACCGCACCTGCAAGGAATACGGCCTGAATCATGTCCGTTTCCATTCCTGGTGTCCCCCGGAAGCCGCCTTCCATGTGGCGGACAGTATGGGAATCTACCTTCAGGTGGAATGTGGTGCCTGGGCGGAGGTCGGTAGCGGCAAGCCGCAGGATGAATGGCTGAAGGAGGAGAGCGACCGCATCCTGCAGGAATACGGCAATCACCCTTCGTTCTGCATGATGGTATATGGTAACGAACCTGCCGGAGCGGGTCAGGTGGCTTATCTTTCTGGCCTGGTCGATTATTGGAAGAGCAAAGATACCCGCCGTGTCTATTCCAGCGCTGCCGGATGGCCGTATATCGAGAATGCCGATTACTGGAATACCCCTAATCCGCGTATCCAGGCCTGGGGAGCCGGTGTGAACAGTATTATCAACCGGGAAGCCCCGCGTACGGATTACGACTTTTCCGGCATTATCCGTTCCGATATGCCGACCGTCAGCCATGAGATCGGGCAGTGGTGCGTCTATCCCAACTTCAAGGAGATAGAGAAATATACAGGCGTCCTGAAAGCCAAGAACCTGGAGATCTTCCGGGAGACCCTGGCTGAAAAGGGAATGTCCGACATGGGAGAAAAGTTCCTCTACGCCTCCGGCCGCCTGCAGACCCTCTGTTATAAGGCGGATATCGAAGCCGCCCTCAGAACTCCGGGCTTTGCCGGTTTCCAGCTGCTCGACCTGCATGATTTCCCCGGACAGGGAACGGCGCTTGTCGGTGTGCTCGATCCGTTCTGGGATGATAAAGGATATGTTACGGGCAAGGAATACAGTATGTTCTGTAATGGCACCGTCCCGCTGGTCCACTTCCCGAAGATGGTCTGGTTGAATAATGAGGTGCTGGAAGCTCCTTTGGAAATGGCTCATTTCGGAGAGAAGGCAATGCCGGAAGCTGTTGTTCACTGGAGTATTGCGACTACCGGTAAACAGACTTTGCAGGAGGGGACTTTCACTCGCGAACTGCCTCTTGGCAATTGTATTCCTGTCGGAAATATCCGGTACGATTTATCTCAGGTAAAAGAACCGACCCAGTTGGTTGTCTCCGTTCAGGTAGAGAATACGGATATCCATAACCAATGGAACATCTGGGTCTATCCGGCAGTAAAGAAAGCTGTAGCCAGCCAGCCGTATATCACGACCCAGCTGGATAAAACAGCGCAGGATAAGCTGAATAACGGTGAGTCTGTTTTGTTGCTGACCTACGGAACCGTTCCGCCGGAAAAGGGAGGCGATATCCCTGTCGGCTTCTCCAGCATCTTCTGGAACACCGCCTGGACACGCGGGCAGGCTCCGCATACCCTCGGCATTTGCTGTGATGCGGAACACCCCGCACTGGCCGCCTTCCCGAACGAAGGGGTGAGCGACTATCAATGGTGGGACCTGATGAGCCGTTGCGATGCCATGCTCCTGGACGATTACCCTGAAGGCTTCCGTCCGATCGTTCATCTTGTCGATGACTGGTTTACCAACCGCAAACTGGGGATGCTCTACGAAGCCCGTGTCGGCAAAGGCAAATTGTTGGTTTGCAGTGCCGACCTGCAGAATGACCTGTCCAAGCGTCCGGCAGCCGCCCAGTTCCGGCAAAGCCTCCTGGAATATATGGCTTCCGGACAGTTCAACCCTGTGCAGACGTTGGAAATCGATAAGATAAGATATTAAAGTCCTGAAGTACTAAACAATAAATAAACATGAAACGACTCTCACTGTTATTGATCTCCCTCCTTACCTGCCTTGTCGTGCAGGCGGAGGAATCCGGGCGAATGGACCTGTCCGGCCTGTGGCGCTTCCAGCTGGACCCGATGGGGTTCGGCAAGACACCCGGGTCTGAATTATATCTAAGTAAACTGACCGAAACGATCCTGTTGCCCGGCTCAATGGACGAGGGAGGTAAAGGCATTCAGAATATAGTGGCGCATGTGGACCGCCTGAGCCGCAAGTTCGAATACTGCGGACAAGCCTGGTACCAGCGTGAAGTAGTGATACCGGCAGACTGGAAAGGGAAAGAAGTGATCCTCTCGCTGGAACGCTGCCATTGGGAAACGGCCGTCTTTGTGGATGGCGAGCCGGTCGCGACCGATGAACGCCTCTCCACCCCGAACCGCTTCGTCCTGACTAAACAATTGACGCCCGGCCTGCACACCCTCACCCTCTGTGTCGACAACCGTCTGAAATACCCGATGGATCAGTGGACGCACGGAACGACCGAATATACGCAAACGAACTGGAACGGCGTTGTCGGCCGGATGGAACTGATCGCCAAACCGTCCTGCTACATCGAAAAGATGGATATCTATCCCGACACCGAAGCGAAGAAGGTGAAAGTCCGTCTGTCCCTTCATACCGGTGGCCAGCCGGGAAGTGGAGAACTGACCTTTCGTATTGCTGAAAAAGAGGGTAAGGAAATCTGCCGGGTTGCGATGCCTGTCTCTTTCTCCGGTGAGGCAGCTGTAATTGAGCAGGAGCTTACCTTGGGTAAAGAGATGAAACTGTGGGATGAGTTCACTCCTGCTTTATATGACTTGACAGCCACTCTCGATACGGGGGCAGGTATAGATTCCCGGTGTTCCGTTTTCGGTATGCGGAAAGTGGAGCAAGGTAAACATCACATTCGCCTGAACGGTCGTGATATCCACTTGCGTGGAGTGCTGGATTGTGCCGTTTTCCCGATAACGGGTTATCCTTCGACAGATATAAAAGACTGGGCCCGGATATTCCGGACAGTAAAAGAGTACGGAATGAACCATGTCCGTTTCCATTCCTGGTGCCCACCGGAAGCCGCTTTCGATGCTGCCGACGAATTGGGAATCTATTTACAGGTGGAGCTTCCGATGTGGATCAAGGATGTAGGGCAATCTCCCGCCCGCCGCGACTTCTTCGAGAAGGAGATGTATGCCATACTGGACGAGTATGGGAATCATCCCTCTTTCCTCCTGTACTGCAACGGTAATGAGAACGAAGGCGACTTCGCCGTCCTGGAAGACCTCGTGAAGAAGGGGCAGGCCTACGATCCCCGTCACCTCTATTCCGCCTCCACAGCCCGTACGCACGTAAGGGCCGACCAGTATTACGCCTCCCATGTCGCCGCCGATGTCGGAGATAAGAACCGGCGCTGGATCACCGTCTACGAAGGCAAGCCCTCTACCGACTGGGATCTCTGTGAGGAGTCGGCCATCGACGTACCGGTCATCGCCCACGAAACGGGCCAGCGCTGCATGTATCCGAACTTTGAAGAGATGAAGAAATACACCGGCGTGCTGGAACCCCGTAACTTTAAGATATTCCAGGATCGCCTCGCCCGCAACGGCATGCTGCACCAGGCCGATGAATTTTTCCGGGCAACCGGCGCGCATACCGTCCTTCAGTATAAGGAGGTGAACGAAGCCCTGCTGCGCACTTCCACCTCCGGCGGCTTCCAGCTGCTCGGCCTTTCTGACTTCCCGGGACAGGGAAGCGCCTTCGTCGGCATCCTGGATGCTTTCTGGGAGAGCAAAGGATTGGTGACACCGGAGAAATACCGCGAGTCGTGTGCTCCGATCGTTCTCCTGGCACGTCTCCCGAAACGTACCTACACGAACGAAGAGACCTTCACCGCCAAGTTAGGCATCTATCATTTCGGCCTCGAGGCAATCCGCAAAGGGCAACTGACCTGGCAGTTGGAAAGCGAAAACGGAGAGATTGCCGGTCGGGGAAAGATCAGCCATAAAGAGATCCCGTTCAGCACGGTCGATTCCCTGGGCGTAATCAACGTTCCGCTGGACAAAGTCGCTACGGCCGGAAAGTATACGTTGAAAGCACGTATTGCCGGAGACGTATGCAACGAATGGAACATCTGGGTTTACCCGGCTATCAAACAATCCGCATCCGAAGGATATACATACGTCCGCCAATGGGAAAAGGCTAAGGAATTGCTCCTGGAAGGAGAAAACGTCCTGCTGATCCCCGACAGTTGTGCCGGGCGGAAAGCGCATTTCGCCAGCCATTTCTGGAATCCGATCATGTTCAACTGGAAACCGATGATCGTCGGGACGCGTATCGAACACCGGCATCCCGTCTTCCGCGACTTCCCGACTTCCTACTATGCCGACTGGCAATGGTGGGACATCCTGAACTACGCTACGGCGGTGGATCTGACCGATATGCGCACATTGACCCCCGTCATCCAGAGTATCGATACCTACGAAGTGAACCGCAAGCTCGGCATCTCGTTTGAAGCCAAGGTAGGCAACGGGAAACTGTTCGTTCTCTGTGTCGATCCGGAAAAGGATATGGAAAAGCGCCCGGCCATGCAACAACTGCTGACATCCGTCCGCAACTATGTGGCCTCCGGCAGTTTCGCCCCCGCCGTCTCTTTGCAGCCGTATGAACTGGACGCATTGTTCGATTACGGTAAGATCCGCAATACGGAAACCCAATCGAGTGAAGCGATCAGGCAACTTTTTAATCAATAAATAAGCAACAATCGGTACAAAGAGCAGCTTTTTTCCGTATATTTATGCAAAGCCGGTTGCCTGCCGACAATTGTCAACAAGCCTGCCGACAATTGTGAGCAAGCCTGTCGACAATCGTCAGCAGGCCTGCTGACAGTTGTCGGCAAGCGTTTTCCCGGCGACTAAACCAATCTGCCTGCTCGGCAAATGATGAACATTCCGCCTCTGCTGCGACATTCTGAAGCAGTTCCGTTTTGTATCATTCTTTCTGTTTTTTGTTCCAGACAGACATGTACTTGATTAGTACAGAAGGGGGAAAGATTTTAGATTGTCTGTATTTTTGCATATCGGATTTTGTAAATATAAAACAGTAACAAGTATGTGTATATATTTTCGGTGTAAAAGAGTATTATTCGGCGTGGGACTTATGCTCTCCCTTAGTTTGGGTTTGCAGGCCCAGCATAAAGATATGCAGCGGGTGGCGACAAACGACTGTGGAGTGGCGTCTGCGCAAGAGTTCCTGATCAAGGGAGATGATTATACATTGCCGGATTCTTTCACAGGCTCTAAGGAGGCGAAGACGTGCAACTTTGGCGGTACCGTTATCTACGCCTTCGACCAGATGGATATACAGGCCGATTACCAGATGGAAGTCGTCTATCTGGCCGACAGCCGGAGGGAACAGCGTATTGTGGCCGACGGCAACGAAGTGCAGACGCCTGTTGTGCTTGAAAAGGGAAAAGAGCAACGCTACGTGATCGATTTACCCAAGAAAGCCTATGCATACGGGCAGTTGGTGCTGGTATTCGAGGCCTTGAAAGGAGACAATGCCATTGTCTCGGAACTGAACCTGTATTCATCCAATCCCACCCGCTTGAAACCTTTCGGGGAAGAGCGTAAAAAGGAATTGGTGCATACGCAGGCTTATACGGTGGATACTGCCGTTTGTGCAGAAAAGGTCTTACCTATATATACAATTAAACCTCATCAGGTTGCCGGTGTGTATAATCCGGTTCTTTCGTTAAACGGAACCTGGCTCTTTAATGAAAAGCCCGATGCCCGCTTCTATGAACAGAAACTGGATAATGGGAACTGGAAGCCGATTGTTGTGCCGGGACAGTGGTCTATGCAAGGCTTTAAGGTCGACTCTGCCGGTTTCGGAGCTTACCGGACTACGTTTACTTTGCCGGCAGACTGGCAGGGGAAACAGGTGAAACTTCGTTTCGATGGCGTTTCCAGTGAGTCGGTCGTTTATTTGAATGGAAAGGAAATCGGTTCCCACATGGGAGGGATGACGGCTTTTGACTTGGACGTGACAAAGGCTCTGAAGGCTGGAGAAAACAGCCTGGCTTTGAAGGTTCGGAGTGAGTCGCTGGCCGATATGTTAGGGAGCCTGACGCAATATGCAGCGCATCAGTTGGGCGGTATTACCCGTAAAGTGACGCTCTTTGCCGTTCCGGAGATCCATTTGGCTGATCTTCGTATCGTGACGGACCTGGATGATGCATATAAAGATGCAGACTTGAAAGTATATGTTTCGGTGGCCAACTCTTCCGGAAGCGTCCGGAAGGATGTTTCGGTTCGCCTTTCTATCTCGGGTCTTCCCGTTGTTTTGAATCAGAATATTCCGGAGATAGCCGCCGGTTCGGTCTGGAACGGCTGGTTGACCGGAAAAGTCGCTTCTCCCCGGAAGTGGGATAACGAACATCCTGATCTGTATACCCTGAAACTGGAAGTCGGCACCTCGGACAAGGTTGTCGAACAGGTGGAGAAACGCTTTGGTTTCCGCGAAGTTCAGATTCAGGGAAATCGTTTGTTGGTGAACGGGAAAGCCGTTAAGTTGAGAGGAGTCTGCCGTCACGAGATGCACCCGTTGACTGGGCGTGTGATGAATCCGGAACTGGAACGGAAGGATGTCGAGCTATACCGGGATGCGAACTGTAATTTTATCCGTACTTCTCATTATCCTCCCTGCGAAGAACTATTGGATATTTGTGATGAACTGGGGATGTTTGTGGAAGTGGAAGCTCCGGTCTGCTGGATCGGCCATCATGCAAATGAGAACTGGAAGGTGTTGAACTACCGGTCCCCTGAATATTACCCGTATGTGCTGCAAGCCAATATGGAGATGATCCAATTCTACCGGAATCATCCGTCCATCCTTTTCTGGTCGATGGCAAACGAATCGTATTGGAATAAAGAATTTGCGCAGGTACAGGTTTATATGGAAAAAGCAGATCCTACGCGTCCGTTCACGTTCCATGACCAGGCCTATGGCGGATTTAACAACCAAGGAAGTACCGCTCCGATTGCCAATATCCATTATCCGGGTCCTAACGGATATAAGGTTGCCGCCAAGAGCGACCGCCCGATGACGTATGGCGAATATTGCCATTTGAATGTCTATAACCGGAGCGAGCTGGTGACAGATCCCGGCATCCGGAGTGACTGGGCGCTGGCATTGGCGCCTACATGGGATAATATGTATAAGACACCCGGCGTTCTGGGCGGTTCTATCTGGTCGGGAATCGATGATATATTCCAGATGCCGAACGGTGATGCCGTCGGTTATGGTCCCTGGGGGCCGATCGACGGATGGCGTCGTCCGAAACCGGAATACTGGGATATGAAAAAGATCTACAGCCCGGTCCGTGTGGAAACAAAGGCCTTGTCTCCGTCCGGAGAATTAGTCATTGACCTTGAAAACCGGTATACGTATACGAATCTGAACGAGCTGCGGATCAACTGGTCGTACGGAGAGGAGAAAGGTACGGCCTTTGTTGACCTGAAGCCCGGTGAGAAGGGACAATTCCGCGTGCAGATCGCACATCCGGAAAAGGCGAATGAGCTTTATCTCTCTTTTGTCGACCCGCGCGGGTTTACAACCGACGAGTATCTGATTCCGGTCGGAAGGCAAGTGCAGAATGAACTGCAGGCGCTACCGGCTGTTCCGACCCGCCTGAAAGAGAAGAAAGATCGTTATGTCATAACCGGAAAGGATTTCACCTGTGAGATCAGCCGTGTTTCTGGACAGATACTTTCGGTCAGGAAAGGAAAGACCGAAATCCTGAATGGCGGCCCGTGGCTGATGGCGTTGCCGTTGACCGGAGGCGGATGTTTTCCGAATCATAATGCCAATACGCCGGTCTTCAATGATCTGTGTTCTGATTGGCAGGTTGAGAAAGTGGAGGCCGTTCAACAGGGAAATGATGCCGTGATCAAAGTAGCGGGCACATACAAGGAGTTTGCCGGTTCTTATGATCTGAAGGTTAATGCAAATGGCGAGTTGTCGGTGGCTTATTCGTTCAACGCTCTTGAAGATGTAAACCCGAGGCAATGGGGATTGGTCTTTGAAGCTCCAGCCTCTTTTGATAAAACATTCTGGCGGAGGGATGGATTGTGGAGTGTGTATCCGTCCGATCATATCAGCCGTCCGGTTGGCGAAGCCAGCTTGTTTTATGAAGGCCTCCCTGCAAAAGTAGATCCACGGACGGAACCCGCCTGGTCTTGGAGTATGGACTACAACGAGTTGGGAAGTAACGACTTCCGTTCCACACGTCGGAATATCTGGTATGCAGGCCTGAAAGATGGAAAAGGGAATAAAGTCACGGCTTGTTCTAACGGTGGACAGCACTGGCGCTCCTGGTTGGAAAAAGATAAAATTCGTTTCCTGGTTGCCGACTTCGTTACGGCAGGAAACGAGATGTTCCTGAGTAGTTATTATGCACCCTATCGGAAACCTGTAAAGAAAGGAGAACAGATAGGAGGAAAGATCGAGGTGAGAGTAGAATAATCATAACATTGTCCATCTATATATGGATATTGTCTATTTTCTGCCTGAACTACTATAGCTTACTTTGCAGTAAAGTTTAATACAATGATAATCGTTTTATTTATGTAGATGCTATTTCTAAATAACAGGTTTCAATATTTATAATTCACACTGAAAACGATAAATATATTTATCCCGTTACAGATGATAAATCATCTGTAGTGAATCTTTATTGCCCTGTAAAAAATGAATTATTAATTTATATAATATAGTAAACATGCTAAAAAGAAGCGGAATTGAATGAGTTTAGCTTTGAAATCAACCATCTGTATTTGAGAGTTTATTAATACAGTATTATTCTGTATTTGTTAATTATTTAATCATGTTATTATGAGCAAAACAATTGGAATTAATTATTTTAGATGCTTGCTTCTTGGTACAGGAATCTTATGTGTGGGAAGCACATCCGTTTTAGGAGAAACGATATCAGAGAATAAGTCTGATATCATGAAAATGTCTATGGTTAACGACTCGAAGATTTCAGGAGTCGTTGTGGATAAAGAGGGTATTCCGGTAATCGGAGCGAACGTTTCTGTAAAAGGAACGACAAATGGGACTATCACGGATATAGATGGGAAATTTGAACTGACGGTTCCGGATGGCGCCCTATTGGTAATCTCTTATATCGGTTATATCACCCAGGAGATCCCTGTAGGACACAAAACCACCTTCCAGATAGTCTTGAAAGAAGATACCCAGAATCTGGAGGAAGTAGTAGTGGTTGGTTATGGCGTACAGAAAAAGGTAAATATGACCGGTTCTGTTGCAGCCATCAATTCCGAGTCGTTGGCTAACAGGCCTGTGACGAATGCTTCCACCGCTTTACAGGGGATGTTGCCGGGTGTGACGGTCGTGCAGAACAGTGGGCAGCCGGGTAAGGATAACTCCTCGATCCGTATTCGCGGCGTCGGCACGTTGAATAATGCGAATCCGATGTACGTTGTCGACGGCCTGATTGTCTCGACTATCAATGACATCGATCCGAATGACATCGAAAGCCTCTCTGTACTGAAAGATGCAGCGTCGGCTGCGATTTATGGTTCGCGTGCGGCTAACGGGGTCGTCCTGGTTACGACAAAGAAAGGCAGTAAAAAGGCGGCTACTTTGAAATATGATGGCTATGTGGGTTGGCAATCTCCGACTTCCCTGCCTGATTATCTCCCTTCCCATGAATATGCGGATTTGTATAATAAGGCCTTGATTAATGAAGGGAAAGACCCTGCTTATACGGCCGATGAAATAGAGAAGTTCAGAAACGGAAGTGATCCTGACAATTATCCGAATACGGATTGGTTAGGCCTGTTCTATAAGGATAAAGGCTTCCAGCACAGCCACAGAGCGGAAGTGAGTGGCGGTAGCGAAACGACTACTTATATGTTCTCTTTGGGATACTTGGGACAGGATGGTATTATTGAAAACTCCGATTTCCAGCGATATAACCTGAGAGGGAATATCAATACGAAGATTAATAAATTTACTGCCGGGGTCAACTTCTCCTATACCTATGGAAATACGAATGAGCCGGTCAGCTCGTGGACTGGAGACTTGTATCAGATCTTCCGCCAGATCAACCGTATTGCTCCCTTTGTCCCTTATAAATATTCGAACGGCTATTACGGTTACATTGCCGATGGCAGCCCGATGGCCTGGGTTGAATCGGGGTCGATCCATAATCAGAAATATTATACGACTCGCGCTGTGGGAAATATCGGCTACGATATTATAAAAGGATTGAAGATCCAGGAGGTGATAGGCTATGAACATACGGGTAGCTCCGATGAGAAGTTCCTGAAGGATATCCAGTATTATAACTGGAAGACAGGTGAACCTTCCCAATATCAGGGACCGAACAGCCAGACCGATGACCGGGAGGACTACATGATGCTTAACTTACAAACGCTGTTGACTTATAATAATACGTTCGGGAAACATACTGTCGGTGCTTTGGCTGGTTTCTCACAGGAATACAGCCGCAGAGACTGGACGATCGGCAAGCGTATAAACTTCCTGAATAATGATTTGTGGGAACTGAATGCCGGTTCGCCGGACGGACAGACTGCCGAAGGTTCGGCAAACGAGTATGCACTGCGTTCTTTCTTCGGACGTGTGACGTATGACTACGATAACAAATATTTGTTCGAAGCGAATGTCCGCCGGGACGGGACTTCCCGTATAAACCGGGATACCCGCTGGGGTACTTTCCCTTCCTTCTCGGCCGCCTGGCGTATCATCAACGAACCGTTTATGGAGAGTGCGCGGGATATCCTCTCTGATTTGAAACTTCGTGCCGGTTGGGGTAAATTAGGAAACCAGCAGTTGGGAACGGACAATCGCAAAGCGATAGAGTTCTATCCCTATCAGTCGGTTTTGTCTCAGAAAAACTATGCATTCGGCGGTAAAGTGAACCAGGGTGTTGCACCGGTCGACGGGGCAAACAATGATTTGAAATGGGAAACATCTAAGACGACTAACATCGGTCTGGATATGGGCTTCCTCCAGAATATGTTTACCTTGACGGTGGATGCTTACTGGAAAAAGACATCCGATATCCTGATGAAACTGCCGGTGAGCACGCTCTACGGATTGGAAGCTCCCTACCAGAATGCCGGGGAAGTAACCAATAAAGGTATAGAAATGCAATTCGGATATAAATACGCCAACAAAGATTTCACCTTCAATGCGACGGCAAATGTCGCTTATAATAAGAACGAGGTGACGAATCTGCATAACGACGGCGCTAAGATCTGGGATGGATTCAAGTTCAAACAGGAGGGACGTCCTATTAACTCGTTCGGCGGTTATGAGGTGATCGGTATCTTTACCGACGAAGACGATCTGAAGAATAGCGCCGTGATCAACCGGGAACAGGCTGGCTTGGGAGACTTGAAGTACAAAGACCAGAACAAAGACGGCAAGATTGACGGTGAGGACCGCGTTTACCTGGGTAGCTGGGATCCTTCCTGGACATTCGGCCTGAATCTGAGCGCAACGTGGAAAGGCTTCGATGCTTCTGTCTTTTTCCAGGGAGCGGCGGATGTAAAGGGTTTCCTCCAGAATGAAACGGTCGGACGTTTACAGGGGAATACGGCAAAACCAACCGCTTTGTTCCGTGATTCCTGGGATGCTGAAACCAATCCGAACGGTAAATTTCCTCGTCCGTTGACTACCTGGAGGCAAAACGATTCGGAAACGAACCCGTCTGATTTCTGGATTATAAATTCTTCTTATTTGCGAATGAAAAACATCCAGTTCGGATATACATTGCCGAAGAGTGTCTGCGACTTTATCCGGGTTCCGAGAATCCGTGTTTATTACAGTGGACAGAACCTGTTGACTTTTACCGGATTCAGCGATGGCTTCGACCCTGAAGCTCCTGTAGGTGCACGTGGCTACTATCCTCAGGTGAAAGTAAATACGTTTGGATTAAATGTAACCTTTTAAATAGATATGTCATGAAAAAATATAGTTTATACGCTGTCCTATTACTGTTTATAACCTCTTGTAGTAGTGACTTCCTGGATAGAAATCCATTGGATCAACCCTCGAATGAAACATTCTGGAATACGGAAAAAGACGCCTTGGCGGCTGCGACCGGTTGCTACGAAGGATGGTTCAGCATGGAGGAAGTGATTTATTTCGATTGCGCGTCCGACAATGCCTACAATCCTTTCCCCTGGGAAAACTGGCAAGTACAGGCTACCGGCTACGCTACAGCCAACGATTTTGGACAGAACTACATGAAGTATGACAAGATCGTCCGTTGCAACAATTTCCTTGCCAACATCGATCGCCCGGAGATGAGCGAAGAGGTGCGGAGCCGCCTGACGGCTGAAGTCCGCTTTTTAAGGGCCTGGCATTATTTCCTGAAAGTGACTCTTTACGGTGACGTGCCTTTGGTTAAAGAAGTGCTGGATGTCAATAACTCCAATCTGCCTCGCACTCCGAAGGCCGAGGTGGTGAAGTTTATCCTGGATGAACTGAACGAGATTGCTCCCTTGTTACCGGAGAAGTATACCGGTAGCGATGTCGGAAGAGTTACGAAAGGGGCTGCCCTTACGCTGAAAGCCCGTATGGAGATATTCGAAGGCGATTATGCGGCTTGTGCTGCTACCTGCGAACAGGTCATGAAGCTCGGCTATTCTTTGTTCCCTGACTATAGAGGTTTGTTCAAGATAGCCAATATGGGCAATGAAGAGGTGATCCTGGACGTCCAGTATGTGGAGAATCTGGCAAAGAACGGTATCCTCGGTGTAATGCCTCCCGCATCTCTCGGCGGTTGGTCCTCGATCAACCCGACCCAGGCGTTGGCGGATGCTTATGAATGTATAGACGGAAAGACGATTGAAGAGTCTCCTTCCTATAACCCTAAAGATCCGTATAAAGATCGTGATCCCCGTTTGGCCGCTTCCCTGATTTATCCGGGTTGCCTGTATGAAGGCAGCTATTTCAACCCGATCGATATCAAAGACCCGACCGGCGACTATTATGCTCCTTACGGACGTTCCAAAACAGGCTATCATCCGCGTAAGTATATCGACAACCTGGGCGATTATGCCGATATGTGGAACACGGGTATGAATGCGATCGTGATGCGCTATGCCGAAGTCCTGCTGATGTATGCCGAATCGAAGATCGAACTGAATCAGATAGATGCCTCCGTCTATGAAGCGCTCGACGCGATCCGTACCCGGGCCGGTATGCGGGTTGTCGATAAGGCGGTTTATAACAACCAGCCGAAGATGCGTGAACTGGTCCGTCGTGAACGCCGTGTCGAGCTGGCGATGGAAGGACTCCGCTGGTTCGATATTTGCCGCTGGAAGATCGGCGAAGAGGTGATGCCGGGCCAGGTATATGGTGCGCTTTTGGGAACGGTCGATGCCGAAACCGGAGCTTTGAACCTGACGGATGAACGGATAAAAGTGGAAATCCGCCTGTTTGATCCGGCCAAGAACTACCTATGGCCGATCCCGCAGAGTGTGATAGATGCAACTCCGGCTATTAAGCAGAATCCCGGATATTGAGTTTTTTTGTAAAATAATAGTCATGTGATCCTTAACTACCCTATAGCCTGTGTGCTTACAGGCTATAGGGTATCGCCCGACAGGCTTAAGGGTAGCTCTTGCTACCTTATAGCCTACCGGGCGTTATCTGTATTCAGATGTTTCGGATATCCGTATGATTGCATTTGATTTTTTATTAACTTTGTTTCATTAACAAAAGGAGAACACTATGGAACAACCGTCTGAACAATCATTGTGGGGAATGCTGGAAGGTATAACCGAGAACCTGAAGCATAAACGTCTGGCGGATGTGTTCCGCTTTGTCTCTTTCCAGCCGTTTGAAACATTCGGGCCGCATAAACACCTGCGTATCGAGATCAACTATGTGAAGAAGGGAAATTGCATCCTGCACCTGGAGAATGAAAGTATCAGCTTCAGTGAAAACGAGATGATGGTGATCTGCTCCAATGTCGAACATACCTTCGAGGCGGGTTCAGAGGATACGACCCTGATGCAACTGGAGTTCCTGCCTGAGGTCTTCTCCCGTTTCAACCCCCACGAACCGGAACAGGCGGGCGAATTGGCTCCTGTCACGATCTTTTCCGAAGAGAACCGGCTGATTAAGATCGTCAATAATGTCCGTATCATGCGTGCCGTACAGCGCATCGTGAACGAGATGAACCAGAAGAGCAAATACTATCAATATCTGGTCGTCATGTATTATGCCGAGTTACTGATTCTGATTTACCGCTACCTCGATGAGGCTTATCTTCCGATTTGTGCAAATGATTCCCTGAAAAAGGCTATTTCATATATCCGCCTGAATTACCAGTCCGATATTACGATCAGCGACGTGGCCTCCCGTACAGGGATAGGGGAGCGTTACCTGCGTAAGCTGTTTTCCCAGTATCTTAATCTCTCACCGTTGGATTACCTGAATCAGATACGGATTAACAAGGCTATAGAGTTGTTGCGAAACACGGAGATGTCCGTGAAAGAGGTTTGCTTTTCCTGCGGTTTCCAGTCTCCTCAGTACTTCTCCCGTATCTTTAAACAGCAGATGGGAATCTCTCCGCGTGAAGTGACAAAATAACCAGAGCCGTTTTGTCTACTTATTCCTCCTTTATGTTCCTTGTTGCATAAGCAACCGGGCCCTTTCCGGCCGTTTGTTGCTGTCTCCTCTCTTTATCTTTGTAGACAGAAAGACAAACAATAAAAAAGGAATTCACAATGAAAGAATGGAAAGACGATAAAGCCTTGTTTGCTCTGATAAAAGAAGAGCTCTACACCGCAGTAGTCGGTGATATTATGGATAAGATGGGCTATACCCGCCAGTTTCTGCCTCCCCGTGTCCGCCCCCTCCGTGACGATATGCTGATTGCCGGACGGGCGATGACCGTACTCGAAGCCGATGTCCTGGATGCTGGAAAAGAGAAGGGGGTGAACCCTGTCCTGCAACGTTCCTTCGGCCTGATGCTCGAGGCTCTGGACGACCTGAAAGAAGATGAGGTGTATGTTTGCTCCGGTTCCTCTCCCGCCTATGCCTTATGGGGTGAACTGATGAGTGCCCGTGCGATCCGGTGTAAGGCTGCCGGAGCGGTTGTGAACGGTTATTCCCGTGATACGAAGGGGATACTGGCCCTCGACTTCCCCTGCTTCTCTTACGGGCCTTATGCGCAGGATCAGGCTCCGCGCGGAAAGGTGATCGATTACCGTGTCCCGATCGAGATGGACGGCGTGCGTATTAACGACGGGGATATCCTGGTCGGCGATATCGACGGCGTGTGTGTCGTGCCCCGCGAAATCGAAGAAGAGGTTTTCACCCGTGCTCTGGAGAAGGCTCGCGGCGAGCGCATGGTCCTGAAAAAGATACAGGAAGGGATGAAAGCCCGGGATGCTTTCGACAAATACGGAATTATGTAATACGATATAAAAGGAAGGAGATAACAGAATGAAGATAACAGACGTAAAAGTATGGTTGGTCCAGGGGATCAAATATAACTGGACATTACTGAAGATATATACCGACGAAGGCTATACCGGCGTCGGCGAAGCTACCAACTGGCCCGGTAGCCCGATCGTTTTCGAAGCGGCTAAGCACGTCGGTCAGCGCATTATCGGCCTGGACCCGATGAAGACCGACTTCATCTGGACGAAGCTCTATCGCGACCTGAACTGGATCGGCCCGTATGGTGCCAGCCTGTGTGCGATCAGCGGTATCGACATGGCATTGCTCGACCTGAAGGCAAAGGTGCTGGGTGTCCCCTGCTACGAACTGCTGGGCGGAGCGTACCGGAAAGAGATCCTGCTTTATGCTAACTATTGGTTTACCGGCGGTGGACATAACGAGGCCGATTATGCTGCCCAGGCGCGCCGTGTCATGGATGCCGGCTTTACCGGACTGAAGTTCGACCCGTTTGCCCATACTAACTATTTCTATGGCGAAGACCTGGCCTCCAACCTGACACTTACGGCGGAACAGCAAGACCTGGCGTTTAATGTCTCCAAGGCCGTGCGCGAGGCTGTCGGTCCCGAATGTGACATCATGATCGAGACCCATGCCATGCTGAATTACCGTGTAGCCGTCAAGATGGCGGAACGCCTGGCGAAGCTCGACATAACCTGGTATGAAGAACCCGCCGGTCCGGAGAGTTCGCAGACGCTCCGTGCCATGCGTGAACGTATCCCGTCGGATGTGGCGATCTGTGTAGGCGAACGCCATTATACCCGTTTCGGTATCCGTTCCCTGCTGGAGAAACATGTCTGCGACGTGATTATGCCCGATATCACCCGTTGCGGCGGCCCTTCCGAGATGAAGCGTATGGCAGTGATGGCAGAAGCCTATAACGTCCTGATCGCTCCCCATAACCCGAACGGCCCTCTGTCTACATTGGCCTCTTCCCATGTATGCGCCGCGATCCCGAACTTCTTCCGGCAGGAGTTTATGTTCAACGATGTCCCCTGGCGCGATACGGTGATCGACCATCCGATAGCCGAAATGGTCTACGACGGTCATCTGCACCTGTCCGGCCGTCCCGGCCTGGGCGTGGACCTGGTCGAGGAAGAGATGGAGAAACATCCGGGTATTACGACAAATGCCCCTGATAACTTTTATATCTGATCGTGTATGAGCTTTGTAATAGACTATAAAGATAAAGTAGTCCTGGTCACCGGAGTCTCTTCCGGTATCGGGCTGGGTGTCGCCCGGGAGTTTGCCCGGGCCGGCGCTCATGTGGCGGGATGTTCGCGTAAGCCGTCGGACGATCCGAGCGTTCAGGTTTTCCTGCAATCCGTCGGATCGGAAGGTGTGAAAGCCTTCTATCGCCAGACGGATGTCACGGACAGGGAGGAACTGGAAACCCTGGTGAAGGAGGCTGTCCGTCATTTCGGACGCCTGGACTGTGTGGTCTCGAGTGCCGGCATGAATGTCTTTGAAGGAGCTGAGAGATGTACGGAAGAGGATTGGCGTTACAACCTCGACCTCAATCTGGCTTCCCACTGGCGTCTGGCTAAGCTGTGCAAGCCCTATCTGGAAAAGAGCGGCGAAGGCGTCCTGCTGCTGATGACCTCCAACCATGCGTTCAGCTCGATCCCCGGTTGCTTCCCGTACAACGTGACGAAGACGGCTATCACCGGGCTGGTCCGCAGCTTGGCGATCGAGTGGGGGCCGGCTGTCCGTACGGTAGGGGTGGCCCCCGGCTTTATCGATACGGCGGGCAACGATACCTGGTTCGACTCTTTCCCTGATCCCGAAGCGGAACGCCGGCGGACGATCGACCGGCATCCGGTCAAACGGATCGGGACGGTGGAGGAGGTCGGTGCCTTATGCGTCTATCTGGCTTCCCCGTATGCCCGGTTTATCAGCGGGACGACGATCCTGATGGACGGCGGACGTTCGGCGTTGATGCAGGATGAGTAGTATTAAAACACAGATACCATGAACACAATCGATCTCATAATCTTTATTGTCTACTGCCTCCTGATCCTCTGTGTCGGCCTCTTTGTCTCACGTGGCAAAAAGGAAGGCGGGCGGGATGCCGGAGATTACTTCCTGGCCGGGCGCGGACTGGCCTGGTGGGCGATAGGGGCTTCTATTATCGCTTCCAACATATCGGCCGAACAGTTTGTCGGCATGTCCGGTTCCGGTTATGCTATCGGGCTGGCGATGGCGACCTATGAGTGGATTGCTGCTCTCGGCCTGATTATCGTGGCGAAGTTCTTTATCCCGATCTTTCTGGAGAAGAAGATCTTTACGATGCCCCAGTTCCTGGAAGAGCGTTTCGACAAGCGGGTAAAGACGGTGATGGCAATCTTCTGGCTGGCTGTATTCATCTTTATCAATCTCACTTCTATCCTGTATTTAGGTGCCCTGACAATCGAGAAGGTGATGGGAATCCCGATGCTCTACGGTATAATCGGGCTGGCGGCCTTTGCCGGTATCTACTCGATCTATGGCGGGTTGAAAGCGGTGGCGTTGACAGATGTAATCCAGGTCGTGTTCCTGATTGGCGGCGGACTGGTGACGACCTATATCGCCCTGAACCTCCTGGGAGACGGCGACGGTGTGTACCAGGGGATGATGAACCTTTATAATCAGGCAGGCGACAAGTTTCATCTGATTCTCGATAAGTCGCATCCCGGCTATAAGGATCTGCCGGGTATCTCCGTTATATTAGGAGGTTTATGGGTTGCAAACCTCTACTATTGGGGCTGTAACCAGTATATCATACAGCGTGCCCTGGCTGCCAAATCGGTTCGGGAGGCACAGAACGGGATGCTCTTTGCCGGCTTTATCAAGTTGTTCGTCCCCTTGCTGGTCGTGATCCCCGGTATTGCGGCGTTTGCTTTGGACGCTCCGCTGGCCAAATCGGACGAGGCCTATCCCTGGCTGCTCAGTAATCTGCTTCCCGTAGGGGTGAAAGGGGTTGCCTTTGCCGCCCTGACTGCTGCGATCGTTAGCTCTTTAGCATCGATGATGAACAGCATATCTACTATTTTCACGATGGATATCTACCGTTCTTATTTCCGGAAGGAGGCCGGGCAGAAGGAGTTGGTGCGTACTGGGCGCTGGGCCAGCTTCGGATCATTGCTGGTTGCTGTGCTGATCGCCCCGATGCTGTCGGGATTGGATCAGGCGTTTCAGTACATTCAGGAGTTTACCGGTTTTGTTAGTCCGGGAGCCTTGTCGGTCTTCCTTGCCGGTTTCTTCTATAAACGGGCTACGGCGAATGGGGCGTTGGCGGCGGCATTGGGTTCGTTCGTTTTCTCCTTCGGCTTGAAATTCCTTTTCCCCGAACTGCCCTGGATGGATCGGATGGGGCTTGTGTTCCTGATGTGCTGTGCGCTCATAGTGGCGCTGGGGAAAAAGAACCAGCCTGCGAATGTCTATACGCGGCATGATCCGGCTTTGTTCCGCACTGGGCGGATGTTTAATATTCTGTCCGTAGTCATATTGGCTATATTAATAGGCTTTTATTATTTTTGGTGGTAATACAAACAAGACAAATGAAACATATAAAGACAACACTATTCGCTATCGGTTGCAGCTTTCTACTCTCTGTCCCAACGACCTTTGCTGAGGTTGAGCGGCTTCCTGATGAGGCATCCTATCCTGTTCTGCAGGAATTGTCCGGAGTCAGAACACCTGTTATCCTGTTAAGCGGGACCTGGCAGTTTCGCTATTCCCCGGATAGCAAATGGACCCCGATACAGGTACCGGGCGAACCGGCCATGCAGGGATATGCCATCGAACACGATAAACCGTTTACCTACCGGAAGTCGTTCACTGTCCCGGCCGATTATGCCGGCAAACATACGATCCTGCGTTTCGACGGCGTTTACAGCTATGCCCGCCTTTTCGTGAATGGAGCTTTTATCCGTGAACATCATGGCGGCTTTACCCGCTGGGAGACGGATATAACTACCTTTGTCCGTCCCGGAAAGAAGAACGAGATACGCCTGGAAGTGACCGATCGAATAGATGATATCTCGTATGCCTCCGGCTATGCTCACCACCCGGTTGGAGGCATCCTGCGTGATGTGACCTTGTTTGCATTGCCTGAAACCTGCCTGTATGACTTCTATGCCGAGACACATCTCGATACAGCCTATCAGGATGCTGTCCTCAAAATCGGCTATGTCGCTTCTGAGGTAGACGGAGCAGAGGCCTTTTATACGCTAACCGCTCCCGATGGGAAAGCATATCCGTTATCTCAATCTCTGTTCCCCTTGAAAAAGGGTGAGAATACAAACGAACTGACTGTGAAACGCCCCCTGAAATGGGATGCCGAACATCCGAATCTTTATAAGCTGACCGTCAGCCTGCGTAAAGAGGGGAAAGAGATCGGCTGTTTTGAACGCCATATCGGTTTCCGTGACGTGAAGATCGAGAAAGACCGTATGCTGGTGAACGGTATGCCTGTCAAGTTGAGGGGCGCTTGCCGGCATGATATTCATCCGACGTTAGGGCGTACGACTACCGCTGAACTGGATAGTCTCGATGTGATATTGTTTAAGCGTTCTAATATGAACTTTGTCCGCACCTCGCATTATCCTCCTACGGAGCGTTTCCTGGAATATTGCGACCGCTACGGCATCTATGTCGAGAGCGAGACGGCTGTCTGTTTCGTCGATACCTATCGCCAGAAGAATTATGCGCCGGGCAAAACGCAGGACAGTGCCGGGTTTACCCCTCGCTACCTGTCGCAATGCCGCGAGATGGTGAAGGCTTTCCGCTCTCATCCCTCCATTCTGTTCTGGTCTATCGGTAACGAAAGTGTTTACGGTACCAACTTCCAGCAGTCTTGGGATTGGGTGAAGGCGACGGATAAGACCCGTCCTGTCATCTTCAGCTATCCCGGGTCGGTAGGAGAGAAGAAACCCATCTATGATATCCTGAGTATGCACTATCAGGATGTAAACGGTAACCTGAATCAGTGGAATCGTACGACTCGCGGTTTCCAGGGTGAAGGAATACCCGCCCTGTTCGATGAATGGGCCCATCCGGCCTGCTATACCTATGCTACGCTACAGGAAGATCCGAACATCCGTGAGTTCTGGGGACACTCCCTCGAAAAGATGTGGAGTGGCCTCTTTGATGCTCCCGGCGGATTGGGAGGGGCTATCTGGGGATATGTGGATGAAACCTTTATGCTTCCCGAACCCAAAATGGGTACTGCGTTCTGGAAGGAGTTTGCCCATACCGCCAAGCCGGAGGATTATCAGGGGAAATGCGTTGGCTACGGAGAATGGGGGATCGTGGACGTCTGGCGTCGCGAGAAACCGGAGTTCTGGGCCACCAAGAAAGCCTATTCTCCGGTTCGTTTGATGGCAACCGAAATCCCTTCCTTTACCTCCGGTCAGCGTTTATTGCTCCCTGTGTACAACCGTTTCGACCATACCGATCTGAACGAGATTCGGATACGTTATACATATAAGGGTGTAGAGAAAGAGCTTACTGCTCCTTCCGTCGCTCCCCACCAAAAAGGCCTGTTGGTCGTCCCTGCCGAAGCCTGGGAAAAGGGAGAGCCCCTGCTGGTCCGTTTCTATACGGCGACCGGTGAATTATTAGATGCCGAACAAGTTGTATTAGGCAGTGATTGTCGCCTGAGCCGTGATTGTCAGAATGTGTCTCCGGCAGACGGAACGTTACAGGTAGAAGAAACATCCGATCAGATTCGTGTAAAAGGTACGGACTTCGAGATCCCGTTCTCCAAAGAAACCGGCCTGATCTGTAATGCCACATCCAAAGGGCGGGTTATTATCGGGAAAGGACCGTTCCTGCACCTCGACATCAACCTGAACCACCTGACTGGAGCGGAAGTCCGCAAGAGCGCCCAAAAGTTCCTTACCTCCGATAGCGACTGGAAGAAGCAGAGTTTTAGCTATACCCGGAAAGAAGGTGTTGTGGAAGTGTCTCTCGCCGGTTCGTATAAGGATGTACAGACGGATATACTGATCCGGATCTCCCCCAATGGAGAAATGAACGTCAGCTATACGGTGGCGGGACAACCGAACGGCTATCTCCGTGAGACAGGTCTGTCCTTCTACCTGCCCGAACGCCTGGATTATCTGCAATGGCAGCGTAAAGGCATGTGGAGCTATTATCCCGAAGGCGCTTTTGCCGGAAACACGGGAGAAACCTCTCTCTATAATCCGAAGTCGGTACACTATGGCGAAGACCCCGGTCAACCCTGGTCATCCGATACGCATAACTATTACTATTGGGCAGATGCCGGCGCCAACTGTGACCGTCCGCTAACCCAAATGGCAAAGGGAATGAAAGAGAATATCTATCGTTATACCCTTTCCGCTACAGGCGAAAAGGCTGGGCTTACGGTTTGCTCCCCGGACGCCTCCCTGGCTTGCCGTGCTTCCAAGAGGGGAGACGGGCAACTGATACTCTACATTAATAATCGCTGGGATTATCCGGAGATAGCCTGGGGTAACTATTGCAAGACGTTGGAGGCTGTGCCTTGCTATGGCGAGATAAAGATACGGTTTTGACAAGTCCCGAAAGGAATAGGGGGGAGGCAGTACAAGACTGCCTGTCCCCGTATCCTGCTATTTGATCCCTAACTTAGCCTTGATCCCCTTCGGTATCGCATCCTTATGAACCATCACATAGATGGTTTTGGCGCGGACGAAGCTCTCGGACATGTTCAGGTATCCGCCGAACTTGTTGCGGTCGGTACCCCATGAGTTCTTGGTGATGTAGTATTTCGTGCCGTTCTGGTCCTTGGTGATACCGGTCACGTGCATCAGGTGGTCGTCGGTTGTCACGAACGATTCGAAGCCAGCCTGGCGTACTTCCGGAGTCACGTTGATCTCAGGATAAGGATGTTCGAATTTGGAGACCTCTTCCAAGCGTTCCTTCTCGCCTAATTTCTCGAAGCGGGCACGGTCCGTACCGGACAGATCTTCCACCTTCTTCACCTCCGGGTTGATAGCGACGCCGTTGGTAAAGGAGAAACCCTTCTCGCTCACGTCACCGTCCCAGCAGACCGTATAACCGTTGTTCAGGGCATAATCCACCGTCTCCATCATCTCGTCGAGTGGTAGGTTGTACATCAGGGAGTGTTCCCAGTTGTCGGGCACTTCCACGTCGAACTTTACGTAATACGGATGATGCGTGAAGCTCGTCAGTTCGATATAATCGTCCATATTCAGCCCTAATGATTCGGCGAACGACTTCGGCGTATATTCCTTGCCCTTGTAGGTGAATTTCTCCGGCAGCTTGCCCAAATAGGTGTCGAACAGGTTTTCGATCAGCTTGTCATATTCCGGGCTGCGCTGTTTCGCCTTGACGGCAACATCGGCGAGGGCATGCATGAAACGAACCATTTCGCCGTGGTTGTGCCGGTCCGAATCGTAATTGATACCTGTGTAAACCTCCTCCGGAACGATTCCTACCTGGCGGTATGCATTCATAAAGGTATGCGAGAGGCTACCCTGCCCGATATTCCCTTCCCCACGGCGCAGGTAATTGTCCTGCAACTGGTTCATGTATTTCTGGCGGACGATGAACATCTCCGAAAGATCGTACGTCCCCTTACCCATACGGAGCAGCTCCGATTCCATAAACGAAGTAGTGGCAAAGCACCAGCAAGTCCCTGTTGCCGCCTGGTTCTTAACCGGAGTAGCGGGAAGTTTCACCACCTCTGTAAACTGATACCCCTGGCCAAACACCGCCGAAGCAGAAAGCGCCAGCACACAAGATAGAATAAGTCTTTTCATGTTGTCTATTATTTCATAATTCTTAATTCTTTAGAATCCTCTCGCAAACATCCCCCAGAACTCGTCCGCCATCTCCTGCCAGCGAAGGATAGTAGCCCCTGCGAAGTCCGCTGTGTAGCCCGTCAGGAACGTCCGTGCAGCATTTTCCCCTTTTGTGCTTTGCAATTCCTTGTAACGACTTTCCACAAAAGGCAGTTCAGAGAGTCCCTTTTCTTCAAAATGAGCGACCGCACCGTTGATCTTGTCTTTTGTCAATCCCCATCGAACCGTAGCCAATTTGTTTGCCGTCCGGTATTTCCATACGATAGCATCCTCCCGGTGGCGATGTTGTCCGCAGATACCGAAAGCGACAGGCAGCTCCGTTGTTCCGGAGAAGATAGGGATACGCGGACTCTGCCCCGGATTGTCGAACGACAGCCAGGCAACGCCCCCCACTGCATCCGGCAACCAACTGCGAAGCTGTATCACATGTGAGTAGGAACATTGCGGGACAGCCACCAGGCGATAGCGCGTCACCGTCTCCTTCTTCACGCCGTTCAGCATATTCAGCATATCCGTCCCCATCCAGGGATTAGCCGCCGGGCTGACAATCGTATCCGTCTCTTTCGTCACCTTATTCGTGACAGCCACTTTCAGGTTCTTCGTCATATCCCAGTCCGTCCCCTCATACGTCTGCCGGAGCAAGGCCATCACATCCGACACGGCAACCGGCTTGTCCGGCTTCACGCTGATCGGAAGTTCTTCCGAATCGTAAGACAGGTTGAGTGAAGGAGCAAGCGCATTCAGGATAAAGTATTCGCGGACGCTGAACGACTTCAGTTCCCCGAAATAGTTCGCCCCACTGTAGGCCTTCCAGAACTTAAACGGCTCCTTGCCGTCCCAGAAGCCCATCTTCTTGGCCACCGAGAATACATTGTCGGAAGCCATATAATTGTCCTTGTCTTTCAGGTCGAGCGTCGAGATACGCGAGATATTGGCCGATACCCCCACATGGTCGTCCGGGATGCGGACTGCCGCCCATACGCCCCCGATCTTGTCCGGCCCTTCGCCGAACACCTCGAAATGCCATACCTCGTTAGGGTCGGCAATCGTCAGGCATTCCCCGGAATCCCCGTACCCGTATTGGGCAACCAACTGGCCGATCAACCGGATCGCTTCGCGTGCCGTCGTGCAACGCTGCAGGGCAATCTTTTCCAACTCTTCGATCATAAACATACCCTTCTCGTTCTGCATCTCCTTGCGTCCGGAGATCGTCGTTTCGCCTATCCCCAACTGCTTCTCGTTGAGGCAAGGATAGGAGGTGTTCAGGAACTGGTAGGTCGAGCGGGCTTCCGGGATCGTCCCCTTCAGCTCCATGTTCGTACGGTCGGCAGGATATTCGGTGTGCATGCGGCCGTTGTAGATTTGGACTGTCGTGTCGCGGTCATAGCTGGCAGCCGGGACGATCTCCATCCACGTACGGTAATTACCGTCACACGTGTGGCTCGTCATCACCGAACCGTCGGTCGAGGCTTTCTTGCCGACCATGATGCTTGTACAACTTTCGGGAGTATTGACTGGCCGGGCATATTCGATTTCCTGGGCCAGCAGGTTACAACAGTAACAGATAAAGGCGATCGTAAGGATAAAAAGTCTATTCATGAGTTTTGTTCTTTTGTTCAGCGGCTAAAGATATAAATTTTATATATATTTGCCCAATAATATGACATGCCATGAGAAAACTAATTTATTTAAGCACATTACTACTTCTATTCGTATTGCCCGTAGTGGCACAACAACCTTTATTTCCGACACCGGCAAAGGTACAGAACGGCAAAGGTTCGTTCACCATTGGAAAGAATCTTCAGATACAAGGTAATGGCGGATACGCCGAAAAGTTGGCAGCCACCCTGCCGGCCGAGTTGAAAGACGCCGGTATGCAGTCGTCGCCCGCCAGCGGGACGATCCGCCTGGAACTGCTTCCGGATCAGAAAATGGCCGACGAAGCCTATACCCTCGTTGTCGAACCCGGCAGCATCCTGTTGCAAGCCTCTTCCGAATCCGGCCTGTTCTATGCCAAGGAAGCCCTCCTGCAACTCTCGCGTTTCGGTAAAGGTAGCGTGCGGGCCTGCAAGATACAGGATCAGCCCCGTTACGGCTGGCGCGGTTTCATGCTCGACGAAAGCCGCCACTTCTTTGGAAAAGAGAAAGTAAAACAATATCTGGACATCATGGCATCTCTCCGCCTGAACGTCTTCCACTGGCACCTCACCGACGAACCGGGCTGGCGTATCGAGATCAAACGCTATCCGAAGCTGACCAGCGTAGGCGCTATCGGTAACTGGCACGATCCAAAAGCTCCGGCACAGTTCTACACCCAGGACGAGATCAAAGAAATTGTGGCCTATGCCGCCGACCGTCAGATTATGGTCGTTCCCGAATTCGATATGCCGGGACATGCAACCTCCGTCAGCCGTGCCTATCCCGAAATATCGGGCGGCGGTGAAGGCAAATGGAACGGATTCACTTTCCACCCCTGCAAGGACGAGACGTTCGAGTTTATCAGCAACGTGCTCGACGAGATCGTGTCTCTTTTTCCGTCCCCCTATATCCATATCGGAGGTGACGAGGTCCACTACGGCAACCAGAGCTGGTTCACCGATCCCGAAATCCAGCAGTTCATCAAAGACAAGAACTTGGGCAACGAAGTCGGCCTGGAACACTACTTCATCCGCCGTGCTGCCGACATCGTAGCCTCCAAAGGCAAGACGATGATCGGTTGGGACGAAATGATCGACGCCGGCGTTTCACCCGACAAAGCCGTTATCATGTGGTGGCGCCACGACCGCAAACACCAGTTGGTGAAAGCCCTCGAAAACGGCTACCGTGTGATTATGACCCCACGCCGTCCGTTCTATGCCGATTTCATCCAGTACGGCACTCATAAGGTAGGCCGCGTGTGGGGCGGTTACAACACGCTCGAGGACATCTGCCGTTTCCCCGAAACCATTATTCACCTGACGCGCGACTACGAAGACCAGCTCATGGGCCTCCAGTTCTCCCTCTGGACCGAACGTGTAGCCGATGCCCGTCGTCTCGACTTCATGACCTTCCCCCGTCTGGCAGCCGTTGCCGAATCCGCCTGGACCCCTGCCAAGTCAAAAGAATGCAGCCTCTTCATGCAGAAGCTCCCGTACTTCCTGCAATACCTCGATACGAAAGGCATCTACTACTTCAACCCCTTCGCCCCCGACACCACCCCCGAACCCGGTGCACCGGACAAGGAGGATGAGTTGAAGAATGGGTAAGGTATGTTGGTGAACATGTAAGGAATCTTTAGAGGTTCATTATATATCCAATTGTGGTAAGCTTTCAGTTGTCGCAAATCTTGCGACAACTGAAAGCTCCCTATGCCGTAGGCTCTCTTTTGCCGTCTGCTTCAGCTGACGGATTAAAATATATAAGGCAAAGCCTTTCCTCTGTGGACTTCAGTCCCTCTAATAAACCTATCTTTCATCCCCTACCTTTTTCAATAGCTCCTGAATATCCAAACAATTCCGCCATCTGTGCCTGTGTCAGCCAGACCATAAGGAAGTATAAAGAAAATCCCCCTATTTTGCCCCTTTTTTGCAAAAAGGCTAAAAAAGGGGTGAGGACGGAACGCACCAAAAAACGTATCTAAGCGTTTGATTGTAACGGATATATAAAAGTCTTTTATAAGATGCTTGAGAGTACACTTTTAGGCCTGATTTAGGGGGTAGTTTTTGCCCTGTTTTGTGCTTGTAAGTTATTGGGGATAAAGAAGATAAGGGACTTTTTCAAAATGACTAAAAAAAACGTACGTTTAAATTCGTCACAAATTTACGCATACTTT
>OGZX01001172.1_pt1 | contig 28061 bp, 23 predicted proteins | sample 1576881 | NCBI WGS metagenome assembly OGZX01 (sample SAMEA3541542, study PRJEB24748) | human gut metagenome | biome: human gut; feature: human-associated habitat; material: faeces | place: China | collected 2012
TACTACGTCTCTTGTACTACTTGTTGATATGTAAATCTTTCAAAGAACTTGTCGCTTTCTTGCGATTGCGGCTGCAAAGGTAAGGACTTTTTCTAAACTACCAAATGTTTCGGAAGAAAATTTGAAAAGTTTTTTTCTTAAGCGCTCCGGCGGACAGAATGTTGCTTAGCATTGCTAACCTCATCCCCTGCACGGGTTACCTTCGTTCATCATGTGACTAATGCCGTTCTCTCTCGAATGCGGGTGCAAAAGTACTGCCCTACAACATAACTTCCAAATATTTTTGAGACTATTTTTTAATGAATCCGTGACAGATTTACGCTATCGGCTGGTATGCTGCGAGTTACGGGAGAAACTTTTTTCATGACCGCCAAATGCCTCGAAAATCAAGGATTCCTATTACTATATAATGTACGAATGAAATAGAACAGAAGCCTGTGAGCAGAAACTATGAGGAGCTTTTTGAACAGCACTGACATAGGATCTTATTAGGAACGAAAGAGGAAATAAACCGATGAAAGGGATTTTTTATACCGGAGAGATTTTATTTTGATGGTTATAAAATATAATTATGATAGATATCATTATATACTTAGATATATATAACTTTTATTTTTAATATATATTGAAAGAATTATTCATAAGGAGAAATTTTAAGGTCGGTAGGGATGAATCGGGTATTAGATACTCAGGAATATGAGAGAACAAGCAGAGGAAAAAGCTAACGTTGTTTATATGCTCATAAAATTAAGGAGTAAATGAAATATATTAGATTGTTTATTTGGTTTTGTCAAAAAAAAGCTGCTTTTTTGTAAATAATAAAGACCCATACTTGGTAAGTTATGGGAAAAGCACAAAACAACCATACAATAGAATTGCCCTAACATAATAAAACAGGTAAAATTTCAATAAATATGATACGCAAAATACTGACCTCTTACGCCGAACGGCTGAACGAATATCTTTCAACCTTTCATCATCGCCCCGAAGGATTGGCTGCTGCAGGACCAATAGGTAATGCGGCGGAGGAACGGCCTAACAAGATGATGCTCTGCCTGCTGAATGTGGAACGGGAAGCTACCGGAGGCATTTCTGCCCCCATGCAGCGCAGGAAGGATGATTACATCCGCATGCAGCCGCCCCTATTGCTAAACCTGAACGTGATGCTGGCAGCGGTGTACGACGAGCGGCTGTATGCCGAATCGCTCTCCGTGTTGACAGACACGCTGAGCTTCATCCAGTCCACACCGAAATTCAGGGTGGAAGGGACGGATTATACGATAGAAATTGTAACATTATCCACGCAAGACATGAATAATGTATGGACGCTGATGGGTGGGCAATACTATCCGTCGGTTGTATGCAAGATACGTCGTCTCACACTCGAATCAGAAGAGATAACTTCCGGCGGAAGCGTAGCGAACAAACCGATTGTAGAAATATAAAAAGAGAAAGAATTATGGAAAGTTATCGAATCTTATACCTCATCCGCATAACGCACGACTACTTCGACGGTAAGCCGTGCCCGGCATTGCAGTGCCGCCTTACACAACAAAGTGAAAAGCTGGCACGACGGCGCGGGCTACTCTTCCGGCAGATGGCTGCGGGAGAATGGGCAATATTCTACAACAGTGCGGATGCAGGGCCAAACACGGCAAACGATATATTGGAACTGGATGTGCATATCATAGATATATCTTTCGCACTCTACACGGATTGGGTAGATTTTCGTCCGTCAGCAGCCCACGAACTGACGTTGTCCGCCGGTGAAGAGGTTGCCGATGCAGCCACGGCCATTCGTCCATCCTCCCAAAAACGCGGGATTGGCACAGGCTTCTGTATCATCCGCTTACCTTTGACGAACGAAGTGATGGAAGCGGCAGCTACGGGGAAAGCGATGCAGTCCGTGTTGCATTTCCGTACCCTTTCTGTACAGTGGGAATATCTTTTCCTTTCACGGAAAGAGGATCCAGCAGAAGGACTACTTTTGGAAGACATGGCCGGCTTGGTGGAGTTTCCCGCATTCGAAGAAGTGGAAGCCTATGGACGCACGGTATGGCGTACCCTTTCGAAGAACACCGTTCCGATGCGGCAGGCCTACGGCAGCAAACTACGCCTCGTGCAACAAAACGGGGACGGCAGGCAACAAAAGCGTGTCTTGCTCTCCCGGATAGAACCACCCGAGGTCGGACGCTTCCGGAGTGAAGTGCCGGGAATTATCCGGCAGGTGTGTTATTTTTAGAATAGAGAACAGAAAAACATATTGTTAATTTTAAACTAAAAGAGTATGGGCGAATACAAGACCCCCGGCGTTTATATCAAAGAGAAAAACGCTTTCGGCAATTCCGTAGTGGAAGCCGAGACTGCCATTCCCGCTTTTATCGGATATACCGAGATCGCAAAGAACGGGAATGATGACCTGACAAATGTTCCGTGGAAAATTTCGTCGATGACGGAGTTTGTAAAGTATTTCGGCGGGGCGCCCGAGTTGAGGTTTACGGTGGATATAAAGAAGTATCATCCTAAAGCCACTGTAAATGGGGAAAAAGAGATTGTTCCAAAAGGAGCTACATTGAAGCCTGTCTCCTCAGTGTTTCAAATCGATATAGAAAGCAATGAAAAAGAACAAATCGACAATGAGGAACTTGATGTAAATTATGCTTTCTGTATAGACGGTAAGAATACTCATACCTTATATTATCAGATGCTGATGTTCTTTGCTAATGGCGGTGGAACGTGCTATGTAGTGTCGGTAGATAAATCTAAGGGGATCGACTCAGCCACGGTAGGAGCTGCTTTGGATGCTCTGACAAAAGAACGTGAAGTAACGATGATTGTCGTGCCTGAGGCAGTGAACAGCTCAGAATGTTCCAAGATACAACAGGAGATGATGAAACATTGCGGTGAGATGTCAAACCGCTTCACCATCCTTGACGTGCCGCAAGGAGACGAAAGCAAGCAACTCGACAAGCAGATAGAGGATTTTCAGAATACAGTGACCGACTACTTCTCATACGGAGCAGCCTATTTCCCATGGCTGAACACAAGTGTGTTGTCAGAGCGGGATTTGGATGGGAAAATGGTTACGTGGAATAGCTCCGTTTTTGATTATATAGGACAGTTGGCAGACGTGGATGCGGCTTTTCCGGCTATATTGAAAGCGTTTGCCGGAGGAGAAGAAAAAGTATACGAATTGACACCCGATAGCAAAAATTGGCCAAACGGAGATACGGTTGATTTTACCACAGTAGCAAAAGGATTTATTAAAGGTGGAGAAATTATAAATATTGAAGAAATAAAAGATAAAACTGCCACGACCAAAAAAGTAACAGTTGTCTGGCTTTCTGCTGACAAGCTTCAAGATAAAGTAGCCCTCCATCAAGCCCTTTACAACGGTTCCGTCCTCTACAAACAAGCCGTCAAAGGCGTACTGAACAAATTGAATCTGCTTCCTCCCTCGGCAGCCATGGCAGGTATCTACACGAGGGTGGACAACACGCGCGGCGTATGGAAAGCTCCGGCCAACATATCATTGAACTATGTGAACAGCCCGGCAGAAAACATCGACGACACCGAACAGGCCAACCTGAACGCACCGATGAACGGCAAGGCCATCAACGTGATACGCGCCTTCCGCGGCGAAGGCGTGAAAGTATGGGGCGCACGCACATTGGACGGTAATTCGCTGGACTGGCGTTACATCAACGTGCGGCGCACCCTGATTTTCCTGGAAGAGTCGGTAAGGAACGCTGCCCGTGCCTACGTGTTCGAACCGAACGATGCGGGCACATGGATCAATATGAAGTGCATGATCGAGAACTTCCTGCGCAGTGTGTGGAAACGCGGAGGACTGGCCGGAGCGACCCCGGAAGATGCTTTCGAAGTGCATGTAGGACTGGGCGACACGATGACCGCCGAGGACATACTGGAAGGCATCATGCGCATTACCGTATTGGTGGCCGTGACCCATCCAGCCGAATTCATCGAGATAACCTTCCAGCAGCAGATGCAGAAGAGTTGACAACCGAATGTATAACTTTAAATTCATAGAATCATGGGAGAATACAAGACCCCCGGTGTTTATATCAAAGAGAAAAATGCTTTCGGCAACTCGATAGTGGAAGCCGAAACCGCCATTCCGGTCTTTATCGGACTGACCGAGAAAGCGCAGGACGGAACGGAATCCTTGCAGAACAAGCCGGTACGGATTTCATCGATGACAGAATATATCAAGTATTTCGGTGGTGCACCGACGCATACATTTACTGTGAGTAAGGTGGATAAGGCGGATGCAGATGCGCTCAATGTGAGCTGTGGGGATAAAAAACTTCAGGCAAAACTGGATAGTGGTAAGCTCTATACCCTATATTATCACATGACCCTGTTTTTTGCCAATGGCGGAGCCATCTGTTATGTGGTATCCGTTGGCAATTATAATCAAACATTTGCTGAAGTGTATAGCAAGACCAAGGAGGAAGTGTTTGCAAACATCAAGAAAGAACAAGACATCACGATACTGGTTGTACCCGAAGCCGTAAACAATCAAACGTGCATGAGTGTATATACCGGCTTGCTGGGACTTTGTGACAGTAAAAGATTTTTTGCCATTTTAGATATTCCCGAGAAATTCCCCGATGGTACGGAAGGAAAAGACAATGTGGAAAAGTTCCGTACCGCCATCGGCACGGCCAATCTACAATATGCCGCTGTCTATCATCCGTGGCTGGAAACTTCAGTGTTGTCGGACAAAGACATAAACGAAGATATATTGTTATCCTACAAAGATTCTAAGATAGAAGATATATGTGGAGATGAAAAACTAAAGAAGTATGTAAAGACTTGTTTGCAGGAACTTCCGGAAACTCCGAAAGAGAATAGTGGCAAACAGGAGATTGCTACTAAAATGGAAGTTGCCAAACAGACGAGAAAAGAGCTCCACAACGCCCTTCTGCAAAATCTTCCCGAATACAGGCTGCTCGCCAAGAAAGTGAAAGACTACCTGAACTTGCTTCCTCCATCGGCAGCGATGGCTGGCATCTACACGATGGTGGACAACACCCGTGGCGTATGGAAAGCCCCCGCTAATGTGTCCGTCAACTATGTGAACAAGCCTTCCGTAATCATCAACGACAAGGAGCAGGAGGAATACAATATGCCGATAAACGGCAAGGCCATCAACGTCATCCGTGCATTTCCCGGCGAGGGAGTCAAGGTATGGGGTGCACGCACACTGGACGGCAACTCCAACGACTGGCGTTACATCAATGTCCGCCGCACGATGAGCTTCCTCGAAGTGTCGGTGAAGAACGCCGCCCGTGCCTATGTGTTCGAACCGAACGATGCGGGCACATGGATCAATATGAAGTGCATGATCGAGAACTTCCTGCGCAGTGTGTGGAAGCGCGGCGGACTGGCCGGAGCGACTCCGGAAGATGCTTTCAAAGTGCATGTAGGACTGGGTGACACGATGACCGCCGAGGACATACTGGAAGGCATCATGCGCATCACAGTACTGGTGGCCATCAGCCATCCGGCAGAGTTTATTGAAATCACCTTCCAGCAGCAGATGCAAAAAAGCTAAGGGTAATCGATAATTAATTTTTATAGTATAACAATTTAAATATAAAATATTATGGCAGACGATAATGGAGCTGCTCAGAGCAAGAGCACACAGGCATGGCCGTTACCGAGTTTCTATTTCAAGATTTCAGTGAGCAACGTAGGAGACCTTTCATGCAGCGAGGTGTCGGGGTTGGAAATGGAGTATGACATGATTGAGTATCGTGCCGGAGACAGCCCGGTATTCACCAAACAAAAGATGCCCGGCCTGAGAAAAGCTGGCGATGTGACTTTGAAGAAAGCGATCTTCAAAGATGACAAAGCGATGTGGGACTGGATCAACAAGGTAAAACTAAACACCATCCAGCGTGAGACAGTGACGGTGAACCTGCTCGACGAGTCGGGCAAACCTGTGAAGACCTGGGAAGTGGTAAACGCCTGGCCAAAGAAGATCACGGTGGAAGGATTCAAGTCGGACGGCAATACAGCCGCCATCGAGACACTGGTATTGGCGCACGAGGGTGTAAATGTGAAGTAATCCGTAATTCGATTGTGACATGGCAACTGTCGATGATTTTCCCGTAAGTTTTCATTTCCAGGTGGATTTCCAGAAACTTGGCGACCATTTCCAGGTATCGTTTACGGAAGTTTCCGGATTGGATATACGGTATGAAACGATACCCAAGCCCAACGACATGGGTACGCGAGTGCAGGTGTTGCAAGGACAAAGATTCGGAAACATTACGCTGAAACGTCCGGTATCTTCAAATAAGGTAAAAGATCCTTTTACAACTTGGGTGAGTAAAATATTTTCGCCTGACACGAAGAAGTTTGTCGTCACTTACGATGCCATCATCAAACTGCTCGATGCCGAAGGTTCACCCATAGCCGGTTGGAAATGCTCATGTACCTATCCCGTGCATTGGACTTTTAGTGAGTTGAATGCAGAAAAAAGCGGACTCGTCATGGAAACCGTGGTGTTGGCTTGTAACCGGATAGAACGTATCACCTGATAACAGATTGCTTATGCCGATAATCATCAAGGAAATACACGTCCGTACCGTGGTGGAGCGGCGCATCGTCGCGGAAACGGAAATCTCGGAGGATATACTCCGGAAGATAGAAAACCATGTGACAGAAAGGCTGTCCTTCCAAAAGAACGGACAGCCTTCCGACCGGTGGCATCCCAGAAGGAAGAATGAAAGATAAAACAAAAACGCAATGGGAAAAATGTACATCACAGCCTATACGGACGGTGATTTCAGAAGCGAATGCAAGTCCGCATTGGAGTTACCCATCAATCCGGACAAACTGAAACTCAGTAAAGGCGTCCGCCATGCGGAAGACAAGCAACTGGGCAGTCTGAACGGGTCGAATGTATATGTGCGTTATCGTCCTGAAACGATGTACTTCGAATGTCTGCTCGACATGACCAACACCATGGAGGACGACGATGAGAAGAAGCCCGTACACGATGTGGTGAACGACATCGAGGAACGCCTGTACGACTACAACACCGAGGGACACCGCCCTTCGTTCGTCAAAGTAGAGTACGGCGACATCACGTTCTTCGGGCAACTCAAGACGCTGGAAACGGAATATACCTTGTTCGATCCCGACGGCATCGCACTCCGGGCCGAACTGAAAGTGACACTGACAGGCTATTGCAGCCAGAAGGAAGAGAAGAAACATTTCTCCAAGCACTCGCCCGACGTGTCACGGCTGGTTACTTTAAAAGAAGGACAGACGCTTGCCGCCCTCTGTTATGAGATATACGGCGATCCGCTCCTGGTGAGACAGGTTGCCCGGTTTAACAATCTGAACGGTTACAGAAACGTGCCTGCAGGCACGCAAATCTTGTTTCCGATGCTGAAAAAACAATAAAAGAATAACGATATGCCTGAATCAACCTCAAAAAATAAAGACCGCGTGCTTGCCTGTACCGTTTATGTGAACGGCAGCAAGCTGAAAGACACCTTCACGCTGGTGTCCGCCTCGGTGCGCCTCGAGCTGAACCGCATCGGCAAGGCAACGCTAAAGTTCAATGCGGGTAATATGGACCGGCAGATCTTCGATGAGAGCGACGATCCGCTGTTCAAGCCCGGCAATTCCATCCGGCTGGATGCAGGCGGCACAGACAGCCAGGAGACGCTCTTCGAGGGCTGCATCATCGGTTTGCGCATCCTCACGGGCAAGGACTCCCGCTCCTACATGATGGTGGAGTGCCGCGATAACGCCTACCCCGCCACGCAGGGACGCAAGAACCGTATCTTCGAGAAGAATAAGGATAGCGATATCATCAAGGAAGTGCTGAAGGACTACGGCAGCGTGGATGTGGATGCCACGCAGTACCAGCACCCCACGCTGGTACAGTACTACTGTTCCGACTGGGACTTCGCCCTCTCGCGTGCCGATGCCTGCGGCCTGTTCGTCTTCACCGAAGGCGACAAGATAAAGGTGAAGAAACCGGACGTAAACGCATCACCCGTACTGACCGTAACCTATGGGGACGATATCACCGCCTTCGACCTCGAACTCTCTTCGGACGACCAGTTCACGCAGTACGAAGCAGTATCGTGGTCTCCCAAGATGCAGAAGGCAGTTCGGGTATCCGCTTCCTCCCCCTCGCTCAACAAGCAGGGCGACCTCCAACCGAAGAATATCGCTTCGGGCGAAAGCATGCTCTTGCAGACCGACGCACCCACAGACGAGAAAGCGCTCAAACAGTGGGCAGATAGCATGGCATTAAAGGCTGGGCTGGCACGTTATCAAGGCTCCGTCAGTTTCTACGGTTCGGCCAAAGTGAAACCGGGGTGTCTCATGGAATTGAAGGGATTAGGCAAACGGTTCAACGGTAACCTGTTTGTCGGTGCGGTGACACACACCATCGAGGACAACGAGTGGCTGACCGAAGCCGGTGCGGGCGTATCGCCCCTCTGCATCACCGACGAGCCGGACGTAGTGCCTCCCCCCGCATCGGGCTTTCTGCCCGGCTTGCAGGGACTGCATGCTGCCGTAGTGAAGAAGCTGGACGGCGACCCGCTGAAGGAGCAGCGCATCCAAGTGGAACTGCCGTGGCTGGACGGTAAGAACCGCCTGCTCTGGGCACGCCTCGCCACGATGTATGCCACTGCAGGCATGGGTACCTTCTTCCTGCCCGAACCGGGTGACGAAGTACTGGTGGGGTTTATGAACCAAGATCCCGGCTATCCCGTCATCCTCGGCTCGCTCTACGGGGAGAAGCATAAGCCTGCTTACGAATACGAGGCGAAAAACAACACGAAAGCCATCGTCACCCGCGAAAAGATGCGCATCGAGTTCGATGAGGAGAAGAAAGTGATAACGCTTTCCACTCCCGGCAAGAACACAGTGGAAATCAGTGACGATGGGAAGTTCATCCGTCTCTCCGACCAGAACAAGAATGAAATCAGGATGGACAGCGGGGGGATCACCCTCACGTCTGCCAAAGACATTACGCTGAAGGCGAAAGGTGGCATCACGATGGACGCCACTACGAAAATCAGCGGAACGGCCAAGTCAGACATCAGTTTCGACGGGACAAACGTCAAGATGCAGGCAAAGGCCAGCGCCACTATCAAGGCCAACGCCATGGCGGAGGTCACGGCATCCGGACCGGTAAAGGTGAAAGGAGCCGTCATCATGTTGAATTGAGAAAGACATAAAAATGATATATACGATGAATATTATCAGAAATAAAGAAAGGAGAACAATATGCCACCGGCAGCAAGAATAACCGACATGCACACCTGCCCCATGCAAACCCCGGCGTTTCCCTCGCCGATACCGCACGTGGGCGGTCCCGTAGCGGGTCCGGGTGTGCCAAGTGTGTTGATAGGGAAAATGCCCGCCGCTGTCGTAGGCGACATGTGTGTCTGCGCCGGTCCGCCGGACACCATAGTGAAAGGTTCATCAACCGTACTGATAGGCGGCAAGCCTGCCGCACGCATGGGCGACACCACGGCGCATGGAGGCACAATCGCGGTGGGATGCCCCACGGTAATCATAGGAGGATAAAACAATATGGACGAACTGAAAAAACTGTTGGATGCCGATGCTTTCCTCGGTCGTGGCTGGAGCTTTCCTCCGGAACTAACGGAGAGCGGCGTGAAGATGTCCGCCTACGAGCAGGATATCAAGGAGAGCCTGCGCATATTATTCAGCACCTCGCCCGGCGAACGGGTCTGCCGCTACGACTACGGTTGTCCCTTACGTCGCTACGCTTTCGAGCCGATCAACACACAGACAGCCGTCCGTATGCGAAACGACATCACCCGTGCAATCATCCTCTTCGAGCCGCGCATCACGTTGGAAGATGTTTCATTCGAGGAACAGCCGGAGAAGGGCGTACTTCTGATACGGCTCACCTATACTGTGATCCGCACCAACAACCGTAACAATATGGTATACCCGTTTTATCTGAATGAAGGAACAAATGTACAGCAATATTAATAGTGGCACCCTCCGCACCGACAATAAAGCCAACCTCGCAAAGCTGGACGGCTTCCCGGTCATAGTAACCGATGAAGCCCTGTTGCTGCACCGGTTGGCAAAAGAGGTACGGTTGCGTCCCCTCCTGGAGAACCAAGTGCTGACCGTGCTTGCTGACATCCGGCGCAAGCGGCTGTCGGGTTACGGCGATACCTTTGCCGATGCTCAAGGCACGGCAAGGGTGGCTTTCTATGCGGAGAAGTTGCGTCATGACATCAAAAGCTGGATGAAACGGCTGGATGAGTATTTAAAGAATGTCCTGACCACAGGAAACAACGACAGTGTTGCTGCCAGAATTGCTAAAGAACTGCACGACAGCCTGAGAGCCGCATCACCGAGTGAGAAGATAGCGGATAAGAAAGACTACTACCGGATGCTCCGCACCGTGACCGCCATACAGGAAAACATCGACCACTATCAGAAGCAAGCAGAGGAAAGCGGCGACACGGAACCCGCCCTTGCCCTACTCATCGCCTATCTGAAGAACTACAGCAGCATTGCTGAAATATTCAACCGTCGCCTTGCCTCGCTACCTCAAATCTATCTTCGGGAGATCCTGCACGCTGAGCCAAAAACTGCCGAACAAGACCATACCTACGTGGTCATCACCCCTACGGAAGAAGCCGGAGGTTTCACCCTGCCCAAAGGTACGGCATTCCCCGCCGGAGAGGATTTGATTTACAGGACGGAGAAAGAAGAATACATCAGCCCGATGCGATGCATGGAAGCAATTGCCCTCTACCAGGACAAGAACATACTCTACAGACACCCGTTGCTGCGACAAAAAACGGAACGACCGTTCGCCCACGGCAAGCCGCAGTCCGTGGGCTGGCAGATCGAGTCGCCCATGCTGGTGTTGGAGGAAGGAGAACGGGGAGTTACGGTTCTCTTTTCATTGACCGCCAACAGCATCCTGCCCGGTAATCTTCCGGCAGATGCTTTCACTTTACAATTGAGTGTTAAGGAAGGATGGACGCAGCGGGCATGCCGGTACGGCATGGAAAACGGACGGTTCGCCTTTAGCTTTACCCTCCAACAAGGAGAAGCTGCACCCACTGCCTGTACGGGAGAGGTACACGGTATAACGACGGAATATCCCGTCCTCCGGATATTGACCGACAGGCCAGGATGGGCAAGCCGGTTGAGCTTTAGCAGCGTGGAGATACAAACGGAAGTGACCGGCATCCGTAATTTCATTCTCTGTAATGAACTGGGCGAGGTGGACACCACACAGCCTTTCCAGCCTTTCGGCATACAAGGAGAGCATGGCGCATGGTTCCTCTTCGGCAACGAGGAGATGGGATTGAAGCCCTTGCAGAAAGTCAGCCTGGAAGGGAACTGGAAAGGGGTACCCAAAAACCGGGCGGAGTTCGACAAACTATATCGGGAATACAATGCTGATGCAGACACGTTTACGGTCACCGCTGACTACAGGCAAGGCGGTGAATGGAAAGAGTACGGGGAGGAACAAAGACTGTTCAGTTTTGACACGGACGGCAATATGGTCCGGGCAAAGATCATCATCCCTGCCGGAAAGGGAGCAGCAACCTCCGGTGAGTATGATCATGACAAGGACGTTTTTTTCCGTATCACACTGAAATCGCCTTCCATTGGCTTTGGCACGGAAGCCTACCGCAAGCGGTTCACGGAAGTGATGATACACAACAGCCGTTGTAAGAAGAAGGAACTCAAAGAAATACCCTTAGAGCCCTCCGTTCCGCTCTTTGCCGATGTGGAACTGTCATATACCGCCACGGCGAAAACAGGATTGGAGAACAGGAAAGAAACGATCATCCGGCTGGAACGCATCACCGCATTACCTGGACAAACCTTACAGGTTACCGAGGGAGACGGGATACTCCCCTTCCTGCTCTCCGCTCCGGCAGAACACCTGCTTTATTTTGCTTTTGCCCATGCAAAAGATGAAAAAACGGTGCGGATATATATAGACACCATACTGCCGGGAGAGCGTATCCCCTTCGGTAGCCCGCAACCCGGACAAAGCGTGGAGACAGGCTGGGAACTGTGGGTCGGGACCGGTTGGCAAGCCATCCCGCCTGAATCCGTCAAGGCGGAAGAGACCTGCGGACTGACACAAAGCGGCTTTGTGGAGATCACTCTGCCTGAGAAAATCAGCAGCAAGCATCTGGACAGGCAAAGCCGGATATGGCTTCGTGCCGCATTGACGGGTGACATATCCGCCTGCCTCGCTGTCCGGAATGTATGGACAAACTGCATCCGTGTGAAAGCGGAGAACGGCGATGGAACACCGTTGTCCGCCGGGACAATAAAAGGTCCAGCCGAAGTCGATGAGCGGATGGAAAACGTAGCGCAGCCCCTACCTGGTTTCGGGGGACGGACTGCCGAAACGGAAGCACAATATACCGTACGCCAACAGATGCGCCTGCATAACCGCCACCGTGCCGTGACGATGAAGGACTACGAACAGATTGTGCTGGAACATTTTCCCGAAGTGGACAAAGTGCAGTGTCTCTCCATCCCGCGTGAGAATGCCTCTTCGGAGGTATGCCTCGTTGTATTCAGCCGCGCGGAGGACAGCCGCTATTGCCTCTCCCCGGCCTGGAAGCTCGAAGAGATACGGAGGACGGTAACCCCGTACATACCGCCCTTTGTATCGCTAACGGTAGTCAACCCCGTCTATGAGCAGATAGCGATTCATTGCAAGGCAGTGCTACGGAGCAAGGTACAGGACGAGGGAAAGACACTGAGGCAACTTGTGGTGCTGGCACAAGACTACATTGCCCCATGGTACAGGAAAGGGAAAATCCCTGATACTGACCGGACCTACTCCTGCAAGGAATTATACGCACGCATGGCGAACCACGAAGACCTGATACAACTGACATCGCTGAAAGTCGGCGACATTTGTATGACCAATGCGGATACATTCAGCGGCAGCCATCCGTGGAGCGTGCTGCTACCCAAAGTAAACATAGAACTGCTTTCCCCCGGCGGCGGCATAGAGGAAGCCGAAATCGGAAGGAGCTTCATCATAGGATAGAATTATGGACAAAAAAGACAGAAACACGCTGAAAAGCTATTTCCAAAGAGGCAAAGTGCCTACCGAGGAACAGTTTGCAGAACTGATAGACTCCGTGCCCAACACTAAAGAGGATGGGCAGGCTGTGTGTACCGGGAAGGGCTGGGCATTCTATCCTCAAAAAGGAGGATTGATGCGCATTGCCATCCATGAGGAGGAAGGCGAAGACACCGCCTCATGGACACTGGCTGTAACACCAGACAAGGGGCTAGCGGTGGAGAACAGGAACGGCGAATCCCTACTGGAATTGAGGCAGGACAAGACCATCCTCTTGCATGCCGACATACGGAAAGAGGGAGGGGAAGAACCCGGCCCGCAGGACTACCGCGAGATAAAGACAGATAAGCAGTGGGCAGACCTGGTGGAAGTAACGGACGAGAAAGACTGCAGCCGGGTGTATACGATCATCGCTCTCTACCATGACGTAAACCTCGGCGTATGCAAGCTGACATACGCCACCGCCATCTGCCTGAACTCCCTTGAACAGTGGGTAGAGTCACCTCGAAAACACTGGTGGGGCTGGTCGGGACGTCTCCACCTGCGTTGGCAATCGAAAGGCGACAAGGCCTGCCTGCAAATACGCAGCACACGAAATTCCTATTCGGGAAAGATATATTGCCGGGTGACGGAGACTTTTAAGAAATAAAACAGGATGAACTAAAAAGCGGAAACGGGCGATGGACGAGAGGAAAGAACCTTACATAGAACAGAAAGCGGAGGAAGATGTCCTATATACGAAACTGCAAGCACAAACACTGCAGGAAGTGCAGCGTCTGTCGGGCAAGGTATGGACAGACTACAATGTGCATGACCCCGGCGTGACCGTGGGCGACATCACCAACCATGCCCTGGCGGAACTGAACTACAAGTTGGGATTCGACCTGCCGGACTATCTGGTGGAAAAGAGTGCTACATTCTCCCCAAGACGATACGGCCTCTTTCCACCGGAAGAGGTCTATACTACCCAGCCCGTCACGGCGGAAGATTACCGCAGGTTCTTCCTGACACATGTTCCCGAGATAGACAATGTCCGGATAGCGTGTGACCCGGAGACCGGCGGTTACACCGTCAAGGCATTGCTCTCCCCATTCGGAGTGGAGGACGGGATAAAGGTGTGCGAACAGATAAAGGCCCTGTACCATCGCCACCGTAACCTATGCGAATACCTGTCGGGCGAAGTGGAGATACTAAAACCCGACGAACAGGCATTCCAGGCCGAATTCGAGATAGAACCGGAAGAAGACGCCTCCACCGTACTGGCAAGGATATACCAAACCATTTTGTACTATCTGTCCGGGGCAGTACGAATCTCCACTCCCGGCGAGGCGATAAATTCCGGCATCTTCCCGGAAGAGTGGCTGGAGGGGGTAACGGATGCCGTAAGCACGGCGACGACCGCACAGCAACAGACCGAACATGAACTCTACAGGTTGCTCCGTGGAGTGAAAGGTGTACGCTCGTTCATGACCTGCTACCTTATGAGAGAGGGGAAACCGCAGACGGATTTCTCAGAAGGGTTCGGCCTGCAAATACCGGAGACACCGGATGAATTTCATGTCCATATCCACCAAGGGAGACGTTCCTGTGTACAACCGGACATATCGACTTTCCGCTCACAGCTGAAAGCCCTGTACCTGGCAAGACGACACAGGGAAGCCATACAGAAGGAGCGGAAAGAATATAACTGGGAAATGCCGGAGACTGCTTTCCGCGACATCTTCAGCCATGACTCCATCATCGGTGACTTCCCTGCCTGTTACCGTCTGTCAGAAAAAGAAAATAAGAGCCGGAGTGTTTTTGAAGTTTATTTGAAGCTGTTTGACAAGGTTATACAAGACGGATTGCTGGGAATAAGAGAATTGCCCCGTATCCTCTCCCTCGAAACGGAGGATGCCGGCAACCTGACCGACGGGCGCATCCGTGCGCTGAAGAAACAATATCTGGACTTCCTCGACAAGCTGTACGGCGTAGAGAGCCATCCTGCCTTGTTGTCGGAACAGAACTGCTACGGAGAGACGGAAGAGGGTACATTGCGACGGAGGATGAATTTCCTGCGCCATATTGCCCTTCTGACCGGGAGCCGTTCACGAGCCGGGAATATTCTCTTCCGTGAGGGGGAAAGCAGCACACCTGTGATAAAAGAATGGTTCTGCCGGTTGCTGGGCCTTGAGAGCGATGACGAATATACCGTCAGTAACGTATTGCCCAAACACAACCTGCGCATCGTGGACAGAAAGGGCAAAAAGTCATTGACGGAACGAATAGACTCCCTACTTATCGACGAACGTATGCTGGAAGAGGACAAGGTGGAGAAGATCGATTACGAGGAACTTGCTGCGGACGAGGTGGAAAAACACAGTGAATACAAAGCGATGCGCTCGGAACTGGACTACTTCAACGTGAACCGGATCTGCGGTGATCTGTTCCGCGGCGGGACAGACCTGGAAAATTACCGGACGGTACAGCTCGGCAGGGAGGAATACATGCTGATATACCGCAACCATGAACAGAGCGGCTGGACCAACCTGGGACATGCGGATAGCCGGGAACGGCTAAATACGCTGGCGAACATCCTACGACGTTTCCTGCGCGAACTGAACCGGGCATGCGAAACAATCTACATTGTAGAACCGGTACTGGCGGATACCGACAAACCGTTCCAGCTGACAATCGTACTTCCAGGCTGGAGCGCGCGTTTCCATGCACTCCATTTCCGGGAACACTGCAAGGAACTGCTGCGTTCCCTGCTTCCTGCACATCTTTTCTTCAAGATATACTGGCTCAACGAGCGCAGCATGAAACAATTCGAGAGTTGCTATCACCAGTGGAAACATTCATTGACCGACTACCGCATGGGCGATTACAAAAAGCTGTTGCTAGCAGCCATGGACGGAATATTGACCCCGAAGGAACAACAACCGGATGATAAGGATTGATCACATATCGTTTGAGTTCGCCGCTCCCGACGAAGCTTTCGCGCACAAGCTGTACGCGGACTGGGACGGTTTCTGCCGCCGCTGTTTTGAGCAGGTGGTAGAAGAATGTTATGCCTTTTACGACAAGGACAAGGTGCTGCACGAGATAGAACGACTCGACCTCGACCTGGGTGGCATCCCCGAAGAATACTTCTACCGGGAATTTCCCCGGCGACTGAAAGAAGAACTGCTGAAAGCCCTGCCCGCATGGAAAGTCCGGACGGAAGAAGATGAAGAAAAGAACTACACTTCCCGCCAGGACAACTTGCTATTCTTTCTGGAGCATGGTTATCCGAATCCGGAATGGGCAGACTGTGATTTCAATCCTGTGAAAGAGATGGAATGGCTGCTCTCACAATCCGTCGCCAGACACGCCCTTTTTATAAAAAGGATGGTCTTTTTATGTTTGAACAAAGAATATGTCCTGCGTCGGCTGCTTTGGCAGACGGACAACATAGCCATACACCTTAAAGTTTATGCTGCCGCACTTACCGAACCCACCGCAGGCTTGCAGGAGAAGCGCCGCTTTCTTGCTTTGGTGCTGGAGGAAAAATCCGACATCTCTTTGTACTTCATCCATGAGGCGGGAAGCGACGAAGAGCTTCATGACATGGCGTCCCTACTCGACAGTCCCTCCGTTAGGCAGATTATGCAGACCGAGATGAAGGAACACGCCGAACTGGATCTTCCACCCTACTGGCATTACCTGTACGAATGGCTCGTCAGGTATTACCCCTTCAACGGACTTGCCATATTCGGCGACAAGGAGGAATTTATACGACACCTGCACCACAAGCTGCTGACATTCATCCGCAAGCGTAATGAGTCCCCCTACCTCTCCAAGACGGAACTGACCGCAGGATTCCTACTGGAGGTATTCGGCCCGGCCTATTACATTGACGTGCTGAACGCCATCTACAGCCTCCAGCCCCACCATGCTGACGGTTCACCCGTGTATGACGGGTATTTCAACCGGGAATTATACCGGGTGTTCATACAACTCTCCCTGCTACGGCTTCCCGGTATTGAAGAAAAGAAAGATGCCGGGGAACAGACAAACCTAAAACTGACAACGGCAGAAAGGGCATACAACATGGAAACAGTACTTGCCCTGTCGGAAACCACAGAAAACGACGGTACATGTACCGCACAATCCGTTTTCGAGGAATGGCAGCGCAGACGAATATCCGATTCTACCGTCGTCCGGACACTGCTTAAAGAGCGGTGGAATACGGTGGAAGGCTTTACGACTTGGCTGGCGGATACATCCGTTCCAACCGAACGCAGGCGGAGACTGATGCAAACGGCAATTACGGAGAATGTCCAGAAGTGGACTGCACTGCTCCGCAAACTGCCAAAAGAAGGAAACACACTTGACACGATAGCCAAAGAGATACCGGCTTCAATCTGGCTGCAAGGAATAGCCAAAGCCAGTTTCTATCAGGCTTCGGTTCTGTCGAGGATAACGGACCGTATAGAACGGCAGGCATCCGGATTTCCTTTCCTCATAGCCGGCAGTATATCCCTTGCATCGGCCCTGTCGAAAGCCATGCTGCTCTATATGCAGGACACAGAAACATTGGAACGGACATTGACGGAGAAGGAAATTATGGAAAAGTTCCTTGGCCTTCTATGCCTTATCTACACGGGCAAGGCGGACTGCTATAATGAAACCGGATGGCGGAAACTCTCCAACCAGATTGTCATGGATATAGGGAACAATGAAGTAAACAGGCAGGAACAGGAAACCGCCGAAAAGCTGTCAAACTCCGGTATGGACGATATCTTGTTCCGCCATACCGTCGAATCCTTACTGCGTAACCGGCCGGAAGAACTGCTGTTATATATCTGCAACTCCGTGTCGCAAGGCATGCTGTCCGTCAACCAATGGGCGGAATGGCTGGAAGCTGACGACTGGAGATACCTGGCTACAAGCCTTTCCCTTTCCATGGCGGAACAGCTCCGGCAAATATCGGATATTCTTGGCTTAGACAACCGGATGCGACGGCTGGCGTGGGGTCTCTATATTGTCACCAAGTACAAAAAGGAGGAATGGCGGTACAACAGCTCAGAAGACAATATCCGTCCATTCGTACAGGTGGTTTTCTCCCTACAAGGGAAAAGCGACGCAGGGATAGAAGAAATCGTACAAAAAATTAAGATAGAAATGAATATTAATGAAGAAACAATCATGGAAATGAAAGAAGTTCCCGAAGTCATGCTTATCAGCAACGCCGGCCTTTGCCTGCTTGCCCCCTGGTTTGTCCGCCTGTTTTCCATGCTCGGATACCTGGACGAAGAAAAGAAAAAGTTCAAAGACACGGCCTCAAAGGTACGTGCCGTGTTCCTGTTGCAATACGTCACTTATGGAGAAGAGCAGGAATACCGCGAACCAGAACTGGCATTCAACCGTCTGCTCACAGCATTGCCATTGCATGTCCCGCTTCCGAAACGGCTGGCACTGGATGATACGGAAAGACAGGTCGCCGACAGCATGATGGCTGGAGTGAAAGCCAACTGGTCTCAGATGGGTGGCACATCCATCAAAGGATTCCGCCTGAGTTTCATCGCCCGCAACGGCACACTGGAACAGCAGGAGGAACGGTGGTTACTGGCTGTGGAGAATAAAACACATGACATCTTACTTGAATCCATCCCATGGAGCTTTAAGCAGATACGCCTGCCTTGGCTGAAGAAACACGTGCAGGTGGCATGGCGTGAAAAACAGGTGTTTGAATGAATTGATCTGAAAATATATCAAAGATGGAAACAGAAAAAATATATCAGGAAAAGACAGCACGCACCATCCGGCAGAAGCAGGAAGGTGGCGGTATGCTGCAATTCGTTGACAACCGACCGGCAAATCCCCTTCTGCAACGAATGGATGAAGACGAGGAAGACACCCTGCAAGGCAAGTTCGGGCAGTCAGTACAAAAAAAGAACGAGACGAGCATGCCCGACAACCTGAAAACGGGTATTGAGGACTTGTCGGGTTTTGAGATGGATGATGTGCGGGTACATTACAACTCGGACAAGCCGGCTACCGTGCAGGCACTTGCCTATACGCAGGGAACGGATATCCATGTAGCTCCGGGACAGGAACAGCACCTGCCGCATGAGGCATGGCACGTAGCACAACAGATGGCCGGACGTGTGGAACCGACCACCGAAGTGGGCGGACTACCCGTAAACGACAGTAAAGAATTGGAACACGAGGCGGATGTGATGGGAGCAAAAGCAAACAGTTACTAATCGATGGAGAAATAGCGACCTATGTTTGAGCATATAGATTGGTTTAACCGGGTGCTGACCACAGCCATTCAACTTTACTTCCAGCAGGAATGCGAATACGCATCGTTGGAAGAGATCATACCGCCCGATGACAAATGGCTGGAAGAAGTCTCAGGGCAGCAAAAAATCGCGTTCAGCGAACGGGTGGTCATTATGCTTGCCCTGATGCCCCATACCAACCCTCAGACCCTTGATATATTTTTCGTCCAGAACAAGAACTTCGACCGCCAGTACACCGAGTTTGGCGGCTGGAAAGGATTGTCACACGGAGGTTTCCTGCCTACAGGCGAGACGGTCTCGTTTATTCTTGCCGGAGAGGATATGGGGAGAAAGAAGGCCGTCATCCGTATGTTCCAGAAAGACCATTGGTTCCATACGCAAAATATATTGCGATTGGAAGGTGCGGGTGAAGGCGAACCATTTCTGAGTGGACAGTTACGGGCTTCAGAAGAATTTCTGAGTCATGTATTGTTAGACCGAGAATACAAACCGGACTACAATATCGGATTTCCTGCTAAACGCATCACCACTGAACTGGAGTGGGATGATATGGTGCTTAACTATAACACCGTACAGGAACTGGAAGAAATCAATACTTGGATAGCCTCACACAAAGTTATAATGGATGACTGGGGGTTGTCACGCTTTCTTAAAGCCGGCTACCGTGCCCTTTTCTACGGTCCTCCCGGAACAGGGAAGACACTTGCGGCAACCCTTCTCGGAAAGAAGAACGGCATGGACGTGTATCGTGTAGACCTCTCGATGATCGTGTCGAAATACATTGGCGAGACTGAAAAAAATCTTGCCAGAGTCTTCGACCTGGCGGAGAACCGTAACTGGATTCTGTTCTTCGACGAGGCGGACGCCCTTTTCGGCAAACGTACCTCAACCAATACCTCCAATGACCGTCATGCGAACCAGGAAGTGGCTTACCTGCTCCAACGGATAGAGGATTTCCCCGGTACGGTCATCCTTGCCACCAACCTCAAGTCGAACATTGACGAGGCGTTCTCGCGCCGTTTCCAGTCTGTCATCTATTTCCCAATGCCTGACGAGGAACTGCGAGCGGAACTATGGCGGAAGATGCTCCCCCAACAATGGCTGGGCAAGGATCAACAAGAATTGATCTCCCTGGCTGCGAACACAGAACTTTCTGGCGGTTCGATTGCCAATGTAGTGAGAAACTGTGCTATTGAACTGGTTGGAAGCCGACTACAGGAACTAAGCAAGGAAGTTCTAAAAAGAGCGCTGGAGAGAGAGAAAGGGAAAATTTAAAGTGGAAGATGAAGGCATATTCTAAATATGCCAAAACAATTAATCAGCAGCATCGCTTAAAAAAACAAGCATGAGGATAGTCCGTTTCCTAAATCTCGACACATTGAAAACAGAAAGTGTGCCGGAACGTCATACGGTTCTTACGGTATAATTCGTGGACAATTTTAGTCTTGAAAAGCAAAACCATAAATGGATTAAGAAAAAAAGAAAATCCCTGAAACATTTAATCTCAAGGACTTTACAAGTTTAAAATCTTTTAAAAGTGGTGCCACCAGCAAGAGAACTTTTATCTTCTCTCTATTGATTATCACCGTTTTATAGTCCTTTTCATTTGGAAATCCACATGATTTAGCACACGGTTATGTTTTATCGCTTTGCTTACTATAAGAACGATTCTATTTTCAAATATCTCATTGTCTCAATATCGTCTGGGACTTCTCTAAGAAAGTTACTGCGCTGATATTTAAAACTTTATATTTCTTACTTCAAGCATATCCCATGATTTATCCCACTAATTTGCTTTGAGCTTTTACGGTAGTTTGCTCATGGAGAATACTAAGGGCAAAGGTAAGCTTTTTCTATAAATATACAAAATGAGGGATATGTATTAGCTAAGTCATGAGATATTATTATTCTGTCGATACGTCAGAAAGAACTTTGCTTGAGAAGGGACATTTTTTAAGAATGCTGTTTTAGGACGAATTATTAAAGTAGTAAAAGAAAAAATATTCTAAAAAACACTATCTTTGTACTTTATAACAGTTTGATTTATAGCAAAAACATTATGATGAAGGAATTGTCAGAGAAAATATCATCTTATAACTTGTTCAATAATTTGTTACCAGGTATTCTGTATGTATTTATTGTAACAAAACTTACAAGCTTTAATTTAATATTAGAAAACAATTTGATAGGAGCCTTTTTTTACTATTTTGTCGGAATGATAATTAGTCGTCTAAGCTCTTTAATTATTGAACCTTTTTTGAAATGGGTAAAATTTGTGAAGTATGCTGAATATAAGGACTATCTTATAGCTTGTGAAAGGGACAATAAGATAAATTTGTTATGTGAGGGGAATAATATGTATCGAACATTTGTTGCTCTGTTTGTTGCCATTTTATTGACTATAGCCTACGATAAGATTACTATTCATTTTTGTATCCCAATAGAAAACACATTTGTTGGGATTATTATAGGATTACTAATTTTATTCTTGTTTTCATATAGGAAACAAACAACCTTTATCAGAAAGAGGGTAGAAAAACAAATGAATAATTAGAATATGGTTGAAATAATTATTTGGGATGTACAACATGGAAGTGCTTCGTATATAAAATCCCCCAATGGTAGGCATATTATTGTAGATGCAGGTTTGGGATCATACGAGAATAGTGATAAAGCTTTTAGTCCACTTTATCATTTGTGGAAAAACTATGGCGTAAAACAGATAGATTATGCTATACTGACACATCCTCATAAAGACCACATAGAAGATATCAATAATCTGATTGAACTAACCCCTAAAGTACTTAGAAGACCTAAGCATTTAACAAGAGATGATATTATTTCGCCTCAAACGGCTAAGATGGATATTCCGTTGTATGAAAAATATATTGAATTTAGTAACAAATACACAAGCAATGTTTCAGGGACGATGAATGACCCAACAAAGCCTGAAAACTATGGAGGACTAAAAATTCAAACTTTTTCTACAGTGAATTGTGCTACCTGTAATTTAAACAATCAAAGCATTATTTCAGTATTCTCATATGCCAACTCAAAAATTGTAATTGCAGGAGACAATGAAAGCCCTTCGTATAATGAATTGTTTGAAGATATTAGTTTTAAAAACGCTATAAAAGATGCCGATATTTTAGTTGCATCTCATCATGGAAGGGCATCTGGTTATCATGATGAATTCGTCAAACTCGTCAAACTCGTCAAACCTAAACTCACTATTATATCTGATAGTAGTAAAAAAGAGACGAGCGTTGTTACCGATTATGGTATGATCAGTAGCGGATGGACTGTTTTTAGCAGGACAGATGGTTCTTCTATGAAGAGGAGTACTTTATCTACATATAATGATGGGCATATAGTCATTAAAATGGGATATAATTCGGAGAATAAACCATTTCTAAATATCAAAAAGAAATAGTAAAACTACATTTATTATCTCCCAAAATCCCCATTATAGTTGGATAGCCTTGTCGTAATAGTTTGCCCGCCAGATAAGCGAATAATTTTTTATCAAGTTCACTTGGATGTGTAGAGCATCCTCTGGGATGAGAATGCCATTCGCCTAAGTATTGTATTTGATTGTCTGTTATTTTTCTGTATTTATTATATTCTTCGAGAACTCCTTCTATTCCTCGCTCATAAGAAGATGTGGTTTCATCACTGTCCTCTGGTGCTGGAATGGTATCATATATGTATATAATTTTTCGTTCCATGTCAATAGAACCAAGTAACACACCTCCTGTTTCTTTAGGAAGTTTTTGTATTCTTAAAAGATGCATCTCATCTAATAATTGATTATTTAAATATACTCTCCATTCATTGGAATAGACCTTTTCCCATTTTGTTGGTGTTATTGTATACTTCCGAACTGTACAATCACTATCATTAATTCTCCAAACCGCAATCGAAGCATCGCGATGTTCCATAATATTTCTAATTGATTTTGCACAAATTGAAGAAAGCATTGAAATATCCATTTGATTTATACGACTAGTTATTTCTCTACAACTGTTTCTGTTTAACCGAATCTTCAAATCATCATTAAAAATCAAATGGTCATGCAAATTGTCGTTTTTATATAATAAGCGATAATACTCCATTTCAAGAAAATCCAGTCTATGCTTTCGCTTTTCATCTTCTGCCAATATAACTAAATCTTTTCCTGTTGGATTTAGAAAAGCTGAAATTCTTCGAGTACTTATTTTATCGGCATAATCCCTCGCAAGCAAACGACCTACTGCAATAGAGGTAGAAATATCTATTATAGCCTTAGATTCCTTTAAAAGAGAAATTATATTATCATTGTTATGCACTTTAATAAAATCGGACTTAATGGGTTTACAAAACTTCTCGCCAACTAAGAAGTTCAACTGCTCAGCTAACTTTTCGACTTTACTATAACCTATAGAATCTCTACTAAGTGCGTGTCTCGCTAAATTATGAGGAAAAAGCAAGTCATGGTCTATTATATTCCATTCTCCATATCCTGTTCGAGCATATAGTGAAAGAACCTGAGAGCCTAATGCTCCAACGCCGATAAGAGTAAATTTATCATTATTGGGAATTTCTTTGTTGTAAAGAGCCGCAGTTAATCTATTAAAATCAATCATTGTTGTGTAGGTTTCAATTCCTATTTTTTCAATGATTTCTTTGGTAAAAGACTTGCCTAATAATGGAACTATATTCTTTTTATCAAGAGTTTCATCCCAAACATTATTTTCTATGCCAATTTCTCGAACTGTTTTCTTTGTCACGAAAAATAATTCCTCAGTTCTTTCTGATTCAACATCTAGAGAGTATCGTTTAACAGGTACGCCACAATAAATTGCGACTTTTTTATGGAGCAATTCTTTTTCTTCTAAAAAGAATTGAGCAAGACTATTAAAGTAATTAGATAATACTGTAGACAGATCGATTCCTTTAATGAAAATAAAATCGGCTAAATCTTTTATCACTTGCGGTTCCCGTCTTATGAATCCACTAACTTGTTCATCACAATGAAATCCAAAACAGAAATAAGCTTCATCAGCATTCTTTTCTTTTTGTATACGGAATAAGTTAGAATCAGGAGCAATGGGAGTTATGTAGAAATTATTAGTATCAATGTGTTCTTCATTACTTGGCACAATTATTCCACCTTTAGGTACAAAAAACGGTTCAAGTGGTTGATCAATAGCATGCAGCTTACCTTTTGATGTTAAAGAAAGCCAATTCCTGATACTTTCGATAAACTCGAACGCATTAAAAGAATGTTTTATTTCTTGAAAATTTTGCTCTGAAACACATAGGCTTACGGGGTAACTTTCTATACGCAGGTTAGTATGGGGCAATCCTAATTGGAAATCATTTCGCAAAGCATACACTTCTGGAAAAAAATCATCATTCGGATGACATACTATTGCAATATCTTCCTGTTCTTGAATGCCATTAAGGGGATTTTGATATACTTCAATATCTAAGGTTATAAGAATAACTTCTGCTCCATCAATCCGTTTTACAAATTTAGGATTAAGGATATAAGCCGGATTATTCAAAGCTGCAAGGGCTATAGACTTTGCCCTTGCAATACTTAACTCATTGACACCAACCGTATTCCCTTGTGTTTCTTTGTATGAATACTTCATATTAATTTCGACCTGCTCTTGGAGTTGGACTACCCATAAGACCTATAGATGCAGAAGAAACAGCTTTTTCTAATATAAACCCATTGTTATCTATTGTGTAAACCAATGGCTCGGGTGCCTTCTCATCTTTATTTATAGCCGTATTTTTAAATTTCGAATCTCCAACTTTTTTTATGTATTCTTCTTTTGCAGAATAATGAGGGGGATTCGGTTTCTTGTTTTCTATTTTCTTCGATGAAGCAATAACATTGGCTCCTGTATTCTTATAATCTAAAAATTCTAAAGAATAATCTTTAGCTTCAGTATTATCTTCATATGGTCTATCGTTAAAAAAAGACCAAGAACAGTGGTGAGGTGCTAAAAACAAGTCCCACTCCAGTTTATCTTCATTATTGTTCTTTTTTGATTTTTCAAGAATTTGTTCGAACACATAATGATCTGCGCCACCTGCAATAATAATTTTGGATTTTATATCTCCGTTTTTTTGTGTACGTAATTGTATTTGAACAACAATACTTGCAGCATTTTCGTCTTCATCGGCTTTACTCCTTATAAGATCACTTTTGAAAGGAGCATGGATAAACATAGATAGATAATCATTTACTTTTCCATTAAATGTACAAATTGTGTTTCCCGGAACATAATGTAACCCATCGACAGCTGTATCGTTTTCGTTATAACCTATAATATGCAGCCGATTCCCATATTTTGAGCTTTCTGTTGAATTTTCTTCAAATAATTTTTTTCGGCGTTTAGCCTCACGCCGTATAGCTCCACCATCACAACACAAATCGTTTGAAAACACTCTTTGGGTAACCCATAGTTCACCAATAATAATTTCCTCGTTCTTACGGTTTGTTTCTGTATATTCATTAGGAGAGCCACAGTAGAAATTTTTCTCAAAACCCAAACAGTGGTCGTTATGAGGGTGACTATTGATGAATAAATCCACATAAGGATTGTTATTAGAATCTTTATTGAGTTCCTTCATTAAATCCTTTTTCACATCATAGGTAGTTACTCCATCAGTGTTTTTTTCACAAACTTTCATTTGACAATCAACGATAACAGTAGTTTTATCGTCTAATTTCAGTAATATGTTATCCCCATTGTCAACAGGATAAAATTTAATTTTGTGTGATACAGCCATACTAAGTGTTTTTTAAATAATATATTCAATAATTATGCCATCATTTAATAAATGACAATTTGTCATATAGTTTAAATTTATATGACAACTATTTCAGTGTTAAGTAAAATAGACAGATTTGTTTGCTATTACTTTCGAAAGAAAAATTTTAAGAGCTAGTTAACAAACTAAAGTTATTCTCGGACAATTGATTATTCTTATACGGCTTCCGTATCTCCCGACGGCTGGAAAATAATTTGGGGAAAATATAAATCTAGCTTTCATCTCTTTAATCCTCGTTTTGTTTTTTTCTTTTTGTTGGATAGCGTTTGTTCTTCTTCTTTCTGTTTACATTAGGTGTAAACAAGCCGAATGCAGAAGATAAGCCTAAATCTTTTGGGGTGGAAGAATGGGTATTTTCATGCTTCTGTTCTTGATTATCTATCTCTATATTTGTCTGTACGTTTGTATTCATACTAACTTGTGTATCTATATTCATTTTTCTTTCATCGGAGAGTAACTTGTCCTGCATATTGAATTGGTCGAAAATACAGCTGTTTTTCATCGTGTTGTAGCATGCAAAAGATTCGGATTGTTGGCGGTTGTAGTCGAATAGCTTATCAAAGCCCTGTTCTGCCTGTTGAAATAGATTCACACGGTCAAAACCACCCGTAACCGTTCCTTTCTTAGTATTCTTATGATTAGTAAGCGGTGATAGCTTCTTTTTATTCGTTTGGTCTTTTCGGCTTACAATTAAATGACAATGCATATTTAGTTCATTTTCTGAACGGCTACGATCAAAATGAATCTTGCCATAAAACTTTATGTCCAAAGCAGATAGTTCTTTATTGAAGTTTTGGGCATATTCAGGAATAAACACTTTGCGAATATAGCGTTTCATCGCTTCTGCTTGTTCTTGTTCTGTGTTGCCCATCGCTCGAAGTTCTTTTTCCGATGGACTAACATGGATAGCGTAAAACTTAGCATCTGTTTTCAATAGTTGTCCAATATTGGTATCTATATCTTTTATGACCTTTGATTTATAGATATTATCATCTATCAGATTGAAAAAGCCTTCGGTATAGATTCCTTTCTCCATCCGTTCTAAATCTTCATGTTCCAAATAGTTGGCTAGCTGTCGGCTACTGCCAGCATTATTGTATGTTCCGTTGGATGGCGGGGCAAAATCTATATGCATAATCCTATGTGTTCATCAGATTACTAATTTCGGCTCTCAGGTTCTCTTTTCTCTTACTATCCATTACACCACAAGCGGATAATTCCGAATAAAGTTGTATCAGTTGAAGCAACTTTTTATAATTTCGTTGATGTATCTGGTAGAGTGCGTTAATCTGTTTAGACTGGTTGTTTATTACATCGGCATGATTGCAGAACTGTTCACTCAACTTTTTAAGCACGGCTGTTTGTTTCTCTTGGTTGGCTTCCAGTTGAGAGAGAATAAGAGTTTCCAAAGTTTTTCCGATAGCATCGAAACGCAAAGCGATAGAGTTTGTTGCCCGTATCATGGGATTCAGTTGTTCTTCCTCATAATGGCGTATGAAGCGGATAATATCATCTTGTCTCTTATTTATTTTCGCCAGTTCAGATTTTACAGATTCAGGAGCTTCGGATGGGTTGATATGTGCCTTATCTATATACCCGAACGCTAACTTTACAACTTCACTCTTTTTCAGCGAATAGCGTTTGCATATCTTCTCTACCAAAGCTGCCGTTTCCTTGTCTATGGAAATGGTAGTGAATATAGTTTTTCGACTGCTATTTGGCATGGTAATTACTTTTTTATAGAAATATGAATAGATAAATGCCTGATAATAAGCACTACAAAGAAAATGCTTATTACAGGTGTCATTACAGCGTGTTCTTGTAACACGCTAAAG
>OGZX01001175.1_pt1 | contig 28009 bp, 17 predicted proteins | sample 1576881 | NCBI WGS metagenome assembly OGZX01 (sample SAMEA3541542, study PRJEB24748) | human gut metagenome | biome: human gut; feature: human-associated habitat; material: faeces | place: China | collected 2012
ATTCAAACCCGCTGACTAACTACAGTGCGGCTGATCCGACAGTTTGGAAAGAAAATGATCATTCGTTTTATGTATATGCTACCAACACATCTGTAATCCGCAAATCAACAGATTTGATTCATTGGACGGACGGTGGTAAGATGTTTGAAAAGAAGCCATCGTTTGTTACTGAATCGGGCGCAGCAGTATGGGCACCGGATATTGAGAAGATTGGAGATAAATACATTTTGTATTATGCCATGTCTGCAATGGGTAAACCTGCAAGTGCCGGTATTGGTATCGCTTCGGCTGATTCTCCCGAAGGCCCTTTTTCACTGGATATATCTGTTGATGGAAAGGGCAAATTATTCACCTCAAATGAGATTGATGTAAGAAACTCTATCGACCCTTGTTTCTTCGAGGACAATGGACAGAAATGGTTGGTTTGGGGTAGTTTTAACGGTCTGTATGCAGTAAAATTGAATGCTGACGGAACAAGGGTATATCCTGACCTTGCAACAGCCAAAAAGGAGAGAGTACAGGTTGCAGGTACTGCTTTTGAAGCACCTTACATTCATAAGCGTGGAGATTATTACTATATGTTTGCATCGGTTGGTTCATGCTGTAATTCCATGTTAAGTACTTATACTACAGTTGTGGGCCGCTCTACTTCATTCTTAGGCCCGTATGTGAATAAGAATGGTGAATCGATGCTCGATAATAAATATGAAGTTCTTATCAGAGCTAATGATCGCTTTGTAGGTCCTGGTCATAACTCAGAGATTGTGACAGATAGTGAAGGTAATGAGTGGATGCTATATCATAGTTATGACAGACACACACCCAGCAAAGGACGTTATCTGATGATTGATCGGATTGTGTGGGAGAATGATTGGCCTAAAATTGTGGGTGATAGTCCGTCTACTGAGGCAGAAGCCCCGGTTTGTAAATAGTAATTAGTGAATATATGCAGAAAGTATTGTTAATAGGAGTCTTTTCCGCCATAAGCTGTTTGCTTGTGGCGGAAAAGCCCGTAAAAACTTATCAGAATCCGGTTATAAATTATAGTCTGCCCGACCCTTCAGTCATCGAAGGTGATGACGGTTATTACTATTTGTATGCTACTGAAGATATTCGAAACCTTCCTATCCACCGTTCAAAGGATTTGGTGAACTGGGAGTATGTGGGTACTGCATTTACAAAGGAAACTCGTCCGGATTTTGAATCTAAAGGAGGACTATGGGCTCCTGATATCAATAAAATAGGTGATAAATACGTACTTTATTATTCCATGTCTGTCTGGGGGGGCGAATGGACCTGTGGTATCGGATGTGCCACTGCCGATAAGCCCGAAGGTCCCTTTACAGATCATGGAAAGATGTTCCGCAGCAATGAAATCAATGTGCAGAATTCCATTGATCCTTTCTATATCGAAGATGGGGGAAAGAAATATCTCTTCTGGGGTAGCTTTCGTGGAATTTACGGAATTGAGCTATCGGACGACGGGCTATCTGTTAAGGAAGGAGCTACCCCCCGGCAGGTTGCAGGAACAGCCTATGAAGGAACATATATTCATAAGAAAGACGGTTATTATTATTTCTTTGCTTCGATAGGCACTTGCTGTGAAGGGTTGAAGAGCACTTATACCACGGTTATAGGACGTTCCAAGAATCTTTTCGGACCTTATGTGGATAAGAATGGCAGGAAGATGCTGGACAACCATCATGAAGTGCTGATTCATAAGAATGACGTCTTTGTGGGCACTGGACATAATTCTGAAATTGTAACGGATAAGGCCGGTAACGATTGGATGTTTTATCATGCGGTGAGTACCAAGCGCCCCGAAGGACGTGTGTTGATGATGGATAAGGTTGAGTGGAAAGGCGGCTGGCCTTCAGTAGCCGGAGGTTCTCCGTCTACAGAGTCTGCCAAACCGGTATTTTAAATAATGAATGAAATAGATTAGGATATAATTATGAGAGTAAAAAGATTGTTTTTAGGGATAATACTTTTGATGGGTATTGCCGATATGTCGGCTATGAATTCTGCTCCGGAGAATATCTTGGCTTTTATTTCTTTGAAAGTTCCGGGAAATGAGGCAAAGCAATATTCGCTTATTCTTCAGGAGGTGCAAGATGGAACATACAATTGCCAGGCAAATGAAGAATTGCCCTTGCTTATTACCCGTAAAGTAACAGGGAAAGACGGAAAGCAACGTGTCAATGTTGTGATTAAGGCTTTGGAGAATGTGTATTTCAATTATGGAGAGCAAGTAAAGACTGGTTATAAACATGTCGACTGCCAATTCTATATGCCGGGATTCTGGTATCGCCGTAATCTGCGTTCTCCGGAAAAGGCGCCTTCATTCCATACCTCTGATAGCTGGTTGGTGCGTGAGGACCGTTTAAGTACTCCGTTGACAGCTATTTTCAACCCGGTCGACGGGAAAGCAATGTCAGTGATCCGTATCGATAAGTTCGATAAGGACGCATTGGTCACTCATAAGGAAGGTGAAGTGATTGTATCCGGTGAAACTTCTATTGGCTATACGGGTTTTGAGAATATCGGAGGTGTGAGCGTGCTTTCTTTTGGTTTTCCATATAAGGAAGCTCCGAAGACCTATATTCGCAAGCTGACATTGGCTCCTGCTGTTGAGGCTTTCCAGTTGCTTCGCAAGGGCGATAGCATTTCATTGACTTGGGAATTGGCGGAAATAAATGTGGCTGACTTCTCCGAATGTGTACAGCGCACTTGGGAGTATAGCTATGATACTAATCGTCCGCAACCTGTCAATACGCCTTATACGGTAGATCGGATGAAAGAAGTGATGAGCAACTTTTTTGTAGAAAGCTATGTGGATAATACATCTACCCACTATTACTCCGGTGTAGAGTTGGAAACAGCCACTTGTGCCAGTACGGATGTTGCCGAAGTTGGCTTTGTTGGACGCACATTGCTCAATGCTTTCAACGCTTTGGAGTATGGGGCGCAACAAAACCGTTCGGATTTGGTGGATAATGCCAATAGTGTTTTCGATACTTATCTTCAAAATGGTTTTTCCCAAGCCGGATTTATTAACGAAGTCGTTCACTACAACCGTGAATCGAAAGATCCTGTTCATAGCATCCGTCGCCAGTCTGAAGGTGTATATGCCGTATTGAACTATTTGAACTACGAGAAGCAACAAAAGCGTAGACATCCTGAATGGGAGAAACGCATCAAAGGTATGCTGGACAGTTTCCTGCGTTTGCAGAATGCAGACGGCAGTTTCCCTCGTAAATTCAAGGACGATTTCTCTATCGTAGACGAGAGCGGTGGTAGCACTCCTTCGGCTACTCTGCCTTTGGTAATGGCCTACAAATACTTTAAGGATAAGCGCTATCTGGCAAGTGCAAAACGCACAGTAGACTATCTGGAGAAGGAACTGATTTCCAAATCCGATTATTTCTCTTCAACATTGGACGCTAATTGTGAAGATAAAGAGGCATCTTTGTATGCTGCTACAGCTACGTATTATCTGGCTCTGGTTACTAAAGGAGCAGAACGCGCCCATTATGCAAAACTGGCAAAGAAAGCTGCTTATTTCGCTTTGTCCTGGTATTATACTTGGGACGTTCCTTTTGCAGAAGGACAAATGTTGGGCGATATTGGTTTGAAAACTCGCGGTTGGGGTAACGTATCAGTCGAGAATAATCACATTGACGTGTTTGTTTTTGAATTTGCGGATGTATTGCGCTGGCTTGCCAAAGAATATAACGAGACTCGTTTCTCGGATTTTGCTAAGGTGATTTCCACTTCTATGCGTCAGTTGTTGCCTTATGAAGGCCATATGTGTGGCATTGCCAAAGTGGGTTATTATCCCGAAGTAGTGCAGCACACTAATTGGGACTATGGACGCAATGGAAAAGGATATTATAATAATATCTTCGCTCCGGGCTGGACGGTCGCTTCTTTATGGGAACTCTTTTCTCCGGGACGTGCGGAAGAGTTCTTGCAGAAATAAAGGGAGGTTATGCATCTTTGCATTTGAGGAATCATGCGGAGACGAACTAAAAATGCAACGTGCAGGAGGTATAACTCATGCACGTTGCATCTATATATCCTGCATGTCCGGTATATAGTTCCAGCGTATCCCATCTATATATCCAACGCGTCCCATCTATATATCCTGCACATCCGGCATATAGGTGCAGGAAACAGCTGTTTTATCTCTTTTGTTTATCTCATCGCCAGCGCCTTATTCTCCGCTTCTTCCATGATTTCCCGTTCTCCCGGACCTTTGTCATTAATCCCGCAAAGATGCAGGATACCGTGAATAATCACGCGGTGCAATTCCGTTTCATAATCGCTGCCGAATTGTTCCGCATTAGTACGCACAGTATCAAGGCTGATAAAGAGGTCACCGCTGAGGCGATTGCCTTCGCAGTAATCAAACGTAATGATATCGGTGTAATAATCATGTTGCAGATACTGGCGGTTTACCTCCAGTATTTTCTCGTCGGAACAGAAAATATAGGCGATTTCACCGACTCTCTTTCCATAAGTGGCGGCAACGGCTTTAATCCATTCCGTTGTCTTGCTTTTTTTGATGGCGGGCATATCTACGCCGTCTGTCTGATAGGAAACCATGGCAATTAAAAATTAAAGATTAAAAGAAGAATATATAACTGATGATGATAGCAGCGATAATACCAGCCAAATCCGCTATCAATCCACAGGTGACAGCGTTGCGCGTCTTGGTGATGCCTACGCTGCCGAAGTAGACCGCGAGAATATAGAACGTAGTGTCCGAAGCGCCACGGGCCACACAACTCATTCGTCCAACAAAAGAGTCTGCACCATATTCTTTCATGGTGTCAATCATCAGTCCGTTGGCACCACTGCCGCTCAATGATTTCATCAACGCGGTTGGCAAGGCACCTACAAAACTGGTGTCCACCCCAAATAGACCTACCACATAACCGATGCCGCTTACCAGCATATCCATCGCACCCGAAGTTCTGAATACGGCAATACCAACCAGGAATGCCACCAGATACGGAATGATGCGTACAGCAGTCGTAAAGCCCTCTTTGGCGCCTTCTACAAAAGCATCATATACGTTTATCTTCTTCCACAATCCCCAGACAATAAACAACAGGATGATGCTGAACAGAATGATATTGGCAACCAGTGTAGAATACGTTCCGATTTCCTCGCGACCGAGTAGTGTAAACATATAAATAAGTCCGGCGAAGAAGAGGCTGATACAACCAATCAGGATAAGAATAGGTTTATTGATTAGATTAATACCTTGGGCGATGCTGACGGCAATCACCCCCACAAGGGTAGAAACAGCTGATGTAATCAGTATCGGGATAAATATATCAGTGGGCTGCGTAGCGCCCATCTGTGCACGATACATCATGATGCTGATAGGAATCAGTATCAGCCCGGAAGTGTTGAGCACCAGAAACATGACCATCGGATTGGTAGCCGTGTCCTTCTTGGGATTCAACTCCTGTAGCTCCTTCATGGCCTTCAATCCCATAGGAGTGGCCGCATTGTCCAGCCCCAGCATATTGGCGGAGAGGTTCATAAAGATGGAGCCCATGGCGGGATGCCCTTTCGGTATTTCGGGGAAGAGGCGGCAGAACACAGGACTCAACCAGCGGGACAGCGCGTTTATCATGCCGCTCTGTTCGCCAATCTTCATGATGCCCAGCCAAAGGGAAAGAATACCCGTCAGTCCCAGGGATATTTCAAATGCCGTTTTCGAGGAAGTAAATGTGGAGTTGACAAGCTCCGTAAAGATTTCAGTGTTGCCCATGAACAGGAGTTGGATGAGTGCCACAATGAAAGCTATAACGAAGAATGCTACCCAAATGTAATTTAAAACCATAAAATGACGCGTTGATTTTCGTGCAAAAGTAGGAATATCTTTCTATTTAGCATGATAAATAGGCGGATTATTGCATTTATTGGGGCAATATTACTGATATGTATACAAATTCCGCCTTGCCTTGGAGCTTTGGTGCCGGAAGGATGCACGGCTTTAATTGTAATTAATTGATAATAAACGAACTCTTCCCCTTGCATGAGTTGACTTCGAATGCTGCGAAATCGAAAAGTTTGTTTGTTCACTCTGATGCGCCTGCTTTAAACTTATTTAATACAATAAAAAGGTAAAAAACGTCAATTGTATCACTCTGTAAGGGGGGACACTCTTCTTTTTCGGAGATAAAATATATATTTATCAGTCTATAACGTACAACGAATAAAGTCTCTATGCTGAAAAAAACGTTTCTTGTCTGTCTCTTTTTACATCTGGTTTTAGGTACTATCTATGCGCAAGCGGTAGATTCTACCCTGATTAAAATTGCGCGCGATTATTACAACAGGAACTTTAATGACCCCACTGACCCCAGTGTATTGGCAGCATCGGATACATTGCTGGATTTGGCTGCCAAGGCTAATGACACTGTGATGACTAAATTTGCTTTGGGCGCGAAGTTGGATTATTATTATTACGGGCAGGGCGAGAACCGCACGGACAGCGTCATAGCCGGGGTGAATCGCTTGAAGCGCTATGCCCGGCGTATCAAGAACCCCGAACTTTACTATTGGGCATGGTCTGCCAGGCTGGTCAATTACTACCTCATGCAGGGAGAATATAATATAGCCCTTCTCGAGGCCGAGAAGATGCTGAAGGAGGCTGAAGAGGAGGGTAACTTGGCGAGCATCGCCGAATGCTATTCTGCATTGACCAATATCTATTCTGCGAAAGGTTTGCCGAAAAAATCCCTGGAGTTTATGTTGAAGGAGATACAGCTCTTCGAGAGAGGTGTCACAAGGTATCATATAACTTTCCAGTACAGCGATGCCGCAAAAATCCTCATTGACTTGGGCGAACCGGAGAAAGCGCCTGCACTGCTGAAGAAAGCGCTCGATGCCTCTAAATCTTCCTATCACGAGGTGACGGCAAAGATGGTGTACGTTTCGCTCTATCTGGCGCAGAATAATACGGTAGCTGCCTATCAGGCATTGGAAGAGTGCAGGCAGATGTTTGCAAACGATCCGTCATTGAGGCGGCATCTGCATTATCTCTATGACGTGGAACTGGAGTATTACTGGAAAGTGGGCAACTATGCCGAAGCTCTTGCACTGCTGGAGAAGCAGGAGGAGGCGCTGACGAAAACCAATAGTCTGACCACTTTGGTGGGACTAAGGAAGAAGAAGGCGGATATTCTTTGGGAAATGGGACGTAAGGAAGAGGCAGCTGCGCTGTATCGCGGATATCTGGAGGAACAAAAGAAAGAGAAAGAGAAGAACGAAGAAATCACAACCAGCGAGTTTGCCACGATGCTGAACCTGCAACAGCTCAATGCCGAAAAGATTCGGTTGGAGAAGATTTCTCAGGAAGAGCAGCTCCAGAATACCCGGATTATCCTCTTCTCTGTTGTAGGCATCCTGTTCCTTGTCTTCTTCTTCTGGTTGAAGCAGCGGACGCTCAACGACAAACTGCGGCGGTCGAAAGACAAACTGGACGAAAAGAACCGCATCCTCATTGAAGCGAAAGAAGAACTGAACAAGGCCAAGGAAGTGGCGGAACAGAGTAACTGGATGAAAACAGTGTTCATTCAGAATATGTCCCATGAGATTCGTACTCCGCTCAACTCCATCGTCGGGTTCTCCGGTGTGCTGGTAGATATGTTGCAGGATAATGAAGAACTCCAGCAATACGTAGGGCTGATAGAGAGCAACAGTAAACTGCTGCTGAAACTGGTGGGCGATATTCTTGAAATCTCCGCACTGGAGAGCAATATCGAGATCAACTATTATGCCGTGGATATCAACGCTTGTTGCCAGTCCTCGATAGAACTGACCGAGGCATTGTTCTCCCCGGATGTAAAAGTACTCTTCAAACCGGGCTGTGAGGAACTGGTTGTCAACAGCAATCATAGCTATATCGTCCAGGTGCTTGAGAATCTGCTGAACAATGCGTCGAAGTTCACCAAAGAAGGCTCCGTCACGCTTGCCTATGAGGTGAAAGAGAAGGAGAAACAGTTGCTCTTTACCGTTACGGATACCGGAATAGGCATCCCCGTTTCCGAGCAGGAACACGTTTTCGAACGCTTTGTCAAGCTGAACGACTTTAGCCAGGGCACAGGACTCGGACTGTCCGTTTCGCGCATCATTGCCAAGAAGTTGGGTGGTTACCTCATTATTGATAAGGAATATACCCAGGGAACCCGCTTCCTTTTCTGCATACCGATGCAGAAAGTCTGACAGGAAAAAGCTACTTTTGCAGCAGACTAAAGACTGAAAAGTATGCAAAGAGCCGAAGAAATCCAGCGCGAACTGGAACAATACATCGACCCCGTGAAGCGGGAATACCTTCCCCGCTTCTTCAAAACCGGAAAAGGCCAGTACGGCGAAGGTGATAAGTTCCTGGGCGTCGTTGTCCCCAATACCCGCATCGTGGCAAAGCGCCACAAAGATGCCCCTTTCGAAGTAATGGCGGCCTTGCTGCAAAGCGAGTGGCACGAGTGCCGCCTCTGTGCCCTGCTGATGTTGGTGGAGCGTTTCAAGAAGAGCGATGAAAAGGGGAAGAAAGTCATCTACGACTTCTACCTCACGCAAACCGCCCGCATCAACAACTGGGATTTAGTAGACCTTTCCGCCCCCGGCATTGTGGGCGAGTACCTGAAAGACAAACCTCGCCAAGATCTTTACCGCCTGGCAGACAGCCCTCTGCTTTGGGACCAGCGCATCGCCGTCGTCTCCACCTATACACTTATCCGAAACCACGATCTCATCGATATCCTCTCCCTCTCCGAACGCCTTCTCCATCACAAGCACGACCTGATGCATAAGGCCGTAGGCTGGATGCTTCGCGAGATGGGCAAGCGCGATAAAGACCTGCTGGTACAGTTCCTCGAAAAGCATTGTACAGTGATGCCGCGCACCATGCTACGCTATGCCATAGAGAAATTCCCCGAAGAAGAACGGCGGGAGTTTATGAAGCGGTGACCTTTCGCATAATCAAAAAGCTTAACTTATTAAGATTATCTCAAAATAAATTAGTTATTTTGCAAAGAAAGAAGAATATTACGGCTTGGAGTTATTGCATGACTGATTGGAACTGCATCACTTGCCGGATAGCTAAGTAATATAATCCATGATGGAACAAGACGATTTTGACATACGTAACCAGCAGCCCGTCACCAGCAAAGAGCGTGATTTTGAGAATGCGCTGCGCCCGCTGAGTTTTGAGGACTTCAGCGGACAGGACAAGGTGGTGGATAACTTGCGCATCTTTGTGAAGGCAGCTCGCCTGCGCGGCGAGGCGCTGGACCATGTGTTGCTTCACGGTCCCCCGGGACTGGGAAAGACAACGCTCTCCAATATTATTGCCAACGAACTGGGTGTTGGTTTCAAGATTACTTCCGGCCCTGTGCTCGACAAGCCGGGCGATCTGGCAGGGGTACTTACCAGCCTCGAACCGAACGATGTATTGTTTATCGATGAGATTCATCGCCTGTCGCCGGTGGTGGAAGAGTATTTGTACTCGGCGATGGAAGATTATCGCATCGACATCATGATAGACAAAGGCCCTTCGGCACGAAGCATACAGATAGATTTGAGCCCTTTCACCCTGGTGGGAGCAACGACGCGCAGCGGATTGCTGACAGCTCCGTTGCGTGCACGCTTCGGAATCAATCTGCACCTGGAGTATTACGATGACGATGTGTTGAGCGGCATTATCCGTCGTTCGGCAAGCATCCTCGATGTGCCTTGTTCTACGAGGGCGGCGGCGGAGATTGCAAGCCGTAGCCGTGGTACGCCGCGTATTGCCAATGCATTGTTACGCCGTGTACGCGACTTTGCCCAGGTGAAAGGTTCGGGGAGCATCGATACGGAGATAGCCAACTTTGCACTCGAATCACTGAACATTGATAAGTACGGTCTGGACGAGATAGATAATAAGATACTCTGCACCATTATCGACAAGTTCAAGGGCGGTCCGGTAGGGTTAACTACCATTGCCACTGCCTTGGGCGAGGATGCCGGTACTATCGAAGAAGTCTACGAACCGTTCCTGATAAAAGAAGGCTTTCTGAAACGTACTCCACGCGGGCGTGAAGTGACGGAACTCGCTTACAAGCATTTGGGACGGAGCCTGTACAATAGCCAACGTACTTTGTTCGGCACCGAGTAGAGAAGGAAAGATTAACATGAACCTACATAACTTTTAGACGCGGATTTTGCGGATGGAGCGGATTGAGGAATACGCGTCTAAAGAATATTTATTAGGACTCACATTCAATTAATTTGTAATTATCAAAGTGGCTGGACTAAAATCTTTGGCAAAGGAAACTGCCATCTATGGGGTAAGCAGCATTGTAGGCAGGTTTCTTAATTACCTGCTGGTACCCGTATATACCATGGCCTTGTCTGCACAGTCGGGCGGGTATGGTGTAGTGACGAATATCTATGCATGGGTGGCATTGCTGCTGGTATTGCTGACGTGCGGTATGGAGACCGGCTTCTTCCGGTTTGCCAATAAAGGCGAGGACGACCCGATGCGGGTGTATTCCACCACGTTGCTCAGTGTCAGTATCGGTGCACTGACGTTCATAGCGCTGGGATTGCTGTTCCTTCAACCCATTGCCAACTGGCTGGAATATGGCGAACACCCCTGGTATGTGGGTATGATGATGATTGTGGTGGCAATGGATGCCATCCAGAGTATTCCTTTCGCTTACCTTCGTTACAAGAAGCGCCCTATTAAGTTTGCCGGGCTGAAACTGCTGTTTATCTTCCTGAATATCTCGCTGAACCTGATTTACTATGTGGGGATGAAAGGCGACGACGTGGGCTATGCCTTCCTTTTCAACCTGGTATGTACCTCTACGGTGATGCTTTGCATGATACCCGAACTGCGCGGCTTTGCATACGTGCTGGATAAAAAGCTGCTGAAGCGGATGCTTGCCTACTGCCTGCCGCTGCTGGTGCTGGGCTTGGCAGGTATCTTGAACCAGGTGGCGGATAAGATTATTTTTCCTTTTGTCTATCCGGATGAGGCAGAGGCTACCGTACAGTTGGGCATTTATGGAGCTGCCAGTAAGATTGCGATGGTGATGGCGATGCTTACACAAGCTTTCCGCTATGCATACGAACCTTTTGTTTTTGGAAAGAGCCGCGATAAGGATAACAAGCAGGTATATGCGCAAGCCATGAAGTTCTTCATCATCTTTACCCTGCTGGCATTCCTTGCCGTGATGTTCTATATGGACATCCTTCGCCATATCATCGGGCGCGACTATTGGCCCGGCCTGCGGGTAGTGCCTATTGTGATGGCGGCAGAAATCTTCATGGGTGTCTACTTCAACCTTTCCTTCTGGTATAAGCTGATTGACGAAACCCGCTGGGGAGCCTACTTCTCATTGGTGGGTTGCACGATACTGGTGCTGATGAATGTGCTTCTGATACCCCGGTACAGCTATATGGCATGTGCCTGGGCTGGCTTCTGCGGATATGGGGTGGCGATGCTGTTGTCGTATTTTGTCGGTCAGAAGAAGTATCCTATCCAGTACGACTTGAAGGCGATAGGCTGCTATGTGCTGCTTGCCGCAGTCCTCTACGTGGCGGCAGAGTATGTGCCGATTGAGAATGTCTACCTGCGCATAGCATACCGCACTGTATTGCTGTTCCTTTTTATCGCCTATGTCATAAAGCGTGATATGCCGCTAAGCCAGATACCGATTATTAACCGCTTTGTCAGAAAATAGAGAATACTATGGAACCAACCAATCCCGAAAACAGAAACACGTTTGCCATCAAGACCTTCTTGAAGGACTATCTTGACTTGCGCAAGGATAAAGACAACGAACTTGCCACCGTCGATTCCATCCGTAAGGGGGTAGAGTTCAAGGGTGCCAACCTGTGGATTCTTATCTTCGCCATCTTCATGGCGTCATTGGGACTGAATGTCAACTCTACCGCCGTGATTATCGGCGCCATGCTTATCTCTCCTTTGATGGGACCTATCATGGGTGTGGGGCTTTCGGTAGGTCTGAATGACTTTGAACTGATGAAGCGCTCGCTGAAGAGTTTCTTGATAACAACTTTGTTCAGTGTTACAACGGCTACCATCTTCTTCCTGGTCAGCCCGGTTGCCGAAGGACAATCGGAGTTGCTGGCACGCACTTCGCCTACCATTTACGATGTGCTGATAGCCCTGATGGGTGGCCTGGCAGGTGTAACGGCGCTCTCTACCACAGAGAAAGGGAATGTGATTCCCGGCGTAGCCATTGCCACCGCCTTGATGCCGCCCCTCTGTACTGCCGGTTACGGACTGGCAACGGGTAATCTGATTTACTTCCTGGGTGCTTTCTACCTTTATTTCATCAATTCCGTATTCATCAGCCTGGCTACATTTATAGGCGTGCGGGTAATGCACTTCCAGCGCAAGGAGTTTGTGGACAAGAACAGGGAGAAGAAAGTCCGTAAGTATATCATCCTGATAGCCGTCCTTACGATGTGTCCTGCCGTGTACCTGACGGTCGGTATCATCCAGGAGACTTTCTTTGAAAGCGCCGCCAACCGCTTTGTGAGCGAGCAACTCTCTTTTGAGAATACCCAGGTGCTGGACAAGAAGATTCATCACGACGGCAAAGAACGCGAAATCCGTGTCGTGCTGATAGGGCAGGAAGTACCCGAAGCCTCTATCGCCATAGCCCGTGGCAAGATGAAAGATTATCAACTGAGCAATACCAAGTTGACCGTGCTTCAGGGGATGAACAACGAAGCGATAGACATCTCTTCCATCCGTGCCATGGTAATGGAAGACTTCTACAAGAACAGTGAAGAACGTCTGGTAGAGCAGAAGCAGAAGATAGCAGACCTGGAAAAGAATTTGCAGAAGTACAAGTCCTTTGATGAATTGGGCAAAACCATCATCCCCGAACTGAAAGTGCTCTATCCGTCTGTGAAGACGCTCTCTATCTCCCATGCCATTGAGTTGACGATAGACTCGGTACGGATAGATACCGTAACCCTTGCCGTACTGAAGTTTGGCAAGCATCCCGATGCACATGAAAAAGAGAAGATAGCCGAATGGCTTAAAGCGCGTACCGGCGCTAAGCAGTTGAGGCTGATTGCGGAATGATGGGATTAGTAGTAAGTAGATAGTAGTAAGTAGTTGGTAGGATACTGTGGTTTATCAATTTGTAATGATAGTATAGAATGAAATTAAGAACCATAATTATAGCCGTTTGCTGCCTTTTCGCACTGACCGGGCGGGCGGATGAAGGAATGTGGATGCTGGGAAATCTGAACAAGCAGACACGCCAGGCGATGAAAGAACTCGGTTTGCAGATGCCGGCGGATAAACTTTACAATCCGAAGCGCCCTTCCTTGAAGGATGCGGTTGTCAGTTTTGGTGGATTCTGCTCCGGGGTGGTGGTGTCGGAAGACGGACTGGTATTTACCAACCATCATTGCGGGTTCAGCAGCATACAGCAGCACTCCTCGGTGGAACACGATTACCTGAAAGACGGCTTTGTGGCACGCAGCTATGAGGAAGAACTGCCGAATCCGGAACTTTATGTCCGCTTCCTGCTTCGCCAGGAAGACGTGACGAAGCGGGTGCTTGCTGCTGTAAATCCGGGAATGGATGAGGCGGAACGGTCCAGTATGGTCGATTCCGTGATGCTGGTTATCGGTGAGGAAGTTTCGCAGAAGGATTCCACGCTGATAGGTATTGTAGATGCTTACTATGGCGGCAATGAATTCTGGCTTTCCGTCTATCGCGATTATAATGATGTGCGCCTGGTGTTTGCTCCCCCTTCTTCGGTGGGCAAGTTCGGCTGGGATACCGACAACTGGGAGTGGCCGCGGCATACGGGCGACTTCAGCGTATTCCGCATCTATGCCGACAAGCACAACCGCCCTGCCGATTACTCTCCCGACAATGTACCTTATCACCCCGACTATGTAGCCCCCATCTCTTTGGATGGCTATCATGAAGGCTCTTTCTGTATGACTATGGGTTACCCCGGCAGTACGGAGCGCTATCTCTCTTCTTTCGGCATCGAGGAAATGATGAACAACAGCAACCAGGCACAGATAGACGTGCGCGGTATCAAACAGGCCATCTGGAAGCGTGAGATGGATAGCCGCGACAGCATCCGCATCAAGTATGCTTCCAAATACGATGAGAGTTCCAATTACTGGAAGAACAGCATCGGCGTGAACCAGGCCATCCGCAAACTGCATGTGCTGGACAAGAAGCGGGCGATGGAGCAAGAACTCCGCCGCTGGATTCAGCAGACGCCAGCAGAGCGCGAACAACTGCTGCAACTCTTCCCCGACCTGGAACTGAACTACAAGAGCCGTCGCGAAACCAATCGTGCGCAAGCCTACTTTGTAGAATCCTTCCTGAACGGTCCCGAACTGGTGCAGCTTGCCCTCACCATCCTGAACTTGGATTTCGATGGAGAGGAAGAGGACGTAGTTGCCAGTCTGAAAGCCATTGTAGAGAAGTACGCCAACCTTGACCTGGGCATCGACAAAGAAGTATTCACCGCCATGCTCAAGGAATACCGTTCAAAGGTGGACTCCGCTTATCTGCCGGCAGTCTATGATACGATAGCCGTGGCATACGGCGGGAATGAACAGGCATACATAGACAGTCTTTATGCCCGTTCGGAGTTGACCACTCCCCGCGGATTGAAGCGTTTCCTCGAACAGGACAGCACTTATCAGATATACGATGACCCTGCCGTTACGCTGGGCATTGATCTGATTACGAAATTCTTCGAGATGAATATCCAGATGCAGCAAGCCTCTACCGGGATTGTACGTGGTGAGCGCCAACTGAATGCTGCCGTACGCCGGATGTACGCATCCCGCAACTTCTATCCCGACGCCAACTTCAGCATGCGTCTGAGCTTCGGCACTGTGTGCGGTTATACTCCTTTCGACGGCGCGGAGTACGATTACTATACCACAACCAAAGGTGTACTGGAGAAGGCAAAGAAGTACGCAGGCGATGTAGACTTTGAGGTAGAGCCGGAGATACTTTCTCTGCTCTCTTCCGGCGACTTCGGCAGATATGCCGATAAGGAAGGGGAAATGAACGTCTGCTTCATCTCCAACAATGACATCACAGGCGGTAACTCGGGCAGCGCCATGTTCAATGCCCGGGGCGAGTTGCTCGGTCTGGCTTTCGATGGAAACTGGGAAGCCATGAGCAGTGACATTCTTTATGAACCGAAGATGCAGCGGACCATCGGAGTGGATGTCCGCTACATCTTGTTTATGATAGATAAGTACGGTGGAGCCGCGAATCTGATTCAGGAATTGAAAATCAGTAAGTAAGTTACTTGTTTCCCGATAGGATTCCTGTATCGACATCTGCATTGTTTATTCTCCGCCCATGACTGTTCCGGCTCTTTCCGAAGTCCAGGCTGAAAGATACATTCACCATGAACATCGGGCTTAAGTTCGTGGAATATGCCAGTTGGCGGTAGGGAGCCAGCTTCGACAGATTCTCCGTTTCTTGTTCGTACTTCTTTGTGAACGGGTTCAGCACTCCGGCAGAGATACTCCATTTCTCCGTATTGTAGCCTGCCATGATGGTATGCAGTTTCTCTTCTTTTGTCAAGGTTTCTCCCCATAATACATGGTTGCTTGTATTCATTTCCGCCATGAGCACCCAGTTCTTATACATCGCCATGAGGTTGCCGCGCAGTCCTGCGTTGGTATGCGTATGGGTGTACGTATTGCCGTAACTGACGTACCGGTTCAGAAAAGGGGTTATCTTGAGGGCAATGTATTCTTTAAAAGGCCGGAGCTGTATCGTTGTCTCCAGGTTAATCCGATGGAAGCCTTTATGGTTCTCCGTAGTCCGGATGAAATGCCCGTCCTCATAATAAGTGCTTTCCATCATGGGCTTGTTGTCATAACTGTATCTTCCGAACAGTTCTACGGAGACATACTTGCTTTGCCAGCTTGCCGTCAGCGTATTGGCTGCAAACGTCACGGATTTTAGGCCGGGGTTTCCTTTGCGAATCTGATACTTATCCATTGCCTGCGAAATGTCGTTCAGGTCGGAGAGGGAAGGAGCATAGCCCGACACATATCCGTTATATCTGAAAAACCACTGCCCGTTTATCGAATAGGACAGGCTCAGGGTGGGTTTGAAGATGTATTTCTCCGAAGAAGCCCCGCCCTGGCTGTTGTAAGTTCTCATAGCGCCTATCCCTACGGTATAGTTCAAGTCTTTTATCTTCGATTGGTATTCGGCGAAAAGGTAAGTTTCTGCCGTGTTCATCGTAATTTTGTCATCTACATTGCCGGAATACGTATTCTGCAGATGCGCCTGCGTATGCTTGACTCCGCCGGTAAACTTTCCGCCGTCGAATTGCTTTTCATAGATTCCTTCACCGATGACGGAATACTTCCGCCCCTTGGTGTTCGAGCAGATGTCCGTATCGTCGTCATTCAGCATCTTCTGTACGAAGGTCCGGTCGTTCTTGCTGTCCAGGTAGGAAGCTACCACGTCTGCATAGATGGTCTGTTTATTCTTCAGATTCCGCTGGTAGTAGATGTCCAGCGAGGGGATAACGACTTTGGAAGAAGAAAGGTCGGATATGGAGTAGACCGTTTCTCCCTCGTGCAGCGTGCTGATTCTGTCCGACATGGAGTGGGGCGTATCGGTGTAGTTGTTTCTCAGGGCAATATTGAGAAGCTGCTTATCGTTGTCCTGATAGCTGTAATTAAGGTTGAGGTTGAGGGCATCGTATCTTATCTTGGTAGGCTCGCCTATCTCCTTGTTCTCCTGAAACGCTTCCGGGAAACGGAAACTCTCGTAGTTCTCGCGCGTCCACTTCAAGTTCCTTCGTCCCCAGTAGGCGGTGGTGCTGATTTCCGACTTATTGAAGTTGTACTTGGCGGAGAGGTTGTTCTCACCATATCCCGTCTTGGGAGATACTCCATTAGATAAATCTGCCGAGACGTTGCCGCCCGATTCCCTTCTCTTCACGATGTAGTTCAGCACGGCGGCAACGTTTCCGTAGCGCGCTCCGGGATTGTCAATGTACTCTATGCGGACGACATCGGCGGGGCGGATGGCAATGACTTCGGCCTGCGTTACTTCTATGCCGTTGATGCGGAGCTGTACGTTATCTCCGCCGGGAGCGCTGATGCTGTTGTTTATCGGGTTGATGATGATGCGGGACAGTTGCAGGTTTCTCAGCAGGGTGAGCCCGTTGGAAGCTGCTTTGGTCTGCATCTCGGTGGGGAGAATGATTTGGCGGTCGGTCTTCTTTACTACGGGGCTTGCCGTGACGGTAACTCCTTCCAGCAGCACACTGTTGGCGGATAAAGGCAGTTCTCCCAGTTGCAGGTTTGCTTTCAGGTTGCGGATGGAGAGGTAGGAATTGTCATAACCGATGCACGAGATGTACAGAATGTAATTCCCGTCCTTCACTTCCTTCAGCAAGAAATTGCCGTCACTGTCTGTGGCAACTCCGGTGATGAAGGTAGAGTCTTGTGCCATCAGGCTGACGTTGGCATATTCGATGCCTTGGTTGGTACTCTCGTCGGTAACTTTACCGCTGATTTTGTTTGCTGCTTTTAAAGAGATACAAAGGAGCAACAATCCTAAAATAATACTTAACTTTTTCATTTCTTCTTATGTTTTATAGTGATTATTTTCGTTCTTCGAACATGACAAAGGTAGGGCGTAAAAGCCTTAAATACGGTTTATATCCGCCACTTATTAAAATGCAATACCTTTTGCAACCGTCTGGTAATGAATGTGTTTGCGGCGTGCTTTAAGAGAAAAGTTTATATGTGCCCGCCGCGGGTTTATACATAAAGGAAAATGCAAAAAAACAGCCTGTCTTTGCCCCCGTTAATCAGTAAATATCTATTTTTGCAGAGAATCCAAGGTCGGGTTCATTTAAAGAGGATGGGAAACGATATGAAAGCATTGAAGCACGGCTTGATAAGTTTGGTATGTGTATGGGCATTGTCGGCATGTACAGAGGGCGTGCCGTCGCAGCTTGTGCAGATAGAAAAAGCAGAACAGACGTTAAGGCAGAATGCGGAAGAAGCCATCGTCCTGCTTCAGTCGGTGAAGAATCCCGAAACGCTGCCCGACTCCCTGCGGGCACGCTATGCCCTTGCCTTGGGACAAGCCCATTACGATGCCCATTGGGTGATGAACGAAGATACCCTGTTACCGTATGCCTTACAGTATTATGGAAGTCGGGATGTGGAAGACACCCTGCACCTGATGCGCGTCTATGAACTGTTGGCATACCATCTTTACGACAGCGAACGATATAAAGAAGCCACGGAAATGCTTGCCAAAGGCGATAGCATCGCCGCTTTGCAAAGTGATACGGCTGCCCGCATCCGCTTGTTGCAGTCTGTACTGGATATAGGAGAAGGCAATGATGATTTTGAAGGACTGCTGCGCTTGCAGAAGCGTTTGATGGCGATAAACCGTGATTCCACCCGTTATGCTGACGAGTACAACAGCTTGGCGGTGCTTTATTACAGCATGAATCAGACCGATTCCGCGCTGATTGCCCTTCGCAAGTCATCCGAATACCAGGATACACCCGGAGACTCTGCACTGGTATGGGGCTATGTGATGCGTAACTATGCCGATATGCTGAGTGATTCGGGAAAGAATCGGGAAGCCGTCGACCTGCAACGCCGCGTTCTGCAGAAGTTCAAAGAAAATGGTGATCCTCTTCTGAGTGTGTCTTATCTCTCGCTTGCACGCTATTACCTGAACATGGGGCAGATGGACTCCGCCCATTATTATATGCAGAAGAGTGACAGCGTCCGCCTGCCATCTATGGATCGGGACTTGTGGTTCAGCATCTATTACCTGGTGCAGAAGACGCTGATGGACTATATCGATACCCGTTCCTTTCTGATCCGGGACGTTGCGTTCTTCTCAAACCGGACGTATAATGACTTCATACGCGACCAGCGGGTAATCATGCAGAAAGGAAAGACACAGTTGCTGCTCCAGCAACAGAATATGAACCTGCAACTGGAGAAGCAGAAAGAACGGACTATCTTCGTAGGGGCGATTTCCCTTTGTATCTTGTTATTGGCGGCTGTCATCTGGTATCTGCAAAGAAGAAAGCGCCTGCTTATAGAGAAGGAAGAAGAGCTGGAAGCACTGCGCCGCTTGTTGCAAGAGACGGAAGGGGCTGACGGCAGCGGCAACGATAAATTTGTCAAAAAGATGCTGCTCCAACAATTGGGTCTGATACGCATGGTGGCAACCAATCCCAGTTCCGACCATCAGGAACTGCTGGTACAGATGGGGCGGATAGCCAATAAAGATGTCGCAGCAGACGATTTGCTGGTTTGGAAAGACTTGTATAAGACAATTGACATGGTATACGACGGCTTTTATACCCGCATCGGCAATAAGTATGGCAATATCCTGAATGAAAAGGAACTCCAACTCTGCTGCCTGCTGAAGTCGGATTTCTCCACCAAAGAGATTAGTGTCGTTATCCAGCAGAGCATCCGGACGGTTTATCAACGTAAGACGGTCATCCGGCAAAAGCTCGGCATGGAAGAAAAAGAGGATATTGCAGAATTTCTGTCTAAGTCTATATAATAATATCCGTCGTTCAGAGTTATCTGACTGACGGATATTATTTTTATACGATTCCCCGAATCCTGTCATCGAATGCCGACAGTGCCGCTTTGGCACCCTCGCCCATAGCAATGACAATCTGTTTGTAGGGTACGTTCGATACATCCCCTGCGGCATAGACGCCCGGAAGCGTGGTACGGCAGAAGGCATCTATCTTGATTTCGCCTATCGGCGACATATCCAACTCGCCACGGAAAGGAGCGCTGTTGGCAGCCAATCCTATCTGTACGAAGACACCATCCAGCGGTACATCCCGTTCCTCGTCGCAGGTGCGGTCCTTGATGCGGATGGCGGTTACCTTGTCTCCATTGCCTATCACCCGGGTCGTTTGCGAAGAAGTGAATATCTCCACGTTCGGCAGGCTCTTGGCCTTCTCCTGTAACACCTGGTCGGCTTTCAGCACGTCGGCAAACTCGAAAACGGTTACCTTCTTGCAGATGCCCGCCAGGTCGATGGCTGCTTCGATGCCCGAATTTCCGCCACCGATAACGGCTACTTCCTTGCCCTGGTAGAACGGCCCGTCGCAATGCGGACAGAAGGCAACGCCACGACCGATGTACTCCGCTTCGCCCTCTACATTCAGCTTGCGCCAGCTTGCACCGGTTGCAATGATAATAGAGGGGGCGGTAAACGTTTCACCGCCAACGACGCTGACCGTTTTCTGTTCTCCTTTCAGTTCCACAGTCTCTATCCGGCGGTCTTCAAAGATTTCTACCGGATAGTGTTCGATGTGGCTTCGGAGTGCATCGGCAAGTTGTGCGCCGGTGGTGTGCGGCACGGAGATAAGGTTCTCAATGCCTACCGTTTCCTTCACCTGTCCGCCGATGCGCTCGGCAACGATGGCAACGTGCAACCCCTTGCGGGCGGAGTAGATGGCTGCCGATGCTCCGGCAGGCCCGCCACCCAGTACAAGGACATCGAATGCTCTCCGAACCGGCCCTTCGCCTGCTTGCGGCAGGCTGCCGAAAGTCTCTTCCAACTTCTGCAAGAGTTCGCCCAGGGAGCCGCGTCCCACGTGTAGCAGTTTACCGTTGGCATAAACCGATGGCACGCCTTGTATCTTCAGTGCATCCACTTCCTCTTGATAGAGGGCTCCGTCCACCATCTCGTGGGTGATTTGAGGGTTCAGCAGTGCCATGATGTTCAGGGCTTGTACCACGTCCGGGCAGTTGGTGCAGGTCAGCGATACATAGGTTTGCAGGCGGATGGGGCCTTTCAGGGCTTTGATACGCCTGCCTGTTGCGTCGTCCGGCAGGTTCTTCCCTTTTCCGTCGGCATTGAGTACTGCCAGCAGCAGGGAAGTAAACTCGTGCCCGCCGGGTATGCCGCGGAATGTGATGCCGGTTTCCTTACCGTCTTTCAAGAGGGTAAATTCCAGCTTCGGCTCTTCGGTCTGTACCAGTTGGCAGGATAACTTGCCGGAACAACCGGCTACATCATCCAAGAAGGATACCAGTTCTTGTGCCTGTTCGTGCCCGGTGTTATAGGCAATACGGAAGATGTAGCGGCTTTCCAGCTGCTGAAACAAGTTCCGCACTTGGTCTAAAATGCTTGTATCTAACATATTGACTTTAAATCTTGCCTACCAGGTCGATGCTTGGCTTCAGCGTTGCGCTTCCTTTTTTCCACTTGGCGGGGCAAACTTCGCCGTCGTGAGTAGCTACGAATTGGGCTGCTTCTACTTTGCGGAGCAGCTCTTCGGCGTTACGTCCGATGCTGTTGTCCTGTATTTCGGCGAGTTTAATCTTTCCTTCGGGGTTTACGAGGAATGTACCGCGGTATGCCACGCCTTCTTCTTCAATCATTACTCCGAATGCACGGCTCAGTGCGCCGGTGTGGTCGGCAAGCATCGGGTATTTAATCTTGCGGATGCTTTCGGAAGCATCGTGCCATGCCTTGTGCACGAAGTGCGAGTCGGTACTTACGGAGTACACTTCCACGCCCATTGCCTGGAACTGGTCGTATTTCTCGGCGATGTCCACCAATTCGGTAGGACATACGAAGGTAAAGTCTGCCGGATAGAAGAAGAAAATAGCCCATTTGCCTTTTACGTCTTCGCTTGATACTGTTTTGAAACTTCCGTTCTGGAATGCCTGAACTTTGAATTCAGGGAGTTGAGAGTTGATAATTGATTCCATAATCATTACTTTTTAATAGGTTTAGTACTTTGTTTTACCGCTACAAAAATATAGCAATCTTTCCCGATAGAACAAGAATTCCTATTGAAAGGTTTTATGGGGTGATAGACAGAATCTATAATCGGACTCATATCATCTGATAAGTAGCCTGTTATTCGTGTGATAACAATTCCCGGTATAAGTTAGTTTCAAAAAGAGCCACGCGTTGGAACTCCCAGTTTCACTTATTGAAACCAACAGTTTCATTTAATGAAACCGGTAGTTTCAACCTTTGAAACTCTGAGTTTACTTCATTGAAACTGCGAGTTCCAAAGGTTGGAACCGGCAGCTTCGCCTATTGGCAGGACGGTATCTCCGGTTATACCAGTGTTTGGGTAGCCTTCAGTGCAAGCATTTCCTTAGGTACAGCGCTCTGTATCTCCTTCGTCAATGTTTCTAATAGAGTATGGCGGATGAAGTTTTGATTGGTCAGCATCACGATTTGCCGGGTAGGGCAGGGGATGGCAAAGGGGCGTACGAGTTCTTTCTGCAATTCATTGAGTTGCAGCACTGCCAGTTCGGGGATAAAGGTTACTCCCTTGCCGCTCTCCACCATGCGCATAAAGGTTTCCATGCTGCCCAGGTGATAGGCAAGCTGGCTGGCACGGGCGGCTTTCATCTGGCAGAAGCGGACTAACTGGTCGCGGAAGCAGTGTCCTTCGTCGAGCAGCCAAAGCTGTTCGTTGTTGGTGTTGAGGTCGGAAGTGCGGATGACTTCGTTGCCGGCGAGTGCGTCTTCGCGTGCTACGTAGGCAAAGAACTGTTCGTAGAATAAAGCCGTTTGCCCGAACTCTTCCATACCTGCCAGGCTTGCTACGATGCCGGCATCTATCTCTCCGGTCTGCAAGGCTTTCTTGATGTCGTTGGTTTTCATTTCCACTACTCTTATATCCAGTCCGGGGTACTTCTTCATCAGTTGGGGGAAGAAGCGGGGAAGCAGATAGGGGGCGATGGTGGGGAGTATGCCGAGCCGGAACACCCCGGTGAGGGAATGTTTCTCTTCTTCTATAATGCTCTTGATACGGTTGGTTTGAGCCAGTACGTTCTGTGCCTGTTCTATGATATGGATGCCGATGGGGGTGGGGCATACGGGCTGCTGGCTGCGGTCGAAGATGCGCGTGTCCAGTTCTTCTTCCAGCTTCTGAATCATGGCGCTCAGCGTGGGTTGTGTCACGCGGCAATACTCGGCTGCTTTGGCAAAATGGCGGAACTGGTTGACGGCAAGGATGTATTCCAACTGTTGTAAAGTCATGATAGGTAAGGCTTTTGAATGTTATATATAGAAATCATCTATGCAAAGATAGAAATTATCTGTTTGACAAGCATTGGTTTGCCCCTTATCTTTGTCACAAAAACGAAGAAAGGCTGCATCTCAGCATAATCAAGCAAGCTTGCTTCTGCATTCGATTTGCACTTTCTTTGCATCACAGAACAAAAGAAATTTAGTATAAACCTTTAAAATAAAAGAATTATGAAAACTTTAGATTACTTACATTTGAACGAAAAGAAAGTGGCTGACGTAGTAGTAGCATTGCAACAATTATTAGCCGACTTCCAGGTACACTACACTAACCTTCGCGGTTTCCACTGGAATATCAAAGGACATGGTTTCTTTGTATTGCACGAGAAGTTCGAGAGCATGTACGACGGCGCCGCCGAGAAAGTAGACGAAATAGCAGAACGCATCCTGATGCTGGGTGGCGTACCCGAGAATAAGTTCAGCGAATACCTGAAGGTAGCGAAGATCAAAGAAGTGTCCGACATCTCTTGCAGCAGCGATGCAGTGGAACATATCCTCGGAACTTACGGCTATCTGATCGAAGAAGAGAGAAAAGTAATCGAACTCGCCAACGAAGCAGGCGATGACGTTACTGCCGACTTGATGACCGGTTACCTCAAGGAACAGGAAAAGATGGTTTGGATGCTCGTTGCATTCAGCACCAAGACTTGCACCAAGTAAATTGGAATAATATTGGATAGGGTTAAGTGATAGAGTGATGGGACATCACTCTATCACTTTTTTTGTCTTTCCGTTACTCTTCTATTTTACGGCTTCTATGCGGAAGGCATACTGGTACGTGCTATCCTTCTTAATTTCATACTTCGGACGCGGGCCCGGACCGCAACTGGCATTTCCGATGCCGCGCTGTATGCAATCCAGGTTCAGCACTACTTCGCAGCGATGGATGTTTTTAAGGTCGTGACCGTATTTCACCTGCCATATCTCCCGGTCGGTATAGTGCAGGGCGGAGAAGTCGAGGGTGCCGTAAGCAGTAATCCTGATGCCTTGCCCGTTGCCGTCTGTCAGTGTGAGCCAGCGGGTGTCGCATCGTTCGCCCATGGTTTGGGCACGGGCGTAGTACTCGCGCATATCCTCTACGGTGGAAGAATAAAGGCCTACATAGGCAGCATTCTTGCGGTCTTGGTAGTTCTCTATCGGACCGCGGCCATACCATTTCAGATTTTCCAGTTCGGGATTGAGGCTGGTTTGCAGTGCCAGGCGGGGCAGGTCAAAGTCGGCGCCGGTCTTGAAACTGGCATCTACATCGACAGCGCCATTGCCATGAATGGTGTAGATAAGGGTATGCGGAACGCTTGTTTTTCCTACAACAGCTTCCAGACGGGCAACCACGCGCGCCGATTTCCTGTCGTCGGACAGTTCCCAACTGAAGTCCTGGAGTTTGAGGGTCGTATCAATCCAGTTGCGGGAATCGTTGTTGATGGCGCGATACCAGTTCAGTTCGGGACCTTGCTGGCGGTGCAACACTTCCTGTTCGCCATAGCGCAGGCCGATAAGCTGACCGGTGCCCATATCGAAAGAGACTTCGCACGAGGGGCTTCTGAAGCGGAGATAGCGGCGCTCTTCTTCATAGGCTTTCAGTTCCCCGTTGCCCGGAGTGCCGGCGGTAATTTCGGCAGGGCGATTCTCTTTTGTGTTCAGGGCGAATTGCTCGGTGGCTACTACATGGCCTGCGGGTGCCCAGATGCAATCATGCTTCAACTTAACTTCGAAATTCACGAAGTATTCGGCATCGGGGTCGGTGAACTGGCGTTCCAGCGGGATTGGGATGGTGCAATATCCGGTCGGTGGGGTGTCGGGCAGGTCGAGTTCTTCTTCTTGAATCACCTTGCCGTCTTTCAGAAGCGTGTAGTGCAGGTTGAAGTGCGCCAGATTGTAGGTGGTGTAGCGGTTATGCAACTCCACGCTGTTTCTGTCGTTCATTTTGAAAGAGATATACTGATATACCTTCTTCACTTCCAGTAGTTTCGGGGTGACGCGGCGGTCGGCGGTGACAAGGCCGTTGCAACAGAAGTCGTTGTCATTGGGTGTATCGCCGAAGCTGCCGCCGAAATAGAAACGGTCTTTCGGTTCGCCGGGCTTGTTGAGCCCCTGGTCTACCCAGTCCCAGATGCAGCCGCCTATCATGCGGTTGGAGTGGTACTCGATGTAATCCCAATATTCTTCGAGGTTGCCTACGGCATTGCCCATGGCATGGGCATATTCGCAGAGGAAGTAAGGTTTGTTTCTCGGAGCGCGGTCTTGCTCTATCATGCTTTCGATAGAGGGATACATGCGCGAGTCGATGTCAGCCTGGTCGTTCATGCCTTCATAATGTATCGGGCGGTCGTCGATGGCTCTGGCGGCATTGTATTCTGCTACTATATTGCAACCCTCGCCGGATTCGTTGCCCAGTGACCAGAATATGACGGACGGGTGGTTCTTGTCGCGCTCTACCATACGTACGGCACGGTCTACGAAGGCAGCTTCCCAAGTGGGATTGTTGCTTAGCGACATATTGCCGTGGCACTCCATGTCGGCTTCGTCCATGACGTAGAGGCCGTAATAGTCGTACAGGGCATACATCTTGGCATCGTTGGGATAATGGCTGGTGCGGATGGTATTCAGGTTGTAACGCTTGAAGAGAAGAATATCCTCAATCATGCTTTCCACGGGGACGGCCTTTCCGTATTGCGGATGGATGTCGTGGCGGTTGGCACCTTTGAAGAGGGTGAGCATGCCGTTGATGTAAACCTTGTTGTTGCGGATTTCGATGCTACGGAAACCGTATTGCTGGGTGGTGGCTTCGGTGACGCGGCCTTGTGCGTCGAGGAGTTCTACGTTGACAGTATACAGGTAGGGCGCTTCGGCGCTCCACAGGTGGGGATTGCGGATGGTGCCGCGGCTGTTTACCGCCACTTCCTTGCCCGCCGCCACAGCGCCGGTGGGAGTGGTGGACTGGTACAACTGCTGTCCGTCCTCATCGAGCAGGGATATACGGACTGAAGCGTTGGCAAGGGCTTTGCCGTGGTTCCGGATTTTACTCTTTACGTTTAGTTCGGCTTCGTCATAGCGGGGGCTGAGGACAGAAGTGAGGTAGAGGTCACGCAACTGCACCTTGGGCGTTGCCACAAGATATACATCGCGATGGATACCGCTGAGGCGGAACATATCCTGATCTTCCAGATAACTGCCATCCGACCAGCGATACACTTCCACCGCAAGCTGGTTCTTGCCCGGGCGGACGTAGCGGGTGATATTGAAGCGGGCGTCGTTGTTGGCGCCCTGGCTGTAACCTACTTTCTTTCCGTTTACCCACAGATACATGGCGCTGTACACGCCGTCGAAGTGGATGAATACTTCTTTATCCGTCCAGTCGGCGGGCAGGGTGAACTCATGGCGGTAGGAACCTACGGCGTTGGGCTCGTCTTTCTCTATCGTATAGCCGCGCTGGCCCTGGATGAAGGGCGGGTTGTTGCGGAAGGGGTAGGTGATGTTGGTGTAGATGGGTGTGCCGTAGCCGTGCATTTCCCAGTTGGATGGAACGGGTATTTCCGCCCAGGACGACACGTCATAATTTGTTTTATAGAAGTCCTTCGGACGGTCTTCGGGTTGCTTTGCCCAGTTGAATTTCCAATTGCCGTTCAGCAAGAGGTAGCGGCTGGAGTGGGTGCGCTTCCACGGGCGGCGATAGGCGGGGTCTGCTTTCATTTCTTCCATATTGGCGAAGGGGATGAATGTTGCGTGTCCGTCTTCTTTGTTGATGCCGATGATGTTCTGGTTCTCCCAGTCGTTCTTGCTGCTGGTTTTCAGGGGTTCGGCTTTTACCTTGATGGACGATTTTACGAGTACCCATTGCTGGTTGGTTTGGCCGGCATTGGGTTTCAGTTGGAAGACGGGTTCACCTACCAGCCCGGCGTCGGGGAAGCCGAGGTTGTAACCGCTTACCAGGCTGGTGAAGGTATAGTGTCCATTGGCTTGTTGCTTTACTTTCCATTGCTGGTTGGGGTTGTTCAGGTCGCTGCTCCATTGCAGGACACTGCCTTCGGTGGCTTTGTTGCCGTCGTTGTCGATGGCTTGCTGGGAGAGGGAACTGACGATGCAGTAGACGTCTTTTTCTACCGGCAGGAATTGCCATACCTGCGACTCTTTGCCGGGCGTGCGCTTGGATATGAATATCTTGGAGCCGGCGTCCATACTTTCCTGGTTGTCGAGAGCAAGTCCGTTCAAGGTGTGGATTTCGTAGGCTTGGCTCGTGTCTAAGGTCTGTGCTGCGGCACTGAGGGCACTTAGGGCAGCAAAACTGAGAAGGAGTTTCTTGATAGTTTGCATAACGGTTGTTTTAGTTAGAATTTCTGCTTGGAGATGGAACCGGTGGCAAAGTTAAGAAAGTAAATTTAAAATCAAGGGTAATTAGAGTTAAGATGAAGATTGAGAGGAGTAATTATCGCTTCAGTATAATTACAGTTACAGCCGAAATAATCAGCATAATACCTATGGCAATGCTGCTTGTAAACGGTTCTCCGAAGATGAGAATCCCGACACAGACGGCAGTTACAGGCTCCATGGCTCCCAATACAGAGGTTAGTGTGGAGCCTATGTTCTTGATGGCACGTACCAGAGCCAGGTTGGAGATAACGGTAGGCACTAAGGCAAGCATCACCAGGTTTCCCAGCGTAATGCGGTCGGGGATGGCTTGCAGTCCGATGCCCGATACCTGTGTACCGATAAAAAGAAGCATACCGCCAAAGAGGAAGACGTAAAACGTCATCTTCAGCCCCTTCATTTCCAGTCTTTTCATTTGGCTGACGCTGACCAGATAGAGCGCATAGCCCAGTGCGGACAGCAAGACGATGAATATCCCGATTCCTGTTATTGTCCCTGTTTTGT
>OGZX01001176.1_pt1 | contig 27973 bp, 21 predicted proteins | sample 1576881 | NCBI WGS metagenome assembly OGZX01 (sample SAMEA3541542, study PRJEB24748) | human gut metagenome | biome: human gut; feature: human-associated habitat; material: faeces | place: China | collected 2012
TGAAATGAAGTATGTGGCTCCGGAAGTGGAAGTTCTGGAGGTAGAAGTGGAAAAAGGATTTATTGATTCAGATGGACCTCAAAACGAAGATGGTCCTCAAGTTCCTTGAGAATAATTAATTGCTAAAGTGCAAAACGCATTGAATTGAATATTAATTAATATTATTTTGAAAAAATGAGAACAAAGCAATTATTAATGGCTTTGGCTTTGCCCGCAATGTTTGTAGCATGCCAAGACCAAGATGTTATTTCTACACCCAATGGCACTGTAGAAGGACAATTTGTTAAATTGGAGAAGGGATTTGCCCTCATTGGCAGCACGGAAAGCGATGCTGCAACAAGAGGACAATGGATTTCTACTAATTCGGGAATCAAGTTTGCATGGCGACCGAATCTCACTAATGCTGTGGCTAAAACATACGCTCCCGACCAGATTGGTTTGGCCTGGACTGGTGTATGCCTTGATAAGGATGGTAATATAAATGCTGACGGAAGTGCGGTGGCTGCAGTAGACGACCGCGTGTTCACAAACTATAAGTTCAACCACTTCGGCTGGAAAATAAATGGAACTGAACCGACTGTAGATGAATGTAGTCCGGCAGGTGATTTTAAAACTGGTACATTTACTCCGGTAGAAGGATATAGTGATGGAATAAACTCGCTAGCAGGAACCTATAATGCGACAACTGGTGAAATGGTATATACAGCAAGTGCAGACGCTATTACGGCATGGCCTGGATACACTACAGCCGATGGTGCAACCAACGGTAGCGAAGGTTTGTTCAATACCAATAACTCTACTGTTTATGCAGGGCAGTATATTGTGTATTCTCCTTATGATCCTAAGAATACTTCCAACTACATTGTAGCGACTTCTAAGGATGAGTTTGCAATATCAGGCTTCCAAACAGAGGCTAACAGAGCTAAAACAATGGAAGAGTTCACTACTGAAATCTTCAAGTACGGCTACACAACCATTAAAGATGGTGGTGACAAAACGGCCAAGTTTGCTACGGAAAATCTGAATGGATATGTAGGTATCAAACTGAAGGGCGCAAGTGGTCAGACTCCCACTATTAAGAAAGTTATCCTCTATGATGCAACTGGCAAGAACCTGCTTACTAAAGTGGGATTGAGTGCGAAAGGTATTTATGACGGAAAGTCTGGAAAGGCTCTGTATATGGACAATTCAAAGGTGGCAAAAGAATATACTGAGACTGTTACGGCTGCTATTAATAGAAGTACGGGTATACAAATAGAAAATGATGCTTATTCTTATGTTACTATTCCCGTATTGCCTACCGAAGCTGCAATCTCTTCTCTGAAGGTGATTCTGATTAATACTGATAATCTGGCTGTAGAGAAGGAACTCAAGGATATCACTATTGAACGTAACGCATACGCTACCGGTGCCTGGATTGACTTCAAAGATATAGACTTCACCAATGCTCCTTATCTGGCTACGGATATGGCATCTCTGAAGGCCGCTATATCAGCTCTTGACGTTGCAGGAAATAATGGCAAGGATGTGTCAGTCCGCCTTCTGGGTAATGCTGAAGTGTCTGGAAAGACAGATTTCGCAACTCTGACTAATGTGAAGACTTTGACAATCAATGGCGGTAAGATCATTGTTCCTGATGCGACAACAGGTAATGGGATCGAATTGTCTATCGGTGATAGCTACGTTGTAAACAGCAACATCGACGTTATGCAGTCTTGCTGCAAAGACTTAGGTGGTGTATTGAACGTGACTGGTGCTGCTGTTTTGGGCGGTATAATTAATATCGGTGAAGCAGAAGATGTGGATGATGCCGCTCATGAAGCTAAACTGAACTTCAATGGTGAAGCAAAAGTAAGTGTATTGAAGGGTACTATCAATAACTATGGAGTGGCTACTATAGTGAAGACTGGAACTGCAGAGGCATCTCATGAGTTGGACGTAGATGGTGGTACAATCAATAACTACAACACTTTCAGCATTGAGACTACCGGTGATAAAAATAAAAAAGATGCAAAACTGTATGTCAAGACTGGCGCATTAAATAATGCGGAAGGTGCAGAAATGACAGTTGCAGGTGTACTTGCCGTGGAGAATTCAGCAAAAGCAAGCAATGAGGGTATTGTAGTAGATAAGATTTCGAGTCAGGTAACCGGTAATATCTATGATTTGGGCGAGGCTCCCGGTCAGTATGTATCGGAAGTCGATGATCCGACAAACCGTTTTAATGCTGCACTTTACTACCGTCCTACTACAACTGTGAGATTTGTTGGTGCTGCTAAGACGTATGATTTGGAAAAATTGAATGACAGCAGGTTAAAAGCAAGTATCAAGACTTATGAGGTTGCTGCAAATAGTGGTGTTACTACTACATTTGTATCCTCTGCAGACGCTGTCCAGACAGATATAACCATGGAGAACCTGATTGTTAAGTCTGCATTGGAAGTTACTGCAAAAACAACTATTACTCCGGGTGGATCAGTTCCTAACTACGACGCTTACATTACTTTGAATGTAACAAACCTGGATGTAGAAAATGGTGGTACATTGACTTTCAGTGAAGTCGCTGATAATACAAAAACAGTGTTGAACGCTACGAACATGGTTGTAAAGGCTGGTGGAGCAGCTGCTATCGGTAAGTTTGTATGCTCTGAGATTGCTAACTTGACTATAAATGCAGCAACTACGACTCCTGCTGCTGGTGCCGGTTCAATAACCTTCAACTTCAGCAGCCAGACTTGGATTTCCAATAAGGTGAAGAATGAAGGTGAGGCTAATATCTTACAAGCTACAGAAACTGGAGGAGCGGATGTTGCCGGTGATGTATGGCTCCTTGAAGACGCCACTTCTACAGGAGGAGGCACGTGGTTGAATGGTATCCCGACTACGTGGAGGAAATAAACGAACAATGAAATTGAAAAGCCTCTGAACAGAGGAATAGAATGATTGAATCCCCGCCTGAGTGCATCGCAGATGCATAGGCGGGGATTCTTTCTTTTTATCCCCAAGGTATCTGAATATTTTTTCCCAACTGGAGAAAAATATTTTCCCAACTGCTCCTTAATTTTAAGCCGGAATAATTCATAAAAGGAGATAAAGGGTGAATTATGAATCGTTTTTTCTCTTTGTTTATCATGTAATCCATGCCTGAAATCGAACTGTTTGTATTGGTAGCGGAGAACTAAAAAAACGAAAAAAAACGTATATTAGAAAAGAAAGAATTATCTTTGCAAGCAATGTAAAAATACTATCAATGAACAATGAGGGCATTCCGGCTCGGAAAAGGGGGGGATTGCTCTGTATATACATTATATATATAGATGAATAGCAGCAATACTACAAACGAGGAAAACGTAGGTCTACCGATTCAGGAACAGGAAATAGACTTGATGGAACTTGCCAAGAAAGTCTGGGATTCCAGGAAGTTTATATTAAAGGTATGTGGCATTGGCGCCTTGGTGGGGCTGATTATAGCCATCAGCACGCCTAAGGAATATACGGCAAAGATTTTGATTGCTCCCGAAAGCAGTTCGCGGTCTACTACGTCGAGCATGGGGGCGCTGGCTGCCATGGCAGGAGTCAACCTGGGCGCTTCGTCTACAAGGGACGCTATCTCACCGGACTTGTATCCCGATATTGTGAACTCCACGCCGTTTCTGATAGGACTCTTTGAGATGCCGGTGCAGACAAAGAAAGACAGTGTGCCGATGCCGCTGTACACTTATATGAGCGAGTATCAGAAGAAGCCTTGGTGGAGTGCAGTCGTTTCATTCCCTTTCAAACTTATCGGCTGGACGATGTCTTTGTTTAAAGATAAAGGAGAGGAGACGGAATTTGACTTCAAGCAGATCGATGCGTTCAATCTGGACAAACGCGCATCGGGCATTGCACACGCAATAGGCTCCAACATAATGATTACGGTAGAAAAGAAGACTTGGGTCACCACACTGGCGGTGACGATGCAAGACCCGCTGGTTGCAGCCACCGTGGCTGATTCGGTGCGGGAACATCTGCAGGACTATGTTACGGACTACCGCACCAGCAAGGCACGCACTACGTTGACGTACGTAGAGAAACTTTATCAGGAGGCACAGACCGACTACCAGGAAGCGCAGAAGCGATATGCCGCTTATGCCGATGCCAATCAGAGTTTGGCGCTGCTAAGTTCGCGTGCCGAGATGGAGAATTTGCGGAATGAGATGAACCTGGCGTATGCAAACTATACCCAGATGGCGCAGCAACTTCAGCTTGCCAAGGCAAAGGTAGAAGAGATTACCCCCGTGTACACTATTATCCAGCCGGCATCGGTGCCGCTCCGGCCGTCGAAGCCCAGTAAGATGATGATGATTGTGGGTTGCGTCTTCCTGTGTGGTGTGGGCAGCGTGGGCTGGGTGCTGTTTGTGAGAGACTTCTGGAGAAACCGGAAAAAGAAAGATGGCCAGCCGGCAACAGAAAGCCGATGATTAAGCAGATATATCAGTTACTATCCGACCGGCAGCGTAAGCGGGGCATTTGGGTAGCCCTCTCGGTGTTGGTGCGTGCTGTGCTGGACTTTGCCGGGGTGGCGGCGTTGGTGCCGATACTGCTGGTAGTGGTGAAACAGGACGGCGGACGGGGCACTATGCTGGCGCTGTGCGGCGCGGTGTTGCTGTTTGTGGTGCTGAAGAATGCGTTGGTGGTGGTGCTGGCGCGGGTACAGAGCCGTTATCAGTTGGATTTGTACAGCGAATTCAGCCGGCGGATGTTTGCTAATTACTATCACCGCGGACTGCTTTACCTGAAAGGAAAGAGCAGCGTACAGCTGGGACACGAAGTGAATTATGTTTGTTATACGTTCAGTCTGAGCGTATTGGCTCCGGTCTTTCGTATGGCCGGAGAGGCGGTGCTGGTACTGATGATGGTGTCGGCACTTATTATTTGGGAACCCTTGGCGGGGTTGCTGCTATGCGTGGCGTTCGCTCCGCTGGCGGCGCTCTACGTGGGGCTGGTGCGGAAACGTCTGCGCCAATACGGACTGGAGGAGCTGGAGGCACGGCGGAAACAGAGCCGCACGGTGGTGGAGGCTTTCCGCGGATACCCCGAACTGGAGATAGCGCAGGCATTCCATACGTCGCTTGCTTCGTTTGACCAGGGGATGGAGTTCATTGTCCGCAACCGCTTGCGCACAGAGATATTCCAACTTTTCCCGACCTTCCTCTCGGAAGTGGCAATTGTGGCGGGACTGGCGTTGCTGATAGGTACGGGCAACGGAGACTTGGGGCTGATGAGCGGTGTGTTTGCCGTGGCAGCCTTCCGCCTGATACCTGCGGTGAGGAGCATACTGAACAGTTGGGTGATGCTGCAAAACGCATCGCACACGATTACGGTGGTAGAAGAAGGCATCGCCGACGAACCGAAGCCGAAGACTGAGAACGAACCGCCCTTTACCTATAACCATGCGCTGGAACTGCGCGGACTGAGCTTCGCCTTTCCCGACGGACACACGCTGTTCAGCGACTTGAACCTGAGCATCGGCCGCGGCGAACGCATCGGCGTGCGGGGTGCAAGCGGTTCGGGTAAATCGACGTTGTTCAACCTGCTGCTCGGCTTCTTCCAACCTACCACGGGCGAGATACTGATAGACGGACGGCGGCTGACGCCCGACAACCGCAGCGAATGGCATCGGTTGGTGGGCTATGTGCCGCAAGAGATATTTATCATAGAAGGTACGCTGGCGGACAACATCGCGCTGGGGCAGCCCGCCGCCGACCGCGACAAAGTGCTGCGCGTGCTGGAACAAGTGCAACTGAAGGAGTGGGCGGACGAACTGCCGCAAGGGCTGGACACGCCGCTGGGCGAATATGGTAGCCGCCTGTCCGGCGGGCAGAAGCAGCGCATCGGGATAGCGCGGGCGCTGTACAAGGATGCCGAAGTGCTGTTCTTTGACGAGGCAACCTCGGCGCTGGACAACCGTACGGAGCAGGAGATAAACCGTGCGCTGGAAACGCTGTCGATGCAGCATCGGGAACTGACGCTGGTGGTTATCGCCCACCGGGAAAGTTCGCTGGCATTCTGCGACCGCATCTTCGACCTCGATACCAATAATATAGTATATAATAAAAACTAAGATAATGAAACAAGATTATTCAATAGCCGGACACCGCATCCGGGTGGAAGGCGATAAACTGGTGCAGGCGATGGACGCACTGCCCGGCTTCTCGGTATTCAAAGTAGAAGCAGACGGCGAACCCGTCTGTCGGTTTGTGGCTTCGGAGGAGGCAGTGCCTGCCTTCGAGAAGGTGCACTATACCAGCGAGATAGACGGCATTGTGAGCCGCTTCGGTACATACGCCGGCGGATATGATTTCGACATGACGCCTGCCGACGCGGCACCGCTGCAACTGTGGATGACGAAGGACGGAAGTGTGGCAAACTTCAAAGGAAACTTTGCGCCCCGACTGCTGCGCTTCGCCTGCTGGATAGCCTACGGGGTGGCAACGGCGCCGCTTCAGACGGTGGCCATTCATACCAGCACCATCCAGTATCAGGGCAAAGCCGTGTTCTTTTTGGGCGAGAGCGGCACCGGAAAGAGTACGCACACCCGCTTGTGGCGTGAAAACATCCCGGGCGCTGTCCTGCTGAACGACGACAGCCCCATCCTGCGCATTATCGACAACGAGCCGTGGGTATTCGGTAGCCCGTGGAGTGGAAAGACTCCGTGCTATAAGAACGAAAGCTATCCGTTGGCAGGCTGCGTGCGTCTGTCTCAGGCGCCTTATAATGAGATAAAGAAACTGGGCGTGGCCCAGGGTTACGGAGCGCTGCACCCCTCGTGCCCGCCCTGCTTTGCCTACGACGATGCGCTGTACGATCATATCAGCGGGGTATTGAGCGTATTGCTCTCCAGGATACGCGTGTATCACCTGGCGTGTCTGCCCAATGCCGATGCAGCCCGCCTTTCCTGTGAAACGATTTTCGGCGTATGAGGAAATTAGTCGTACCGAACAGCTTCCTGTCCGAAGCCGCCGAAGCCTTGCGGCAGGGGCGCGCGGTGAAGTTGCACATCGACGGGCAGAGTATGTATCCTTTCATCCGGGGTGGGATAGACCTGGTGGAAGTGGTGCCTTGTCCGCCCGAAGGCGAACTGCCTGCGTGGTGCTGCCCCTTCTATCAGTGGGAGGGCAAGTACATGATTCACCGGTACATAGGGCGCGACGGCGACGAGTGCTTGATGCTGGGCGACGGCAACGTGGCGCGCATCGAACGTGTGAAGCGGGAGGACATCATCGGCCTGCTGCAAACCATTTACCGACCGGACGGGACTACGCTGGATTGCCGTGATGAACGGTGGTTGAAGAAGGCGCAGTGGTGGTACAGGCTGCGTCCGTTGAGGCGCTGGTTGCTGCCGGTGTTCAAGATGCTGCACGTGCGTTGAGGCTTTTAACTAAAATTATTACGGAAATATTTCCTTAATTACGAATGTCGTTGTACTTTTGTGTCAGATTTAGAACACTTATAAACAAATAAACTTTAGAATTATGTCAAAAGTAACCGTAGTAGGTGCAGGTAACGTAGGTGCTACATGCGCAAATGTGTTGGCCTTTAATGAAGTGGCTGACGAAGTGGTAATGCTGGACGTTAAAGAAGGCGTTTCAGAAGGTAAGGCAATGGATATGATGCAGACTGCTCAGCTGCTGGGCTTCGACACCACTATTGTAGGTTGTACCAACGATTATGAAAAGACTGCTAACTCTGACGTAGTGGTTATCACTTCAGGTATTCCCCGTAAGCCGGGTATGACTCGTGAGGAACTGATCGGCGTGAATGCAGGTATCGTGAAGTCGGTTGCACAGAACATCCTGAAATATTCTCCGAACGCTATCCTCGTCGTTATCTCTAACCCGATGGATACAATGACTTATCTGTCACTGAAATCACTGGGTGTACCCAAGAACCGCATCATCGGTATGGGCGGCGCTTTGGACAGCTCCCGTTTCAAATATTTCCTGTCTCAGGCTTTGGGCTGCAACGCCAACGAAGTAGAAGGCATGGTAATCGGCGGTCACGGTGATACGACTATGATTCCGTTGGCTCGTCTGGCTACTTACAAAGGACAGCCGGTAAGCACACTGCTGAGCGCAGAGAAGTTGGACGAAGTAGTAGCTTCTACTATGGTAGGCGGTGCTACGCTGACTAAGTTGCTGGGCACTTCTGCCTGGTATGCTCCGGGTGCAGCAGGCGCATATGTAGTAGAATCTATCATCCACAACCAGAAGAAGATGATTCCTTGCTCTGTATACCTGGAAGGTGAGTATGGCGAATCAGACATCTGCATCGGTGTACCCGTAATCCTGGGTAAGAACGGTATCGAGAAGATCGTGGAACTGGAACTGAATGCTGACGAAAAAGCTAAGTTTGCTGCCAGCGCTGCTGCTGTTCACAAAACAAATGCTGCTCTGAAAGAAGTAGGTGCTCTCTAATCGAGGGTAACTTAATAAAAGAATAAGTAAGCCTCACGGTCTTTATTGGTAAAGGTCGTGGGGCTTCTCGTTTCACCACGGAGGACACAGAGTCTCACAGAGTTTACGGGATATAATAAAACGCGGATTTACGCAGATTTACGCGGATTCTTATCCTACTCTCTTTGCGGGAATCTGCGTTAATCTGCGTTTCAATAAGAACTCTGTGAGACTCTGTGTCCTCTGTGGTGAATAACATTAATATTGACATCATTATGAAGAAACTACTACTCAGCCTTGCCGCCCTTTGTCTGGCAGGCTTTATCTCGGCACAGGACGCCCCGCTGTGGATGCGCAACTGTGCTATCTCTCCCGATGGAACTACTATCGCCTTTACTTATAAAGGAGATATCTATACGGTACCCGCTGCCGGCGGACGCGCAATGCAGCTCACTACCAATCCTGCACATGACACTGCTCCGGTGTGGAGCCCGGACAGCAAGCAGATTGCTTTTGCCTCGGACCGCCTGGGCAGTATGGACGTCTATATCGTCTCTCGCGAAGGGGGCGAGCCGCGCCGGCTGACGACGCACTCCGGTAACGAAACTCCCCTGGCTTTCCTGGATGCAGGGCACGTACTGTTCTCTGCGGACATCATGCCGTCTGCCGAGGCGGTGGTGTTCCCTTCCAACGGACAGTTCCGGCAGGTGTATCAGGTGCCTGTGGAGGGCGGACGTCCGGTGATGTTCTCGTCCATGCCGATGGAGTGCATCTCTATTAATAAGGAGGGCGTGATGCTCTATCAGGATAAGAAAGGATACGAGGACTATTGGCGCAAACATCACGTTTCGCCTATCGCCCGCGACATCTGGACGTACAACCCGAAGGAGGAACCCCGCTATCATCAGCAGACTACGTTCGGCGGGGAAGACCGCGAACCGGTTTGGGCGCCCGATGGAAAGACGTTCTACTATCTGAGTGAAGAGAAAGGCTCGTTTAATGTCTTTCAGCGTACTCCCGGTGCTACGACGGCCACGCAGGTCACTCATTATACCAAGAATCCGGTGCGCTTCCTCAGTATGGCGGCGGACGGCAAGTTGTGCTATGGCTTCGATGGCGAAATCTATACCCTTCGCCCCGGTGCAGAGCCGCAGAAGGTGAATATCAGCATTGTAGCCGATAAGAGCGATAAAGACCTTATTCGCCAGATAAAGAGTAGCGGTGCTACGGAAATGGCAGTATCGCCCGGTGGGAAAGAAGTGGCTTTTGTGCTTCGCGGTGATGTTTACGTCACTTCGGTGGAGTACAAGACTACCCGTCAGATTACGAATACGCCCGACCAGGAGCGCGACATCAACTTCGCTCCTGATGGGCGCACGCTGGTCTATGCTTCCGAGCGCAACGGGCTTTGGCAGGTGTACACTACGACTATCGTGCGCAAGGCGGAGAAGCTCTTCACGTATGCCACGGAGTTGAAGGAGGAACGGTTGACGAACTCTGATGTCGCTTCGTTCCAGCCCCAGTACAGTCCGGACGGTAAGGAGGTGGCTTTCCTTGAGAACCGCAGCGCTATCCGCGTTATTAATCTGAAAACGAAGGAAGTGCGCACCGTGATGGACGGCAAATATCAATATTCTTACTCCGACGGCGACCAGTGGTACCAGTGGAGTCCGGACAGCAAGTGGATTCTTTCGGACTACATCGGCGTAGGCGGATGGAACAATAAGGACGTCGTACTGTTGAATGCCGACGGCAAAGGCGAAATGGTGAATCTGACCGAAAGCGGCTACAGCGATGGCAATGCCAAGTGGGTGCTGGGCGGCAAGGCAATGATATGGACCAGCGACCGTGCCGGTTATCGCAGTCACGGCAGCTGGGGTTCGGAAGACGATACTTTTATTATGTTCTTCGATGCCGAGGCTTACGACCGCTTCCTGATGAACAAGGAGGAAACCGCCCTGCTGGAGGAAGCCGAGAAGGCAGCCAAGGAGGAGAAGGAAAAGGCTGAAAAGAAAGATGACAAGAAGAAGGGCGACAAGAAGAAAGATGACGCCGACAAGGAGAAGGACAAGAAGGTGGAGCCGCTGAAGTTCGACCTTGCCAACCGCTTCGACCGCATCGTGCGGCTTACGGCTAATTCTTCCCACTTGGGCGATGCCGTGCTCAGTCCGAAGGGGGATAAGTTGTACTATCTTGCCAGCTTTGAAGACGGCTACGATCTGTGGGAACATGATCTGAAGGAGAACAGTACCAAAGTGCTGCTGAAGAAGGTAGGCGGCGGTATGCTGCAACCCGATAAGGAGGGCAAGAATATCTTCCTTTGCAGCTACGACGGTATGAAGAAAATCGAAGTGGAAGGCAGCAAGATTACGCCAATCGCTTTCGAGGCTTTCTTTGACTATCGGCCTTACGGCGAGCGCGAGTATATCTTCTCTCATGTTTGGCAGCAGGTGGACGATAAGTTCTACGTGCCCGACTTGCAAGGAACGGACTGGAACGGGTATAAGGAGACTTATAAACGCTTCCTGCCTTACATCAACAATAACTATGACTTCACGGAGATGCTGAGCGAGATGCTGGGCGAACTGAACGGTTCGCATACCGGTGCACGCTACTATGCTCCCGGTGCTACGCTGGCTACTGCCACGCTGGGTGTGTTCTACGACGATTCTTATACGGGAGACGGGTTGAAGATTAAGGAAATCATCGCCCAGAGTCCGCTGACGAAGAAGAAAACGGATGTACGGGCAGGCTGTATCATCGAGGCTGTGGATGGCGTCGCTATCAAGGCGGGTGCCGATTACTTTCCGTTGCTGGAAGGCAAGGCTGGGCGTAAAGTGGTGCTTTCTGTCTACGATCCCGCTACGAAGAAGCGCTTCGAGGAGACGATGAAACCTATCAGCTACGGTGCACAGAACGAACTGTTGTACAAGCGTTGGGTGGAGAACTGCCGCAAGAAGGTGGAAGAACTTTCCGGCGGTCGCATCGGCTATGTACATATCAAGTCGATGGACAGCCAGAGCTTCCGCAAGCTGTATTCCGACTTGTTGAGCGAACGGAATCGCAGCAAGGATGCAGTGGTAGTGGATATTCGCCATAATGGCGGCGGATGGTTGCATGATGATATTGTGACGCTGCTTAGCGGTAAGGAGTACGAGCGTTTCGTGCCTCGTGGTCAGTATATCGGCAGTGACCCCTTCAATAAATGGCTGAAGCCGTCGTGCATGCTGGTTTGTGAAGATAACTACAGTAATGCGCACGGTACTCCGTTCGTCTATAAGACGCTGGGCATCGGCAAGTTGGTAGGTACGCCCGTAGCCGGTACCATGACTGCTGTTTGGTGGGAGAGTCAGATAGACCCGAGCATCGTCTTCGGTATTCCGCAAGTGGGCTGTATGGATATGCAGGGCAATTACCTGGAGAACCATACTTTGCAGCCCGATGTGCTGGTGTACAACGAACCCGAAGCTGCGTTGAAGGGTGAGGATGCACAACTGAAAGCTGCAGTGGATGAACTGATGAAGGGGCTTAACAAGCAATAACTTAGCTTCTGATTCGTATTATTAATGATTTAGGGACCTCCCTCCGTCAGTGTGTCGGAAATGATTATTGATTATTGATTAGCACACCCCGCCTATCCTTGTTGTTCAAGGGGAGGGCGAAGAATCTTCTCTCCCGCCGCTGAATGCGGAGGTCCCTTTCTTATCCTATATTGAGCATCCCTCTTCCGCAATGTCGGGAGAGGGATGTTTCGTTATTGAGATTACTCAAGATGGCAATTACTACGCTAATCACTTGTGTTTCATAGGTAAATGCCTTGTATCCATTCCCTTCATCCCTATTGTTTGTTCTGTTTATCTCTTATATTTATCGCTTGCCCACGAACGTGGTTCTTCTTACTCACGTCTATGAGGAAAGTGAATCACATCTGTGAGTAAGATGAACCACGTTCGTGGGTAATAGATAGAGATAAGACCTTAATGAAATAGACACTTGGCATTTACAATAGAAATACAAGGCTCTAAGCCAAGGAATACAAGGCATTCAGATGCAAAATGCAGCGCTTTTTCTAGACGATGAAGGCCGATGCCTGCATAAAATGCCGAAAACGTCTTTGCTTATACCTGCTATTGTTGGAAGCTTCCTTTGCTGCAAGTGGATTGCAGCGCCTTATTTCTGATTTTTAGCTTGAAACATGAAGTTTCTTGATATACTTTATGTATCTTTGTGCCCGTTATAGTACTCTATTCCTATTTCCGTGAGTTTATGCTCTTGTACAGAGGTGGTATAAAAAGGCTATATCCTTAATGGTAAACAGGTACTTTCCAGCTTACTTGCAGGTATGGAAGGAAGGGAAATTTTGCTCTTAAAGGATATATACATGGAATGAAGCGGCTATTTATAAATAATAGAATAAATTGGACAATCAGAAGAAATATACTACATGGTACGTTCTTCGTACTTACAATCGGCAGGAACTGAAAATCAGTGAATACCTGTCGGAATTAGGCAAAGAACATTTTATACCGATGACGTATGTGGAACGGAAAGGCCGTGATGGAAAAGTGAAGAGAGTACTTACCCCTGTGGTTCATAACATGATATTCCTGCGCAAGGACGGGTCACAGAAACAGATGCTTGATATGCTCGAAGGGTGTACAGTGCCTTTGAGCGTGCTTCGCAAAGAAAACAGTACCGAATGCTATGAAATACCGGAAAATCAAATGACCGAGTTCCGCTCCTTATGTGACCCCAGTTTTGAAGGTACACACTTCATGACCCATGAAGAAGCGGAAGCCAAACCCGGCAAGGAAGTGCGAATAGTGCATGGACCCTTTGCCGGCATGACGGGGAAACTTCATCGCGTGAAGAATAGCTTCTTCTTTATTAAGACACTTGCCGGACTGGGGGTGATGATGCGTATTTCGAGGTGGTATTGTGAGGTGATTGAGTGAGTCTGGAGAGGGGAATTTGATTTTTAATTCAGAAGAATACTTAATGTGGACGATATAAGTAATAACAGGAGAATCGCAAAAAATACTCTTTTACTCTACTTCCGTATGCTAGTACAGATGCTGGTTAGTCTCTATACTAGTCGGGTTGTATTGAGTACACTAGGAATAGCCGATTTTGGTATTTATAATGTGGTGGGAGGAGTTGTTGCTATGTTCTCTTTTATCAATAATGCAATGGCGAGTTCTTCCCAGCGTTATTTGACCTTTGAATTAGGTAGAGGTAATCATTCCCGTCTGCATAGTGCGTTTTGTACAAGCGTTAATATTCATTTGTTGATTTCTATTATTATTCTATTCTTCTCGCAAACGATAGGACTATGGTTTTTAAATAGTTATATGGTGATACCAGTGGCGCGCTTTGATGCGGCAATTTGGGTGTTTCAAATGTCTGTACTTTCAACTGTGTTTGCAATGCTGGCAATCCCTTTTATTGCTACTATCGTTGCGCATGAAAAAATGTCAGCGTTTGCTTATATTTCTATATTTGAAGTGTTGATGAAACTAGTAATTGTGTATATACTTTGGGTCTCAGAGATTGATAAGTTGAAGTTGTACTCCATTCTAATGTTTTGTGTTCAATTACTTGTTTGTCTGATTTATAGGACTTACTGCAAAAAGAATTTTGCGGAGTGTAAGTACGAACTTATTTATGATAAGCAGTTGTTCCGAGAGATGTCTGGCTTTGCTAGTTGGAATCTTTGGGGAAGTATGTCTGCTGTAGCTTTTACACAAGGACTGAATATCCTTTTGAATTTGTTTTTTGGCCCAGTAGTCAATGCAGCTCGTGCAATTGCGGTGCAGGTGCAGAATGCAATCCAGGGATTTGTATCTAATTTTCAGATGGCGATTAATCCGCAGATAACAAAGAAATATGCTATGGGTGATATGGAACAAATGCATTCTTTAGTATTTGCAAGTGGGCGCTATTCTTTTTTTTTACTTTTTTTATTTGCTTTGCCTATTTTTATTGAGATAAACCCCGTACTTGTATTTTGGTTAGGTATAGTTCCTGACCATACGGTAGGTTTTGTACGCCTTATTCTTTGCATCATGCTTGTAGATACATTGGCTAATCCGTTAATTGTGGCTGCCCAAGCTACTGGAAGGATAAAAGTGTATCAGTCTGTTGTGGGTGGGTTGTTATTATTGATAGTTCCTGTGGCATATGTGGTTTTAAAGATGGGGGGAGACCCGGAAAGTGTCTTTTGGGTCCATTTTATTGTGGCTGTTTTAGCTCAGTTGGTACGTTTACTAATGATTAGGCCTATGATAGGACTTTCACTTCGGCGTTACTTTTTTGAAGTTATAATGAAAGTGGTGACAGTCGCTATTGTTTCTTCTGCGTTTCCGTTTCTTCTTCATGGTGTTTTGTCTGAAGGATTTTTTGCCTTTCTGCTTGTTTGTGTGGTGTCTTTTTGTTCGGTGCTTTCTACTATTTTTATGTTAGGATTAAGTGGTAGGGAACGGAAACTTGTGGTAGAAAAATTGTTTTTATTAAGACAGAAAGTAATCCGAAGATGATAAATATCCTAGAGGAAAAACGATGCTGTGGATGTTCGGCTTGTGTAGAAAAATGTCCGAAGCAGTGCGTTTCGTTATGTGAAGATAAAGAAGGTTTCCTTTATCCGATAGTAGATAAATCTATTTGTGTGGATTGCGGAATTTGCGAGAAGGTCTGTCCGATGATTAATCCGAACTCTTCACGTTTGCCACTCAAAGTATATGCTTCTATTAATAGGAATGAAAAAGTACGTATGGCAAGTTCTTCAGGTGGTATTTTTACCTTGTTGGCTGAGAAGATACTTGCTGAAGGTGGTGTTGTGTTTGGTGCCTGTTTTGATGATTCGTGGGAAGTAAAAATGACTTTTGCTGAGAATCTGGAAGGAGTATCTTGTTTTTCCGGTTCTAAGTATGTGCAGGCGCGCGTGGAAAGAACTTATGAGGAGGCCGAGTTCTTCTTAAAACAAGGACGTGAAGTTCTTTATAGTGGTACCCCTTGTCAAATTGCAGGTTTGAAGAAATTTCTTCGTCGTGAATATAAGAATCTGCTTGCTGTTGATTTTGTGTGTCATGGGGTACCCAGCCCTAAAGTGTGGCGACAATATTTATCGGAAACAGTTTCCCGCCAGTGTAATGAAAAAAAAGCAGGTTTGTCTCAGTCTAAATCCAGAGATGTGACTATAGATAATGTGGAGTTTCGTTCAAAATCAACGGGATGGAAAAAATACAGTTTTGTTCTCACTCTCTCTGAAACAAAACCTAATGGAGAGAAAGATACCATTTCTCTCTCTTCTATGCATTTTGAAAACATATATATGAGGGCTTTTTTGGCCAATTTGACATTACGCCCTTCTTGTTACGAATGCCCTTTCAAAGAATGCAAATCTGGTAGCGATATTACAATTGCTGATTTTTGGGGAATAGAAAAATGTGCTCCAGATATGGACGATGATAAGGGCACGGGGCTTGTGCTGGTTAATACACAGAAAGGAATGTCTTTTTTCCCTGATGAAAAAGTGAGGATAAGAGAATGTTCTTACCATGAAGCTACTGCATTTAATACGGCAGCTTTGAGTAATACTGTCAAACCCCATCCTAATCGTAGTAAGTTTTTTTTTCTCTTGAATGAAAAACGGTTTACTTTGGATGAACTTGTAGGAAAGATGTTAGCACAGCCTCTGGGCATAAGAATCCGAAATTATGTAATTCATTTAATTCGTCATTATTTATATATTGATAAATTATGAAAATAGGAATATTAACTCTTCCTCTCCATGTGAATTATGGCGGTATTCTGCAAGCTTATGCTTTACAGACTGTATTGGAGAGAATGGGATATGAGGTAGAAGTAATTACTACTCCATTAGTGAAGGCGAAGGTATCTTTCTTACATAAAATAATAGCTTATCCTAAACGCTTTTTATTAAAATATTTGTTAGGCCATAAAAATGTTATTATCTATTATGAAAGTCGTTTAAATGAATCAAATAAGTTGATTCAACGGTATACGAAAGTGTTTATTCAAAAATATATTCATCAACACAAGGTAAATCGTTTGGCAGACTTGAAAGAACAAGATTTTGATGCTATAGTGGTAGGTAGTGATCAAGTATGGCGGAAAACTTATTTTACGAATAGTACAGCTGAATCTTTGGAAAATGCATTCATGCAATTTTCTAAAGGATGGAATGTTAAGCGTGTGGCGTATGCACCTTCATTTGGTACGGATACTTGGGAGTATTCTTCGAAAGAAACAGCTCTTTGTGCTTCATTGGCTAAATGTTTTGATGCATTGAGCGTTCGCGAAAAGTCTGCGGTTAGACTTTGTAAACAGTATTTAGGAACTGAGGCTTGCCATGTACTGGATCCCACTATGCTTCTTGATGTTCAGGACTATGTTTCATTAATAGATTGCAATCACACACCGCATAGTAAGGGAAATATGCACTGTTATATATTGGATGTAAGTGTAGAAAAAAGCAAGTTGATAGATTATATTGCAAGAGAACGGCATCTTGTGCCTTTTTTTGTGGGTGCAGACACTTATAATTTGCAAGTAAGTGAATCGGAACGTATTCAGCCACCTGTAGAACAATGGTTACAAGCATTTCGCGAAGCAGAATATGTCGTGACTGATAGTTTTCATGCTTGCGTGTTTAGTATTTTGTTTCGTAAGCCCTTTATTGTCTATGGCAATAAAGAGAGGGGAATGGCTCGTTTTCATTCTCTTTTGAGCCTTTTTGGATTAGAAAACAGATTAGTGACAGGTCTGGAAGAGTATAAGCAACTACCCGATATTGATCATGATGCTGTTTATGAAAAGTTGCATATTATGCGAAGTACTTCTTTTGATTTTTTGCAAAATGCATTGAAACATGAATAAACCCAAGGTTTCTGTAATTGTTCCGGTTTATAAGGCTGAATCTTATTTGCACAAATGTGTGGATAGTCTATTAGCTCAAACAATGACAGACTTTGAGATATTGCTAATTGATGATGGCAGTCCTGATAAATCAGGCGATATTTGTGATACTTATGCTATGTGTGATACCCGTGTCCGAGTGATACACCGGAATAATGGTGGTGTGAGCGTTGCGCGACAACATGGGTTAGAAGAGGCTGTAGGAGAGTATGTGATTCATGCAGATCCTGATGACTGGGTAGAACCTGATATGCTGCAATCTTTATATTCAAAAGCTGTGGCAGATGATGCCGATATGGTAATTTGTGACTTCTATGTGAATTATGGACTAAGACAGGAATACTCGAAGCAAGAGCCTGACAGTTTGGAACCTCAGATAGTACTTCGCAATCTGTTTCAGCATCTGCATGGTAGCTGTTGGAACAAACTTGTTAGACGAGGATGTTACAGTAAATATAATGTCGCTTTTGATCCTGAACTTTCTTTTTGCGAAGATTTATATTGTAATGCTTCGCTATTGTTATGCCCGATAAAAGTAGTATATCTTGCACAAGCATTCTATCATTATGAACAAGCCGTTAATATAAACTCGCTGGTAAATCATTATGATAGAGATAGCTTCAAATATGATGTGATGCTCAGAAGAAAGTTTTGTGATTTGTTATGTGGCGAAGAAGCATATGTAGCTTGCGAAAAACGTATGAGTTATTCAATTATTTTTCGTGCTTATGAGGGTTGTTTTTTTTCGTCTGAAGAATTTAAGACTCAGTGCCTTCCTTATTATACTAGTGCAATGGATGTTGTACCTGGAATTTTACAGAAGATTAAATTTTATATGGCTTGTCATGGCTTTTATGCATTATCTTTAAAGTTATTTTCTACTATTCTTTGTATAAGAAAATTATTAAGAAAATGTAGATGTAACTTATGATGATGAATTGTTGATATAATTGAGAGATGATTTTGCTATTTAAGATGTGGTTTAGATAATAAAATAGTATGTATAAAGTAATGCTAATCTTCGGTACTCGTCCCGAAGCAATAAAAATGGCTCCTTTAGTTAAGGAGTTTCAGAAGAAATCAGCAGATTTTCAGACGATAGTGTGTGTCACTGGACAGCATAGAGAGATGTTGGATCAGGTTCTTGCTATATTTGATATAGTACCGGATTATGATTTGAACATTATGAAGCAAGGGCAGGATTTGTATGATATAACATCTCGGGTTCTGTTAGGTATGCGTGATGTGTTGAGAAAAGTATGTCCTGATATAGTTTTGGTTCATGGAGATACTACTACGTCAACGGCAGCTGCATTGGCCGCTTTTTATCAGCAGATACCGGTTGGTCATGTTGAAGCGGGGTTACGCACGCATAATATGTATAGTCCATGGCCAGAAGAAATGAACAGGCAGTTAACAGGGCGTATAGCAACTTATCATTTTTCTCCTACTCAATTGAGTAAACAAAACCTTTTGGCAGAAGGGGTGAAGGAAGCAGCTATTACAGTGACCGGAAACACAGTGATTGATGCTCTTTATATGGCGGTAGATAAAATAAAGAAGGATCTTCAACTTGATGTTGAATTAGAAAATCTATTGAAAAATTTGGGCTATGATGTGAATCGTTTACGAGGAGGGAAAAAACTCGTTTTGATAACCGGTCATCGTCGTGAGAATTTTGGTGATGGATTTATATCTATGTGTCAAGCTATAAAAGTCTTAACAAAAAAATACTCGGATGTGGATTTTGTATATCCCATGCATTTGAATCCTAATGTCCGTAGACCAATTCATGAAGTTTTTGGTGATGATTTATCCAGCTTAGGTAATATGTTTTTTATTGAACCTTTGGAATATTTGTCATTTGTCTATTTGATGGAGAAATCTACAATTGTGCTAACAGATAGTGGAGGGATTCAAGAGGAAGCTCCAGGATTAGGTAAGCCAGTTCTTGTGATGCGCGATACGACAGAACGACCGGAAGCGTTGGAGGCAGGGACGGTGAAATTGGTAGGTACTGATTTTAATAAAATAATAGATGAAGTCTCTGCGTTGCTTGATAACCAGGATTATTATGACACAATGAGCAAGGCTGTCAACCCTTATGGTGATGGTCTGGCTTGTAAACGAATAGTAGAAACTCTAAGATAGTTTATATGATACCTAAAGTAATTCATTATTGTTGGTTTGGGCGTGGGAATATGCCGGCTTTGGCGTTAAAGTGTATTGATTCATGGAAGAAGTATCTTCCGGAATATGAAATAAAAGAATGGAATGAAGATAATTTTGATTTAGATTTATATCCTTATGCTCGTGAAGCTTATGATAACCGAAAGTTTGCATTTGTAACGGACGTGGTTCGTTTGTATGCTTTATATCACGAAGGTGGTATTTATATGGATACAGATGTGGAAGTGCTGAAACCTTTGGATTGTTTCTTAGATTTGCCGGCTTTTTCAGGATTTGAGGATGATATCCATATTCCTACTGGTATAATGGCAAGCGAAAGAAATGGTGAATGGGCAAAGTGGCAGTTAGATTATTATAATGATAAGCACTTTGTATTGCCTGATGGCTCTTTGAATTTAACAACAAATGTGATTACAATAGGTCATTTAATGAAATCAAAAGGTTTTGTCTTGAAGAATGGACTTCAAAATTTTAGAGACATTATAACTATATATCCTAAAGATTATTTTTGTCCAAAATCCTATGAGGATGGGAAAATATATTTGACAGATAATACTTATACGATACATCATTTTGCTGGAAGTTGGCAAACTCCTTACCGAAAATTTGTATTTAAAGTAGGTTGTTGGGTTGGCTATGATAATTTACAACGATTGGTGCTGTTAAAAAGAATAGCACGTAAAATTTTGTTTATTAAATAGGACTTTAAGTTACGGTAATGGATAGAAAAAAATATAAATTTTCATTGATTTTATGTACCATTAATAGATATGAAGACGTTATCGCTTTTTTAGAATCTTTATTAGTGCAGGAATATACCAATTTTGAATGTATAATTGTGGACCAAAATAAGCATGATAAAATAAAAAAGGTATATGAAAAATATCGAAATTATTTAAATCTTGTATATCATAAGTCTACAATAAAAGGTTTGAGTGTAAACAGAAATATAGGCATCAGTTTGTCTAATGGAGAAATTATAGCTTTTCCTGACGATGATTGTGAATATCGACCAAAAACATTGATGGATGTATTGTCACGTTTTGTGGAAAATGCAGAATTGGATATTCTAACTATTAATATTAGAGATAAAATCACTGAACAATATTTTAGGAAGGTAATTAAGTTAAGGCTGACAGATCGGAATTATTATCCTTATGCTATAAGTATCGGAATTTTTGTCAAAGCGAGAGATACTCGTGATTTGTCTTTTGATGAAAAAATGGGGGCCGGAACTTATTGGGGCGCTGGAGAAGAAAGTGATTTTATATCGAATTTATTATCCAAATCCTATATGGCTATTTATGATGGAGAACTGTTCGTAAATCATCCCTATGATGTTATTTCTCAAAGAACAGTACAGGAACAAAAGAAAAGATATATGACTTATAGTGCTGGTTACGGGGCTTTAATCAAAAAGGAAATTGTCTTAAGAGGTAAATATTACTTAATATATATATTCTTGTTTGATTTGTTAAAGCGAGTTTTAGCTTCTTGTTTGCCTCTGAAAAAAAGGATATTGTATTGGTATTCTGTAAAATACCGATTGTTGGGCTTTCTCTCTTATAAAATTGATAATTAAGTGAATCTTTCTAAGATATATACTATACTTGCGGTATCATTTCCTATTCTACAGTTATATGGTATAGGTCTTTCTACTGTTTCAGTTGCGGATTTATTCTTGTTATTGTTATATCCATTTTTGATCGCTCGGAATAGGTGGAATAATGTTTCTTGGCCTTTTTTATTTTATGTCTTTTCTGTATGTATAGTAGGATTTTTCATACATCCTCAGGAGAGTTTATTGAAAGTTTTAAGATATTTCTGCTATATTTTATCGTTAGCTTTGTTTAGCGGTACCTTTTTTATCTTTGAATATGGGGTGCGTGTATTTTCTAAATTGGTTGTATTCTCTACTGTATTTCTGTTTTTTCAATATTTTTGTTATAGTTTCATCGGTGTTTATGTGCCTGGATATCTCCCTGGATTGCCAATAATGCGCAGTGAATTGTTGGAATTTTCTAGTCTTATTGGAACAGATGGAGGAGACGAACGAGTTCGAAGTATTTTTGGTGAACCTGCGCATTATGCACAATATGTTGTGGGTTATATAGCTATAATTGTAACTAGCCCAAAAAGGAATATGAAAATATTATTTTTGTTATTTTTAGGAGTCCTTTTATCTGGTTCTTCTACTGGTGTTATCGCTTGTATCTTTTTGTTAATCGTACTCTTGTTTCAAATTGATAAGATTCGTTTAAAAGCATATGTTTGGTATTTCTTTTTTTTAATAGGAGGTGGTTGCTTATATTTAATTTCTCATTCTGCATTTTATGAGAGGGCTATAGAAAAATTGTCGGATGAACGCTCTATTGCAGGTCGATTTTCTGGGATTGATACTATATTGTCTAATCTGAATTATACGAATATGGATTTTCTGTTTGGACATGGAATTGGATCTATTAATATATTTCTTCCAGGATATTTAATGTTGTTTTATTATATGGGACTATTTTGTTTATTAACTTATTTTCTTGCTAATATTGTTATTTATTTGAAGTTAGATAAACAAAAACGGATTCTATTGCTTTTATTTGCTTTGTTGAATATTGGTACGGAAGTTGTTATGGGACCTTTTATTGTGCTATTCTTTTCTTTCATTTTGTCCAAAAAACATTTTGAATATGATACCTAAAATAATTCATTTCTGTTGGTTAAGTGGTGACCCTTATCCTGCAAATATAGAACGGTGTATAGAGAGTTGGAAATTAAAGTTGCCTGATTATGAATTTATGCTATGGAATTTAGAACGTAGTGATATAAATTCATCAGTTTGGCTACAAGAATCTTTCGCACATAAGAAATATGCTTTTGCTGCGGATTATATAAGATTTTATGCTTTGTATCATTATGGTGGAATATATTTGGATTCTGATGTTGAGGTCTTGAAAAACTTTGATGATTTGTTGCATTTGCCTTATTTTATAGGATTTGATAGCCATAATTCTTTAGAAGCAGCTGTATTGGGATGTACAAAAGGTAACCCATGGATTAAGATGTGTTTAGATTATTATGATCATAGACACTTTTTATTGCCTGATGGTCGTCTTGATACGAAGCCGCTTCCTGGAATAATGAAAGGTATTATAGAAAAAAAGTATTCAATTGTTCCTCTTGAAAATTCTTCTCCATTATATGTACTTGATGAAAATTTGTATGTACATTCATATATGTTTTTTTCTCCTAAGCGGCATGATACAGGGAATATCAGTTTGAAGCATTATACTTATACTATTCATCATTATGCGATGTCTTGGATTCCTCTTAAGTATAGATTAATAGTAAAAATCAAACGAGTATTTATGCTGATTTTAGGTGTAAACTTTGTTGATTCTCTTATAGAGATTTTGTATTTGCGTAAGATTAAAGATAATATTATAAGTAAAAAATAATTGTATATTAATAGTGATACAATGAATAGCATTGGCTGTTGTTTAAATGTTTAATATATAGTATATTACAGGTGCTATTTGTTTTTGATTTGAACTATGTGGGTAACTCTACAGCGTAGAGAACTGTAAAGATTATAAATTCAGGTGAATATATATTCTCTCAAGTAGGTTGAATTTGTTCTCAAATATGAGCTTGATAAATTAGTGAAACTATATATAGGGAGATTACCATGCCAGAGTTTTAGCACTTATAATCATCTGTTTCATCTTCTATTTGGACAATTAGCTGTTTGTAGCTCATTTCAGGATATGTGTCTATGCCTCAAAGTTCATCAAAATAGCCTTTTATAGCATTAAGCTTTTATCTTGGGCTTTCCTTCAAGTGGATAAAACAAAACTTGACTATCAAATTACTTTGGGGCAACTCCAAAAATGCTGTTGAGTTGCATCTATGGACTGCGATATGTGCCTATTTGGGGGTGGCAAGAATTAAAGCCGACTACCAGAGCCCATATTCAATCATTGAATGCTATACACTAATTAGTGTGTCAGCCTTAGCCAAGATTAATTTGAGAGAGCTATCGATTCCTGAATCACTCAGTCAAAACAAAATGTCAAAGAACTCGATTTATCTAATTTTGTGTTAGAAAAATAACGCATTAGTACTAATTGTATATATAGATTATGTGATAATGAATATTCTCCATGTTGTTAATATCTCCTTTGTTATTCCTTACTTTTTGGGAAAACAGTTTCTTTATTTCAAGGATAAAGGATATCGTGAGTTTGTAATATGCACTCCTTCTGATGAATTAAATCAATTAGCTAATATTTATGGTTTTGAATATCAGGAAATAAAGGTATTGAGGAAGATATCTATATATGAAGACTTGAAGGCTGTATTTAAAACAGCTTGTTATATAAAAGAAAAACATATAGATATTGTAACAGGGCATACGCCGAAAGGTGCTTTGGTGGCAATGCTGGCTGCATTCATTATGAGAGTACCTATTCGCATCTATTTTAGGCATGGTCTTGTCTATGAAACTTCTCATGGATTGAAACGCAAACTGCTGATTACTATTGATAAATTGGCTGCTATGCTTGCTACAAAAATAGTGTGTGTAAGTCCATCTGTTTGTAAGCGTAGTTTGGAAGATAGATTGAATTCGGCTTCCAAACAATGTTTATTGTCTAAAGGGACGTGTAATGGCATTGATGTAGATCGATTCTGCATTGACAATGTTCGGGATGACAGGATAAAGAAAATAAGGGATTCATTGGGTATTCAACCTTCTGATTTCGTTATTGGTTTTACGGGACGTTTGGTAAGGGATAAGGGCATTATTGAATTAGTAAGAGCATATAAACAGTTGAAGGATAAGTATAATAATCTGATTTTATTGTTGGTTGGTATGTTGGAAGAACGTGATGCCCTTCCGCAAGATGTGGTTGACAATATTCAAAATACGGAAGGTATTATAAGTACAGGTTATGTTTCTAATGCATCCATTGAATGTTATTATGCTCTGATGGATTTGTTTATATTGCCTTCATATAGAGAGGGATTTCCAACGTCTGTATTAGAGGCATCGTCAATGCAACTGCCTGTTATAACCACTAAAGCAACGGGATGCATCGATTCGATAGTTAGCGAGCAGACCGGTGTTTTTGTTGAACATGACTCTGATTGTATAGCTTTGGCTATTGAAAAATTCTATTTAGATAGGAATCTTTGTTATTTGTACGGACAAAATGGACGAAATTTTGTAGTAGATAATTTTGAACAATCTATAATATGGCATGAAATAGAAGCTATTTACAATGAGACTTCTCATTGATTATGCTTGAATTGAAAAGGATATGATAATAATAAAATCTATAGTATCGTTGCTTAGACATATACAGAATCGGCTCTTTAATCCTTATGCTGAGTATGTACGTTGGTTGTCTCTTATTGGAAGAAATTCAAAACTTACTGTACCGGAATTGAAAAGAGAAGGTAAAAGATATGAGATGTTTATTGTAACGATAGCTTATAATGAGGAAAATTTAATTAGAAAACAGATTGAATTGATTAAGACTCATGTGAAAGATAATGATTATTGTCATGTCGTAGTGGATAATTCACCAAATATAAAAAAAAGGGCGCTTATAAAAAAAGTGTGCCAAGAAGGAGGCATTCAATATATTCCAGTGCCAAGGTATATTGATAAATTAATTTCCACTCATTTGTTTTGGTATGGTCTTTCACATGGAGCTGCACTAAACTGGATGTTTTATAATTTGTTACTTGATATACGTCCTGTTCGTTTTGCTTTACTTGATCATGATCTTTTTCCTATTATGGATTGTAATTTGACAGAAACATTAGGTAATAAGGATTTTTATGGAGTAAAGAGAGATAGAGGGCAAGGCTGGTACTTATGGCCAGGATATAGTATTTTTAATTTTGATGTTCTTAGTAAAATTAACCCTAATTTTTTACCATTAAGAGTCAATGGGGCTTTTTTAGATGCAGGAGGAGCAAATTATCCAATTTATTATAAGAACTACAATATAAATGAAATTGAATTTGCAGTTGACAAAACTTATAGACTGACTGTGACAAAAGGAATTTTGGATGTTTATCATGGCGATTGTATACAGAAAATAGATACTGCTTGGCTTCATATTATTAATGGTTCTAATTATGCCCATGTGAAAGGCAAAGAAGAAACTATTGCAAGTATAATTGAAGATATAGATAAGTTTAGACACATAAATGTTTAATTTTAAATGTCTGATAGTTCGTTTAAAATATGCTTTCTTAGTGAAAATAGCATAACGTGCATTAAGCAAGAAAACGATTAGTTGAAAAAAAATAAATTGCACATATTTGCATATATCTCATTTTTATGAATATACTTATTACTGGAATCCACGGTTTTGTAGGTTCTAATCTTGTGGTAGCTTTAAAAAAACGGCACACGATTTATGGCCTAGATATTGTTGCCCTAGAAAAGGAGGGAGTGGTAAAGACTTTCTCTTGGGAAGATATTAAATCTGCTCAAACGCTACCTGAGTTTAACGCAATTATTCATCTGGCCGGTAAGGCACATGATACGAAGAACCAATCGGAGGCCCAAGTGTATTTTGATATTAATACGGGACTGACACAGAAGATATTTGATTTCTTTCTGGAATCTTCTGCGAAGAAGTTCATATTCTTCAGTTCGGTAAAAGCTGCTGCGGATAGTGTGGTAGGAGATGTACTGACGGAAGATGTGATTCCGACTCCTGTCGGGCCTTATGGGGAGAGTAAGATAAAGGCTGAAGAATATATTCAATCGCAACTTCAATGCGCTAATTGGAATCGGCAGAAGCAGGTGTATATTCTTCGCCCATGCATGATTCATGGACCGGGTAATAAAGGTAACTTGAATCTGCTTTATAATGTAGTGAAGAAGGGAATCCCTTGGCCTCTGGGCGATTTTGAGAATAGAAGATCTTTCACTTCGATTGATAATCTGTGCTATGTAGTGGAAGGACTGCTGACGAAGAATGTTGCAAGTGGTATTTACCATATGGGCGATGATGAGGCTTTGTCTACGAATGAACTGATAACACTGATGTGCGAAGTGCTGGGGCATAAGCCACATATATGGAGGATGAACAAACGAATGATGGAAGGGTGTGCCAGGTTAGGAACTTTGCTGCATCTGCCGTTGAATACAGAACGTTTGCGTAAATTAACGGAGAATTATGTGGTGAGTAATGCCAAGATAAAGGAGGCGCTGGGCATTGATAGAATGCCGGTGAGGGCAGAGGATGGCATAAAGAAGACGGTTCAATCATTCACTTCTTGATAATTAATATGTAATTTGCCATACTGCTAAAAGGATGTGGCATATAATTTTTATATAGAATGTACTATTTGATAGTTTTAGTTCTGCTATTTGTAGTAGAACTTTTTTATTTTAAGGTAGCTGATCGCTATAATATCATTGATAAGCCCAATGAACGCAGTTCGCACACGCAGATTACGTTGCGCGGTGGAGGGATAATCTTCTATTTTGGCGCGTTAACTTATTATGTGGCGAATGGATTTGTATATCCTTGGTTTATGCTGGCGCTGACTTTAGTCTCATTCATCAGTTTTGTAGACGATATCCGTCCTATTTCCCAAAAGTTACGGCTGGCATTCCATTTCTCTGCTATGGTATTGATGTTTTATCAGTGGGGGTTGTTTTCTTGGGCGTGGTGGTGGATCATCATTGCATTGATTGTCTGTACAGGAATCATCAATGCGTATAATTTTATGGATGGTATTAATGGGATAACGGGAGGTTATTCGCTTGTAATATTGACGGTATTGGCATACGTTAATAAAGAAGTTGCACCTTTCGTGGAAGAAAGCTTCATTTATACGGTATTATGTTCGGTATTAGTGTTTTGCTTTTTTAATTTTCGAAAGAAGGCCAGATGCTTTGCAGGTGATGTAGGTTCGGTTAGTATTGCTTTTATTCTACTTTTCCTGATAGGGAAGTTAATAATCCGGACGGAGGATTTCAGTTGGATTATTCTGCTGGTGGTGTATGGAGCAGATAGTATCTTGACGATTGTTCATCGGTTGATGCTTCATGAGAATATCGGCCTGCCGCATCGGAAGCATCTGTATCAGATAATGGCGAATGAATTGAAGGTGCCCCATGTAGTAGTCTCGTTGGTCTATATGGGGGGACAGGCGGTTATAATGGTGGGATATATATACTGTCAAGGGTATGGATATACCTATTTGATAGGTTGTATTCTACTGTTAAGCTTGATTTATATCCTATTCATGAAGAAATATTTCCATCTGCATTTGAAAGTGTAGTGTAAGTGGAAGGGGAGTGCATTATCTGACATCCGCTCCCCACATCAATTTATTGCGCAAAGTATCGAAGAACTTATGGTCGAAGCGCTTTACTACCTTTA
>OGZX01001185.1_pt1 | contig 27832 bp, 19 predicted proteins | sample 1576881 | NCBI WGS metagenome assembly OGZX01 (sample SAMEA3541542, study PRJEB24748) | human gut metagenome | biome: human gut; feature: human-associated habitat; material: faeces | place: China | collected 2012
GTGTCTCAATACTCAACGACTGGGAGGCCCGCTCTGCCTCATTCATAAAATGGATTTTTCTTATCATTGTCATTCTCAGTGCACTGTTTTCTAAGGCAGCCGAAAGCTTTTCCGTGCCTGCAAAGCTTGTGCTTACCCTTGTGTGTGCAGGCGTAGGCGGAGTTGTAGGTGTAAATTCTAAAAGCAGCCGTTTTTGATAAGGATAAATATTTATACTGCATTAACCATTCGTTCATAAAACATAGTGGGATATGTGGTATAATTAATGTAAATCAATTATTGGAGGTAAAATCCTATGAAACATATCAAGACGATCAATAAGGCTAATCTCAAGAAGACTGCTGCTAAGGGTGGCTGCGGCAAGTGTCAGGCATCATGTCAGTCAGCTTGCAAGACCTCCTGCACAGTTGCTAACCAGAAGTGCGAGAGAGAAGCTTAATATTCCGATCTTTCTGAGGCGTGCGAGCGTACACACGCCTTGCTAAAGGGACATTTTTATGTCCCTTTATTTTTGTATAAATTTGTATATGAATATAAATGCGAAAGGTGATTTTTAAATGATACACAAGTTTAAGCTTGGCGGCTTTAATGCACTGCTTGACGTGAACAGTGGCGGAGTACATATTATAGACGATCTGACATATGATTTGTTAGACAATGTTGAGCCGCCTTTTGAGGAGAAATGTCCTGAGGACGTTGTAAGAAAGCTGTCAAAGATGTATGACAGCAAGGATATCGAGGATTGCTATGAGGAGATAGTTTCTCTTTATAATGACAAGATATTGTTCAGCGAGGACGATTACGAGAAGTATGCCCTGTCTGCTGTGGCTTCACCTATCAAGGCAATGTGTCTGCATATCGCTCACGACTGTAACCTGAGATGTAAATATTGCTTTGCTTCAACAGGCGATTTCGGTCAGGGCAGAATGCTCATGGACTATGAAACAGGCAAGCGTGCTATAGATTTTCTTATAGAGCGTTCAGGAGACAGAAAATTTCTTGAGGTGGACTTCTTCGGCGGTGAGCCGTCACTGAATTTCGGTACGGTAGAAAAGCTTGTTGAGTATGCACGTTCACAGGAGGAGCCTCACAATAAAAAGTTCAGATTTACTGTTACCACAAATGGTGTACACCTCACTGACGAGATGATAGACTTCATCAACAAGGAAATGTACAACGTTGTTCTGTCTATTGACGGAAGAAAAGAAGTCAATGACAGAATGAGAGTGCGTGTGGACGGTTCAGGAAGCTATGACAGGATTATCCCTAACTTCAAGAAGCTTGTTGAGAAACGTCCTAAGAACAAGGATTGGTATGTAAGAGGCACTTACACAAAGTATAATCTTGACTTCTCAAACGATGTAATGCACCTTTATGACCTTGGATTCGACCAGATATCCGTTGAGCCTGTTATGGCTGACCCTAGCGAGCCTTATGCTATCACTGAGGCTGACCTGCCGAGGATCTTCAAGGAGTATGAGATACTTTCTGAGAAGATACAGAAGATAAGGGACGAGGGTAAGTTCATAAACTTCTTCCACTTTATGATAGACCTCGATCAGGGTCCTTGTGCGATAAAGAGACTTAGGGGCTGTGGAAGCGGAAACGAGTATGTTTCTGTTACTCCTGACGGCGATATTTACCCATGTCATCAGTTCGTTGGTATCACCGAGTTCAAAATGGGCAATCTCTATGACGGCACATTTAACGAGGAAATGAAAGATATGTTTGCTCACGCACACGTTTACAACAAGCCTGAGTGCAAAAAGTGCTGGGCAAAGTTCTATTGCAGTGGCGGTTGCAATGCAAACAACTACATTTACGCAGGTGATATCCACAATGCGCACAAGCTGTCATGTCAGATACAGAAGAAGCGTCTTGAATGTGCTATCATGATGAAGGCTGTTAAAATGCTCGACAGCGCTGAATGAATATAAATATTTTGTAAATTTTACGCATTATAACTTTTGTGTACATATATAAACTTAATATGTACAAAAACGTTTGAAGTTTAACAAAAAAATTTATTGAATAATCGGTTTAAAAAGCACGGAATAACAAATGACGTTATTCCGTGCTTTCTGCTGTTATTACATAGTATGATCATGTCGGAAAATAGCAAAATGTGTCTGTCATATTAATAAGTATTAAGATAAATATAATGTATACTAAGCTGGTAGCTTATTGACAAAGTGGGTCGAATTTAGTATAAGATTGACATAAACAAAAGGTGCTTGGCGGTCATGTTACCGCAAATCGGCTATAACGAGCGCCCTCTGTATCGGACAGGATAAACCGACAAATTATTATGAAAAGGACGAAGAGATATGAAAACTAATGAAAAGAAGAATACTTCTGCTAAGAAGAAACTTATACCTGCAGTTGCAATGCTCACAACTTCCGCTGTAATGCTTTCTACTGCTACTTACGCTTGGTTTACAATGAATAAGGACGCTGAGGTTACAGGTCTTGAAATGACAGCTACCGCAGGTGGTGGACTTGAAATTCCACTTGGTAATATTGGAAATGGAGAGCTTGGAACAATAAGCACTCCAACTATGGACGATATTTCTTGGAAGAGTGTTGTAAATGTTGGTGAGTATTATGATAAGATAAGCAAAATAAAGCCTGCATCTACAGTTGACGGAAATAATATTTATTATGCTGATGATGGTAATATCACGGCCGGTGGTAAGGTTGTTCAAGACTCTGCAAAGGTAGTGAAAGCAGCATATGCTACTGATAAGGTTGCTATGACAGTTAGAAATAATTATACTTCAGATGGTGAATTGAGTGTCAATACAGGTGCTGGTGCAACCGCTGGTAGATTTGTAGATATACCTATGTGGGTAAGAACGACAAATAAACAGGAAACAAAGATTAATTGTGAAGTAACGATTAATGACGGAAAGACAAACGCTGATGACGGAACAGAACTTCAGAATGCAGTTAGAGTTTCTGTTATACCATTGAAAAATGAGAATGTAAAGTCTACTGGTGGTAGTGTTACAGCTCTTGGAATTACTGGTGCTGACAATTATACTACAGGTGGTGCTCATATTTACGGACTTACATTTGACAGCTATCGTGGTGCTAGTGCTGAAGCGCCAAAGGGTATTAAAGCCACAAAGGCTGCAGATGCAAAATATGATTCAGATGATGTTTTGGGTATAGTAACTGCCAATAAGACAAAGATAAACACTGGAGATAATACTGACGCTGCTAATGTATTTACACTTGCAGCTGCTAGCACAGATAGCTATTCTGTTGAATCTTTCGTTGTAAGAGTATGGCTTGAGGGTGAAAGCATTTACTGCAACGACGCTAATGCGGCACAGGATTGGAATATTCAGCTGAATTTCACAACTGATGATACAACAGGCAACTAATCAATAAACAATAAAACAAAAAAGACGCCGAAGAAATTCGGCGTTTTTTGGTAAATTGGTATAAAAAATAATTTTCCATATTTGGGGAAATCTCCCGATTTTTCTTTGTTTTTTGTCGAAAATATGCTATAATAATACATTGGAGCAGAAAGAAAGTGGCTTTGCTTTGGGCGAAAATTCTACAGTTGACGGCGTTCGTGCCGTGGAGCTTTTCTATAGACCTATAAAAAATACCGACAGCGGCAGGGTCACTTTTTTGCAGTTGCAAACAAGGCTCAATTCTCCTGTTATGGGAACGCTAATGCCTGCGGATTATCTCCCTGTGGCTCAGCTTTCCGACCGATGTGTTAGCATTTTCAAGCTTGCTTTCGTTCAGCTTTTGCAGGCTTTGGGTAAGTTTCACGAAAGGGAAGTGGACGTTGACTGGGCAAGCGTGTTCGTGCCTGCAAGATTTTTAAGGCAGACGGAAGCTCCGAGAGTTGTGGCAGATTATTGCGATAAGTTTGGCGTGAAGTATGAGCGTGTCTGCTTTGAGTTGTCGCCTGATGTGCTTGATGAAGCTGACAGCACAGCGGCAGATAACGTGGCTCTTATGAGAAGACAGGGCTTTCATTTTCTGCTCACAGGCTTCGGCACTGAGGGTTTTAAAATGCTGAAAACAGCCGAGTTCAAGGTAGATAATATCATGCTTGACGGCTCAGCGGCTCAGGTTCTTGGTAAGAGCGACAGGTATGATACCTGCGTGAACTCTCTGCTGAATTTCGTTTTTGACCTTAATGCTGAGGTCATAGCTGACGGCATTACTGATGATAAGCAGGTGAAACAGCTCAGCGGTATGCAGTGCCTTTACTATTCGGGAGAAAATGCAGGAAAATATATTGCGGAAAGATACGTTCGCAATAGAAATGAGTAATAAACGGGTGATACGGTTTTGGACGGTAAAAATATAGATAAAAATACAAGAGTAGTCGATACCCTTGCACTTCGCAGGACCGCCAAGGAAGCTAAACGCTATGTGGTATTGATGAGATTGCTTAAAATACTTGCCATTATACTTATCGCTATCGTGGCGGCGGCTTATGCGGTGTCTTATTTTTACGACAAGTATGGTAGCTTTACAGTTAAGATAAGTAAGTATGATATGATAGATCAGGGGCTTACTCTTTCGGAAACTCCTGACTATACCACGAGCAATTCAAGGCTCAATGCGGATATCCTCTATGATATGACAAATATCAGTGGCGAAGATCTCCCTGATAATATCGACAAGATAAACGGCAGCCATAATGGCGAGGGGTATATAGCTTATACTTTCTATCTCATAAATTCCGGTAAAGACACACTTAGCTATGACAGCGAAATGACTATCGAGAACGTCACGAACGGTGTTGATGAAGCTATCAGAGTGGAGCTTTTCGTGAATGGCGAGAAAACTGTTTATGGTAAAACAAAGTCTGACGGCAGCGGTAAGGAAAGCGATTGCGACAAGGAGTTCGCTTCCTCTACTGAGGTAATGAAGGACCGACGTGAAAAGCTTGGTCCTGGTGAGAAAGACAAGTATACAGTGGTCATATGGCTTGAGGGAAATGACCCTGATTGTGTTGACAAAATAATCGGTGGCACAATGAAGCTTGGTATGAATTTCAAGATCGTTGAAACAACTTAAAGAATTAGAAGGGAGGAAGCCTCGGGTTTCCGAGGTTTTGAATTATGAAAAAAGCTTTGAAGATCGTTTTTAATGTTATCGCATGGGTGGTGCTTATCTTTGCACTGCTTATAACAATTCTAGTGTTCTCGTCTGATAAGAATAATGGTACGGCAAGTCTGCTGGGATATATCCCACTCACAGTTGAATCTGACTCAATGAAGCCAACTTTCAAAAAAGGCGACCTTATTATCTCAAAGGAAATAGACGATATCAATTCTCTGAAAAAGGGCGACGTTATCACTTTCTGGACGCTTATTGACGGCAAAAAGGTGAAGAATACCCACCGTATCGCAGAGGTACTCAATGATAACGGCTCTGTAGGTTTTATCACACGAGGCGACGCTAATAACGCAGATGATACATACACTGTTTATGCAGGTGATATAATCGGTCAGTGGGAAGCTGCAAAAATAGGCGGTTTCGGCAAGGTAATGGATTTTCTCAGAACAAAAACGGGATTTTTCATTTGCATACTTTTGCCGATAGCACTGTTTTTCCTCTTTGAGCTTTATAAGCTTATCGCAACCATAATCGAGATAAAGCGTCCTGCTATCACAGAGAGCGATGAGGAAGAAATAAAAAGACGTGCAGTTGAGGAATACCTTGCACAGCAGAAGGAAAAGGAAGAGGAAAATGCACAGCAGGAGAAAAATGACAAATAACTGCTGCTTGGGTGATACATTATGAATGGATTTCTGAAATGGTTTTTTGTTTTCATGTCGTCAATGCTTGCGGGCTTCGGACAGATCTTCAAGGGTCTGTGGAACGGCATAAAACAGATCTTCAATATAAAAAACTACATAAGGATATTCAAGACCTACTCGGCAGACTTTGGTGCGCTGGGCTGGATACTTTCTGTGCTTGCAATTATCGTTGTTGTGGCTATTTTTGTGCTTATTATTTTTATGATAGTGCTTGCTGTGAGAAAGTACATAAGATTCAGACACTCTATCGTCAGCAACGAGGATCTTATCGAAGAAATATCTGACCTGCAGCGTCAGGTGGTCAAAATGACCAAAGAAAAAGATGAGATCATGGCAATGAAGGTGGCTCAGCTTGGCGTATATGATAACACCGCTCTTGCAGAGGGTGAAACAAAGCTTGCAGAGGGCGAGCAGATGCCTGCACAGGGCGAAGTTCAAACCACTGTGGACGGCGTTGTTCAGACAGCAGATTGCCATTTTTCAAAGCTTATCGAGGTGGACAATTTCTACAAGACATACGAGCCGCCTGCTTACAATAATGACATCACCCTTAGCGGTATCTGCGAAGCATACAGAAACTTTGCCTGCTCAAGAATGCACCTTTATTATGACATAAAAACTATCCGACTTTTCATTGCAGGCATGGCTTCAACAAAACTCATTATCCTGCAAGGTATCTCTGGTACAGGTAAAACATCATTGCCATATTCATTCGGTAAGTTCTTGCAGAAAGATACCACTATTGCTTCTGTTCAGCCGTCATGGCGTGACAGAACTGAGCTTTTTGGCTACTTCAACGAGTTCACGAAGAACTTTAATGAAACAGAAGTCCTCAAAAGAATTTATTCTTCTGAATACAATGACGATGTAAACTTCATACTCCTCGACGAGATGAACATTGCGAGAGTAGAATATTACTTTGCAGAAATGCTCTCAATTCTTGAAATGCCTGATCCTGCCGAGTGGGAGCTTGATCTTGTTCCTAACGTGTGGAGTACCGACCCTGTTCGCCTTGATAAGGGCAAGCTGCGTATTCCGCAGAACATTTGGTATATCGGTACTGCCAACAACGACGATTCTACGTTCACTATCTCAGATAAGGTATACGACCGTGCACAGCCTATCAATCTTGACGCAAAGGGAGTTGCCTTTGACGCACCTGACACGCCGCCTATGAATTTAAGCTTTGAACATCTTGATACACTCTTCAAGGAAGCTTTTCAAATGTATCCTGTTTCTCAGGACAGCTTGAAAAAGATACAGCAGCTTGACCTGTGGGTAATTGAAAAGCTGAGAGTGGCTTTCGGTAACCGTATACTTAAACAGATGAACTTGTTTGTTCCTGTATATGTTGCCTGCGGTGGCGAGGAGCTTGACGGCATTGACTATGTGCTTGCCACAAAGATATTCAGAAAATTTGAGTCGCTTAACTTGGCAATGCTCAGGGACGAGCTGAAAGAGCTTTGCACCTATATGCAGAAACTTTTTGGCAGAAACACCATGAAAGAATCTATAGCATATCTTGAAAGATTGCAAAAACTGTACTAAAATCTGTACTCATAAATTTTGAGAGGAGGGACGGGCATGAGCGAATACAACGAACAGCGTGCAGCTTTTGACAAAGCTGTAAAGACGTTTGACGGCAATAACAGCTTTGCGGCAGCCCGTGCCTTGCTTCTTTCGGGCGAAAAAACTGTATCTTTTAATCGTAAGATAATCGAGAAAAATATAGATTCGTCCTGGCTCACAGAGATAGAAAAAGCTTTGCCACATCTTGATACAGTAATAAGAAATCCAAGAAACACCATTAAAGAAGTGGAAGAGATCGTGCCTATCGCTATGTCAAGGAAGATAACGGTAGAGTCCATAAAACATCTGGGACAGCATACCGATCTTATTCAGGATATCGACAAAAAGACAGGAAAGATAACTCCGTCAAAGATACTCAACATTCATAAAGAGGAAACTCTCGATACATATGAAAATAGATTTGTAAATACCCTTATCGACAGGCTATACATTTTTATAAATATAAGATACAATAAGCTTGTCCAGACCGCAGAGGCGCAGGAGGCTTATTCTTTTAATTACGATACCATGGCTGACAGCGGCGACGGCAGAAAAGTCAACATAAGTTTTAAGATAGAAACTGTTGACAGTCTTGTCGGCGGCAGCAAGGATACTGACGTTTGGGCAAGGCTTGAAAGGGTCAAAAAGGCTATCGAGGGCTATAAAGGCTCAGTGCTTTGTACCACTCTTGGCAACGCTTTTATCAGACCGCCTGTTATGAGAACAAACGCTATCACCAAAAATGTGGACCTTATGGCGTGTCTTACCCTTTGGCAGTTTATCGAAAGCTACGATAAGGCAGGCTACGAGGTCAACGTTTCCGATACTGCACAAAGACCTGATGATTCTTATATTGAGGATATATACGGTCTGACGGCAATGAACTATATGCTTTTCCGCTCATATACCCATGGGGCAGACAAGTCGGAGGAGCTTAAAACCATACAGAGCAAGACCCTTGCACCAAAGGTTGTCAGGCGTTTTGATAAGCAGACGTCTGATAAATATGATGTCATAGTTGGCGAGGGTGAACAAAGTAGTGCAGGTAAGACAGATATGGGTATGACTGCCGAAGAGGCAGGAAACCTTACGGCAGAGCTTGACCGTATAGTTGAGATAGAAAAGCAGTTTCTCAAAGACGAGGAAGACCGTAAGAGGGCTGAGGAGCTTGCGGCTGCAGAAGCTGAAAGAAAGCGTGCCGAGCAGGAGAAACTGGAGCGTCGGCGGCGTGAGGAAGAAGAGCGCATAAGGCTGGAGCATGAGGAAGCTGAACGCAGAAGATTGGAGCTTATCCAAAAACAGCAGGCGGAGCAGGCTGCAAGAGAAAAGGCGGAGCGTGAGGAACGTGAACGCCGTGAAAAAGAGGAAGAGATCAAGCATATCGCAAGACGCAAAAGGCAAATGGAAGAGCGTAAGCGCCGTGAAGAGGAGCAGCGTGTCCGTGAGGAAAGAGCTAGGATCCGAGAGGAGAAAAAGCTCGTCCGCAGCAGCCTTGGATCTGCTATGGATCAGCAGATCAGCACGAATGAAGAAGCCGTGTCTTCAAGCTTTGTGTCAGAATATGAGTCCCCTGAGATCGCTGCAAAAAAGGCGAAAGAAGCACAACAGCAGCGTGAGCAGGAACGCCGTGAGCGTGAACGTGCTGAGCGTCTTAAAGCTGAACGTGAAAGCTTTGAAAATAAAAATATCAATGAGATATTTAAAGAATATTCCAAGAATCCATATTACATGGCAAAACGTGGCATAACATATGTTCTGGCTCACGCATTTGGGATCATACCTGTTGTGACGGATAATCCAGACTATATCAGGATGCTCAAAGTCAAGAAGGAAAAAGAACTGGCTGAGGCAGAGAGAAAACGTGCAGAGCGTGAAATTGAGATCATCTATGAAAAATATGCTCCGTATCTGAAATATGATGTAAAGAGGCATATCAAAAACAGGCAGTTTAAAAAGAGAAAACGTCTTGAGCGAAAGAACAGACCGCCAAGACCATATATTCCGCCACAGCGCACCGCTGAGGAGCAGAAAGCTATCGACACTGAAATGAAACGACTCTATAAGGAGTATCATGTTTCAGCAGTTGGCAGAATGGCAAGGCATTTGAAAGAGAAATATAGAAAACAATAACACGGAGGGAGAGTCGTTATCATCGGCAAGGCGTTGAGGATAGTAAAAATAGCTTTGACAATACTTGGCTCTGCTGTGTTTGCGGCACTGCTGAGTGTGACGGTGTACATAATGGTCTGCGGCTGTATCGGCAAAACAGCAAGCATTTTTGGTTACAGCGTACTGAAAGTCGTGAGCGGAAGTATGGAGCCGTCTATACATGAGGGTGACTATATTTACATCAAAAGGACGGATACTGACAGCTTAAAGGCAGGGGATATCATTTCGTTCTACTCTCAAGATGATAGTATTAAAGGCGAGATAAATACTCACAGGATATCTGAGGTTTTGAGCGACGGCACTTTTGTTACTAAAGGCGATGCTAACAAAATAGAGGACAGCGTGACGGTGCAAAAAGTCAGCATTATTGGAAAATACTATGGAAAGCTCAGATTTTTCAAGTGGCTTGGGTCATTTGCATCAACAAAGAAGCTCCTCATACTGTTTGTGATAATCCCAACAGTTTGCATGGCGGTGTATGAGGTAAAAACTATCGCTGAGATAAAAATATATTCAAACCGTGAGGAAGCTTTGAAAGCGGCTGAGGAAGAAAAGGAAAAGCTTATGCGTGAGGCTGTTGAAAAGGAAGTTCAGCGGCTGAAAATGCAGGAAAACGAGAAAAAGGAGGCGAACAGCTTTGAATCAGGAAAAGATAATGAAGGCTAAAATGATAACGGCTATCGTTATTTGTATTGCGGCACTTGCAGGGCTGTTCGTTTTTATCGGGCTTTATATGGACAAGTCCGAGGAAGTCAGAAAGACTTACATTGCTAAGTATATGGAAAATCTGTCTGCCGCCTCTGAGGAGATAGACACTTATCTTGAAAGCGGCAAGGATCTTCAAACGAGATATAACATGATACTTTCGGACATGGGTGCGGCAAGGTCGCTGGTGTTTCTTATCGACGATTACACTGATGAGCAGAAGGCTATAAATGAGCTTCATTATTGCTTTGTGAAGTATCCCGAACAAATGCAGGGCAAGCTTGAGGACGTAAAAAAAGCACTTGACCATATCACCGAAAATCTTGACAAAGGCTATAGGGAAGTCAACGAGATAGTTGATTCGGTTGATAAAATGGGAAATTAATGCAAGGAGGACAATAACGTGAGCAGTAAAGGGCAGCTTAAAAGAGAAATAAAGAAATGCAGACTTACTATTGAGGAAATAGAGCGTAAGAGATCACGTTCACAATCAGCACTTGTTCAGGCTATTCTTTTGCAGGAAGAGCCTAACGAAATGGACGTTGAGTGGTTCAACAAATACACAGGCGAGATAACCGCTTGCAGAAACCACATGATAGAACTGCAGAAAGAGCTTGACTCGATGAAATAATGGAGGTCGCCAAAGTGGCTGAGCATAAAGTGATAGAGAAAGCAGACAGCGAGGAAGAAAAGAAGAAACGCAAACTGCTTATTATAAAAATAATACCAGTTGCAGTGCTGGCATTTATACTTATTGCGGTCAGTCTGGCTTGGTTTACCATTGATAAAGCCCTTGATCTTGATTCATTTGGAATGAAGAGCGTAGATTCGCCATTTGAACTGAAAACAGTAGGCAGTGCCAATGTGCTTAAAGCTGAGATACTTGACAGCAATGACTACTCTAAGGTGTCTGATGGGAGCAACATCACTTCTGACGAGAACGACAAGATCTACTGGCTTCTTGATGAAGAAAGCGGTATGACGAATGGTATTAATCCTGGTAGTCATGGAAAGCTTACTTTTTATGTTGTCCCAAACCAGTCGGGGGAAATGGAGATACAGTTCAAGTTGAGTATCACGGGGTATGCAGAGAATAAAAACGAAGACGCTGTTTCTTATGAAAAGGTTACTGAAGAAGAAGTAACTAGATTTATGAATGGACATATCATGTTTTTTGAGAAATATGATGAGAACAATCACACATATTCCGATTTTCTTCATGATGAAACATTCACAAGGACGCTTAAAGATTGTAAAGTAGACGTTCCGCAGGAAGTGAACGTATATTGGGTGTGGCCGAACACGCTTGGTCAGATACTAATGAAAAGCACAGATGAAAATCTGGCAGAGAAAAATGTGCTGTTTGATGATGACAGTGAAGAACGTTTGAATTTTGCGGAATATATAAATGGTAATTTAAGCTTGTTCTTGTCAGGTGATGCAGATAAAGAACAAAATAAAAAGGTTATTGAGAATATACTTAATGGTGATAAATACAGCACAGCACAGTTATCATCACTAAGCTCCATGTATAATGACGCTGACGAAAAGATAGGTACAAAGGTGCAATATATCCTTGTTGAACTAAACGTATAGATAAGAATATTAACTTTGCACGGAGGCAGTTGAAAGTGAAAGCTAATAGAAATCAGAAAATTAATAGAATATGCCGCAAGCTTTACAGCAAGTATCGCAAGAATGTTATTTCTTTAGTTACCGCTGCCGTATTGCTTGTCACGAGTATGCCTCTTGCAGACATTTCAGGTGTTGTGTCTAAAATGGTATCAACTGTCACCAATGCTATTACGGCTATGGCGGAAGATACATATACTGACATAACTAACGATATCAAAAATGGCGTTTATACCATACAGAATGCAGACGATTTTAAAAAGCTTCTTAATGCAGATCCTTCTGTCTATCAGAATATCACTGTATTGTTTTCAAACAACCAATCTCAGTTTAAGGCTTCTGATTTTACAGGAATAGAAAAAGGACTTGGCAATGAAGAATATCCTTTCATGGGAACAGTCAAAGCAAATGAGGGTTCAGCTATTAATCTTCCTATTAATTTTGCTCTGTTTGAATATCTTAGTGACAGTGCAAATTTAGATACTATTATTTTTGCTAGACCAGAAGAAAAAAATTCAGCTTTGCTTGCTGAGAATGTTATACACGGTGATGTGGCTTCAGCTAATAAGTGGAAAATAAAAGCTGATCCTGTAGATGATTCAGGTGCTACAAATTATAAATCCTTCACGTCTGTTATAGGCAATATGAAAAATGGAGCAAATGTCGATCTGGATATCACTCTAAGAAATGATGTCAAGGTGGAAGTATCAGGCGGGGATAATGCAGATCTTGCTTGCGGCACTATGGACGAAAACGCAAGTCTTGCTGTAAGCTTGTCAAGCAGTTTGCTTGACGTTTCCGGCAAATCGAACGCAGGTGTATTTGTCGGAAAAATGAGCGCTGATGCAACGCTGAACATCGACAAGTGCAACACCTTGACAGATGTAAATATATCCGCAAACAACGCAGGCGGACTTGTGGGCAGTGCAGAGAATGCAGAAATAAATGTCGGTGAAGATGTCACCCTTACCATGACCGGAAGCGTTACAGGCTCTGTAACTGCGGGCGGTCTTTTCGGCTCTTATACATACAGTAAAGCCGACAGTAAAGAATTTGATATTTCAAAATTCAGTGGCATGAAAATGGCACTTGCTTGTTCATCAGGAGATACCGCTGACAGTGCGGCTGTTGGTTCTGTTTTCGGAGTGCTGATAAACAGAACAGATAGTGTAAAAATTAGTATCACGGGCACCACTAATGATACTATTACTTCAAACTTCAATGGCACTGTCAGGGCAGGCTTTTATGGTGGTATTGTCGGAAGATATTCTGCTAATGCTCTTAGCTCTGAACTAGCACTAAGTGATATCACTGTAAATGTGACTGGCTCATGCAATGCCCTTGATTTTGGCGGTCTTATTGGTAAGATAGGTGATAATAGCAAGGCTTATGTAAGCGTCAAGAATACCACTATAAGTATTAAGAATTCCACATCATCACAAAATAATTATGGCGGACTTGTGGGCTATGCAGATCAGGCTTTTATAGATGTTGGCGGCAAAGTCACAGTTACTGCAAATAATGTTTCTGCAAACCAGAGCGTAGGTGGCATTGTTGGCAAATTTAATAAAAATGGCGTTGTAAGGCTTGGCGGTGAAACAAACCTTTCAGGCTTTTATCCTAAAGACCCTAACAAAAACAGATGTCAGATAGTAGGAAATAGAGGCAATGCTTTGATCTATAGCTTAAGCGGCTGGTCATTTACAAGGACATCTTCAAAAGTCATAGACGATATGGATTGGGGCGGAGTGCTTCGCCTTAACAATTCCGATTTGCTTGAGAGTGCTAATGGTGTTCTGTCTTTTGATGGATCTGGGCATACTGTTACAATAAATGGATTTACTACTAATAATATAACCATAAGCAATAGGGCAGATTTTGCCCGTGCGGCTTTGATCATGCAGCACGATAGCAATGATTTTGTTAAGTATAGCGAAAATTCTATAGATAAATCAGCAATACTTAAGGCGAACTTTACTCTTAGTGCAGATGTTGATATAAGCGACACAGGTCTAACCGGCTTTATGCGTGATAATGGTGAGGATAAATTCACAGGCACACTGAATGGCAATAGTCATAAACTTACCATGACAGTGGGAACAGAAAATGATAAGATAGTTTTCCATACTCACAACGGACTTTTTGCAAAGACAAGCGGTGCAAAAATAAGCAATATAATGCTTGTTTCAAACTTTAATATTGTCGGTGATAATGTTTCTGGCGGTGATGCTTGTTATATTGGTTCTGTATCTGCATACAACAGCGGAGCTTTGACTATTGACAAAGTGACCGCTGATGTGACCGCATCTCCAAGTGGTGCGTATACTAATTTTGTCGGAGGTCTGGTTGGATATGTTGCTGACGCCACAAGTGAAGTTTCGTTCACTAATTCTGCTGTAACAGCAAATCTTACATACAATAATAGCACAACAAAGGTAGATTGTACTTGTCTTGGCGGAGTTATCGGAATGGTAGGAGCTGTTACATCAAAACCTACAACTGGTATTAAGTTTAATAATGTCACTGTTGACGGAAATATAACTGACAAACACACAGGAAGTAACTCCAGAGTTGGTGGACTCATTGCAGAGGTCGGTGCTAAGGATAATTCAGCTTCTGTTGTACCTAATAAGGTATCTATCACCAATGTTAATATTAATGCTTTAACAATAAATTCTAGTGGTAAATCAAATAGCGGTGGATTTTTAGGGCATAACTGGTATAGAGTAGAAATTGATCTGAATAGTTTGAATGTAAACAATTCAAGATTAACAGTGAACAATGGCACAGAACTGGGCGGTCTTGTACTTTCCACAACAGGTTATTGGAGCATAAAAGAGGTTAGCTTTGACGGTGTGACAGTGAAAGCAACAAAATGTATAAATTTCGGCATGCTTGCCTCAACTCTTTTTGGTAGAGATTATGACTCTTATGGCTTTGACTATTTTAAAGGTGAAAATGTCAATAATTACAGAAGCTCACGAGATGCAACTTATTTTGAACTTACTAAACCTAATGGATATAAGATCTCACAAGATACTAAGATAAATATAAGCCCAAGCTATTCGTATTTTGATGAGATAGCTCGTTGTAGTATTTATTATTCTTCTTCAGCTAGTTTTATGTCTAATCGTCAAGCCATAATTTCAATTCCTGCTGTTACAGCGGACGGAGAGCGTTTGCTGTATATGGACGGAAAGAACTGCAATACCTATCAAAATCAAACAACAAATAATGGTGCTGTGTGGAAAAATAATTCTTGGGCAAGATATTATTATAACCTTGATGTATATAAAAACGGTAAAGCCACCACAGGCGGAGCTAAGGCTGTTGAGTGGAGCGCAAAGCTTTTTGCGGCAAATAATATAAAAGCATATATTAATAGCACAAATATAGATTTTCCAACAGATCCAGAAATAGATTTGACAGGATATTCATTTTATCCAGTTGATACAAATGGTTGTAATATAAAATCAAATTCAACTATTACTTTTGAAAATAATGGCTTTAATCAGTCTGAAATGGTATCAAGCAGTAATAGTGACAATTATGCCCGTACAACTGACGGAATAGATGGAACAAATTTAACTAATGACCATAATCAACATTACATGATGCAATGCGGACTTTTCAGGAATGAAAATGGAGCTGTTACCATAAGTGGTAAACTGACCTTTAAGGGAAATATCGGTAAGGTGAATGGTGGTTCAGGTGCATTGGTTTGCGGCTCGGTTGCTGACGACACCAATACTACAAAAAAATCTGTCAAAATTACCGGCAGTATCGTTCTTGATGATCTGTATGTGAATGATACTTCTTTAAGTTTAAATGGTGAAAATTCTTATGCCCCTTTGCTTATAAATAAGATAGGCAACATGACAGAGATCACTATACAGAATGTGTCACAGAAAAAACACAGTATGACTGCTGAAAAATATTACAAAGGCGATCAGAATTATGCTGCAACAAGCCTTATAGGCAATGTAGGAAGCGAAAAGGGTCAAAATATATCTCTGACTTTCTCAAATATCAAGCTTGACGCAAGTAATAAAAATTCAATTTTCAAAAATGCTACTTTGCTTGAGAGTTTTCAGCATTCTGACGGAGCAGGCTCTTCTGCAATATACAATTATAAATGGGACGACGATTGGGGTACAGAAGAAAAGCATAATGTAACCTACGGAAAAGAAGTGTCTGACACCATAAAGAATAGTCTAGATAATGTGAGCAGGCAGAATAAGTATCATGGTGATTGGAGTAGGGATGACAGGTATACTTCTCCTGACCAAAATAACGCAACAGAGGAATATAGCTTTACTGAATACAAGCCATATGTTGCTATATCGTATGATACCACCCAAAACTATGATGAGATAGACGTAAACCTTGAGCGACCATATCTGGACGAGGGTTGCGGAACATACTCTGATCCATATATCCTTGACGCTTCTACACTGGCAGAGGTCGCACGAGTTATCAGTACAGCCGCACCTACAAATGGCTGGGAAGTAAACTATAATGCATATGTTTCTGCCGATAAATCGACTGTTAATGCTAATAGTGCTTTTTGTAAAGGCAATAATCATAAAACTTATACTTATGATGGAACAGGCAATTTCGTAAGCGGAAATGAAACAGTTTTAAAAGATAACATTATCAAATATCTTTGCGAGGCTTATTACAAGATAAATGATGATATAGTTCTCGGCAGTTCTTTTGCAGGTCTTGGCGGAACATCAAACAGTTACGTTTTCAGGGGCGTTATTGTTGGGCAGAAGAAATCCGACGGAACATATCCAACTATCACCAATAATTCTGCAAGCCCTCTCATCAGGTTCAGCAGCGGAAGTGTTGTAAAAGATATCAATATAAAATATACCAAAGAAGTAACGCTTTCAAAAAACAATAATAATAAATTAAACTATAGTACCAAAAAGACGGAGTATTATGGCGGTGTTATGGGCGTTGTGTTCGGTGGAGATAATATCATTGATAATGTCAAGGTAACAAATCCTAATATAACATTTGCAAATAACGATAACAGCAAACAACATCTCATTACTGCAGGCGGATATGTTGGGCCATAGTTTACGGCGGCGTTATTTTCAGAAATATGGACATCGTTGCCAAAGATAGTGCGCTTACAACCAACAATACTGAGGCAGTGGGTGAAAACGTATATACCAATCTTTTTATCAATCCATATATAGGCAGAGTTGTAAACGGCTTTGCTATCGAAGAGGGAACAACGTTTGGTAAGTCAACTAACCTTAACAATGGCAGGAAAAATTATCTCATCACGCAGTTTAAGAGTGAGCTAAGTGATGATGAGAAATTAAATGTTATTGCCGGCACGACCAATACTATTGAAGTACCTAATGCACAGGCGTTGTTTATGCTGTCTATCATATCACAGTCCGGTATGGGATATACAGACCGTAATAACAATACTTGCGGATATGGTCATTATACTTTTACCCGAAATGCAGACTATTCAAAAGTTGGCACAGCTACATTGACTTCTGATGATAAAGATTACAAAACTGCGCTCTCAGATTATCAAAGACTTGAAAAGGCTACAAGCAGGGAATATGAAAAGAAAAATTCTGTAATGCTAAAAAAATATACAAAGCCAAGTGAAAAAGGTCTTTATGAAGCAAAGTGGGCACACGAATTAAATAAGAACTTTACTGTTAAACTCACAGGAAATGGAACCTATGACCTCATCAACACAGGTTTTCGTGGTATAAATCAGTTGTTTGATGCAAAGGATAGTAACCTTGGCGACATTAAATGTGATTATACTTTATCTTTGACAACTATCCAGGGAAATGATCAGACTATAAAGCTCGATACAGATATAAAAGCCTATGCTGTGAAAATAACGGATAACAAGAGCGGTAGCACTATTGAAATCCAAGATATGGATAACTATAAATATCGTACCGCATTTGCCTCCGTAAAAGGAGTTGGGTTAATAAACTGTTCAACGTATGCTTTAACTGTAAATAACCTTAAGCTTTCCGGCAAGATCAGCGTTAAGACGTATAACAACGATGGACAATCGTATGTTAATGAAGACCTTTCTACAGGTGGTATTGTTGGCGGAGTACAGAGTTCTTGCACGTTTAGCGGAATAACATTGACTGATCTTGAAATATATGGTGCATATACTGTGGGAGGACTTATAGGAAAGTCAACAAATAATATCAATATAAGTAACGTTAAGTCTGAAAACAGTGGCGTTTATGTGTATGGCGGATTTGAAACAGGCGGTCTTGTGGGAAATTCTCAGAAAGGCAACGAATTCGCTGTTAAGGATTCTAAGATAAAAATTAATAAAGTTGAATTTGCTAATCTTGATAAAGGCACAAAAACTTGGTTTGGCGTAGGTGGAATCGCAGGTTCTGCAAATATCAAAACGACAATAAGCAATGTTCAGCTTACAGCCTATAATGAAGACAGCTTTATCGGTTCAAAAAAAGACAATAAACCCCTTGCAACCCAGACAATGAACGAGGGCGGTCTTATAGGACTGTCTAACGGAGCATGCACAATAACAAACACAAGCGTCACCGTCGATGTTTATGGTAGTAATGCCGGTGGATTCGTTGGAATAAACAAAAACCAGTTGTCTATCAATGACTGTTACTATGGAGGAACATCTGAAACATCAGCTTGCGGCGTCTATGGTTATACAAGCTCAGGCGGAATGGTCGGCACACAGAATGCGGCTGTGACCATATCAAAGTCTGCTGTAAAAAATGCAACGATAGGTATACCAACTGCTAAAACTGGTGATGCAGGTATCGGAGGTTATGTTGGTATAAAAGCTAATGGTGATCTGAAGATATCTGATTGTGAAGTCAACAATGTTACTCTTTCAGCAGAAGATAAGTCCAATGGTGCGGGTGCAGGCGGCGTGATCGGTCATAATGACCGTGGAAGCACATATGCTTATGATATTCTCATAAATAAATTAGGCTATGTAAGAGGCAACAACAGCGTGTCTGTTTCTAACTTGATAGGTTGGAACTATGATAAAAATCTATCATCTAAATTTATCGGAGTATCTGTAAATAACACGGATTGTTTACCTGATATACAGTATAATGCTTCACAGATACCTGCCAGCTTCACCGCAGTTCACTCCGACTACAACGGTACTCAGGACAATACCAAAAATATCGGCGAGGGAAGCGGCACGCACGTTGATACCTATTCACCTTATGTCAATATAAACCCAAGCTTTACTGTCGGTGGTAAGACTTTCACAGGCGATCTTGTTGGCGGAAATATGCAGACTATCATTAGTGACGCTGCTTCTTATACGAATGGCACAGCCAAAAAATCCTATGGCATAAACAGTACCATAAAGACATATGCAGAGGATCTGGCTAATTCAAAGCTTATAACATTCGGCAAAGCTTCTGAGCTTAACGTTGAGCAACTGAATGATCTTCCAGTTTTGCTTATAGATGATAACTCATCGTTGAATATTACACAAATGCTCGCAAAGTATATCTCAGTTCTGACAAATTATGATGTTTTAGACAGCAGTTCAAATAAGCTGAAAACAACAGACCTTATGAATGTCAGCACAGCAACTTATGTGTATGATAACGGCAGTTTAACAAAATCAGACAAAACAACTCTTACATTTAACAGCAAGACAGGATATTTCAAGGTCACAGACGGTCAGTATGACAATGACGGCACAAACAGATTTACTGTCATTACTCTCGATTATACCGACCCAACGGGAAGCGGTAAAACTGCTCTTAGACTTCATGTTCCTGTTTTTGTAAGAAAAGTGCTTGATTTCAGCTTCCAATCTTACGTTATCTCAGGCACAGACTATAACCATTCTCACTATACGGATAAAACAAAGCTTGCTTTTGAGAGCTTTGATGCACCTGTTACTACTTATTTTAAATATTCCTATTACAAATCTGCTAACGAATGGGAAAAAATGCTCAATAATGGTGACAGCCTGCTTTGGAGCTTTGATAAAAAGCTTTATCTTATTGGTGATAGTGCAACTGACAGTGGTGTGCTTACCGATGATACAAAGCTAACTCTTGTTGATGCAAATAACAATGACAAGACTTATCATTCTACCGCAAGTGATGCTAAGTTTAATAAAACAACCGGTGAGCTTGACTTGACAAATATAAGCGGCTTTAAACCGGTCACAATGAATGATGTACTGTTAAGATATGCGTCGGTAACAGCCGCAGAATCATCTGACGGAACACTTGTTGAGGCAGATGATGAAGCTACAGCTACTGTAAAAACAAGCGACGGCAAGTATTATAGACCTGCCGGGGAGGCTGAAACAGGCACTTATAAGATAACTGTTTCAGCGAATAGTGATACACCGAAAAATGATAATGACGAAATGATAATAAGCGAAAGCTATTATCTCACTATCACCATTCCGGAAACGGGAAGCTCAAAAAAAGTCATCAAGAACTTTGTGAATTACTATAGTGGTAATACGTCAAGAAAGCTCAATGGCAATTTGCCTACACATCTTGTTGACAGCAATACCGGTACATATGTTATTGCAAATTTCTTTAAGCAGGAAGTAAGCGTTGATGCTCATGATCCGGAGGAGATAACAGCGTCAAATAACTTTATCCATGCCACAATGACTTCAAAGATAAGCATCGATCAGAGCCTTAGAGATACATTTAATGGCTATAAGAGTGACGATTTCAATATGTATCAGGCGTTTAAATTCTCTATGAAGAACTTTGATGAAAACGATGCGGGAGCTAATGCAAGGATCATTGCAGGAACTTCGGTGAATGTTGATTACAGCATTTTAAACAGTTCAGACACAGAGTTATCAAACGCAAAAATAAGCAAGACGGAGACATTTTCAGAAGCTAAAGACAGCTATATGCTGATGTATCCCGATTCGGTCTACAATTATATCAATAGTGACACAAATGGCTCTATAACTGTCAAGGCTGATATCAGCTTAACTTATGGTACTGCAGGGATCATAGATCAGTTTCCTGAGCGTAAGGACGGGGATACAAAAACCGGTATAGGAGTAAATGCGTCGTCTTACGTTGCATATAGCCAGAACAATATTGAGAACAGCTCTATCTCTAAAAGTGGAGATATGCCTGCCAGACGCTATTATAGAAAGGCAATGACGGTGGCACAGCTAAATTATAACGTTGCAGAGTCAACGGTTCTTGAGTCGAAGGATTCACCATTTTCGCAGCTTGGTATCAATGCCAAGGATATGACTACAGGAGAAATGGCAATAACAGCAAATGCTATCTATGATCTGTCTGCTTTGAGCCGATCCACAAAGGACAGCGGCAAAAAAATACAGTATACCTTGAAGCTTTATGTTAAGGACAATAGTGGCGATTATAAGCAGACTAACGATATTAGCAAATACCTCAGTAGCTTTATTTTGGAAAACGCCACATCAAGCAGCGGTCTGAATGACAAGGAGTGCGTTTTTACCACTGACTATAATGGCGAAGAACAAAACACAGCCGTTACGAAATTTACAGTAAAAACAGGCAAGGCTTTTGAGGAGCAGGGACTTACCTATGCGAACTATAGAGTTGAGCTTACCGCAGTATTGCTTAATGACAACAACTCAGTTGTTAATGGAACTACCTCAAGCGACTATGTTGTTTACACAAACGCAAAAATAGAAACAGGCTTTATAAATTCATAATAAGCAGGCATTTTCAGGAGAAAATTATGACAAAAAGCATTTTGGGAAAATTCAGAAAATTAGAAAAAAAGAAGAAGCTCCAGCTAGTCATAGCAGTATCCATCTCGGTGGTACTGCTTGTGGCACTGCCTGTTTATGCGTGGTTTACTCACAAACGTTCTATTGCTCTTACAACAAAAATAAATGCCCCTACTCAGCTTTATATCACCGCAGGAAACAAAGAATCTGTGGCAAATCTTGAAATGGCAGATATAGACGTTGAGAACGGCAGTTATAAAGACTTTGTTTTCGGCATAGGCGGGGCAGACGTGCAACAATATCAAATACAGCTTGCACATACAACGAATATCCCTTTTGAGTATGAGATATATCGTGCGAAAAGCGTCAGTGAAACTGAAAAATCTGAAGCTGTCGTTTATGTTTCAGATGAAGAGAATAAAACGTTTTATTACAAAATAGACGGCAATAAGATCTCGGGACATTATCTCAATCAGCAAGGCTCGGAGATACTTGCTAACAGCACACTTCACAAAAAGTCCTATGATAGCTACGGCAATGTTCAGAAAAATTCCGAAGCACTTTATTGGCAATCGGATACACTGACGGTAATTGACAATAAAGATCCGTTTTGCGATTATTTTATAATCAGAGTAAAATGGAATGATAAAGTCCAAAACAATAAAGAAACTGATATGGTCTACCTGACAGTTCAGAGAAAGTAATAAATCACAAAATAGAGAGGAGGGTGGCTGTTATGAAAGACCAATTTATAAAAAAGCTTAAAAGATCGTGGCTTGCAATATGGATAGCTTTTGTGGCAGCCGCACTCAGTACTATTGGCGTCCTGGCGGCTTATACCAGCGTTTCAAGTGTAAAGCGAGTTGTGTCCACACAAAAGGGAGCCGGCATGCTGTTTTCATCTAATTATCTTACAACAGATGAAAATGATCTTCCAAGGACGATAACTTTTAGCAGTATGGAAAACTCGCCTTGTGTGACAGTCAATGTGTGCAACTATCCGCAAACATTGATAAAGCATAATGACAAGGATATCACATACACTTTGACAGTCGAGCTTGTGGACAGCAACGGAAATGTCGTTACCGGAGAAGAAACTGCAAAATATTCGGTTGAATATAACGGTGAAAAAAAGACTTTTGGAAGCAATTCAAAAATAGAGTTTTCACTTCTGAAACTTATGGCTGACGATTTCAACAAGCATGAATTTGTGCTGACTTTTGATAAGTCACAGCTCACAAATTCTGACATATACATGAGAGTGACAGCCACTCCTACAAATCAGGCAGAGTTGAAACCGCTCTCCGCAAAGCTTGGCGTTATCTATATAAATAATAACACATCAGCAACATGGACAGGCACATTCATCGACAATGCTACCTCGCCTAAAGATCTTGACGGCTTCAACTACCGCCTGTCAGGCAGTGGCGAGGGTACTGTCACCCTGACTTGGAATACGAACTATGTTGATATCAGCCCATGGTTTAAGAATACTTATGTTCTGACTATTTCAAAGGACAGTTCTGGCATAGCCACTGCAACTTTGAAAGTCAATTCTGCCGAGAAAAATCAATATGACATTCAATTCTATCGAACGAACGGCATTAACAGTGCAGAGCAGTGGTCTGACGGTAATCACACCGATATTATGGTGACCGATACGGGATTTGTTTCAATGAGTTTCACCCAAAGCACAGCGACTGAAAATTAGAATATGTACAAAAAAACGGACTGCAAACAAAATGCAGTCCGTGTATTTTTTCTGTAGGGGCGAACAGTGTTCGCCCGTTATTATATCCGTGTTATGTTAAGTACGAAAGCTTAGAGTGCAGACTTCAAAGCCTCAGCAAGCTGAGCAGGACATGATGTGCCACGTCCGTTGCAGTCGATACCCTCAAGTCTGTCAATAACGTCTTGAACCTTCATGCCCTCAACAAGCTTTGATACACCCTGTGTGTTGCCGTTGCAGCCGCCTGTGAAATGCACTTTCTTTACGATACCGTCCTCAACCTCGATATCAATTTTTCTTGAACATACTCCCTTTGGAGTGTAGCTGATCGTTGCCATTTGAAAAACCTCCTAAATTCTTGCTACGCCTGTTTCTCTTGCAGCCTTTGCCACAGCCTCAGCCACAGCGACCGGTACTGATCTGTCAAAAGAGTTCGGCAGAATAAATTCCGCATTGAGCTTGTCCTCAGGAACACAGCCTGCGATAGCCTTTGCGGCAGCCATTTTCATTTCCTCGTTGATGTCAGAAGCCCTTACTGCAAGTGCCCCCTTGAAAATGCCAGGGAAAGCGATAACGTTGTTTATCTGGTTAGGGAAGTCTGAACGTCCTGTGCCAACGATAAACGCACCTGCCGCCTTTGCCTCGTCAGGCATTATCTCAGGTGTCGGGTTAGCCATTGCGAAAAGTATAGGCTTATCGTTCATGGATTTAACCATTTCAGCGGTCACAAGCTTTGGCTTGGAAACACCTACGAAAGCGTCTGCACCCTTGAGTGCGTCGGCAAGAGAGCCATGGAGCTTGTTCTTGTTTGTGACCTTAGCCATTTCAGCGTGAGCCTCGTTAAGATAATCATCGCCCTCGCAGATTATTCCCTCACGGTCTACCATGATAAGATTGCCGATACCGAGAGAAAGCAAAAGCTTTCCTATAGCACAGCCAGCTGCACCTGCGCCGTTTATAACAAGTGTAATATCCTCTATTTTCTTGTTAGCTACCTTGCAGGCGTTCATAAGTGCCGCACCGACAACGATAGCAGTTCCGTGCTGATCGTCATGGAAAACAGGGATATCAACTTTTTCTTTAAGTTTTGCCTCTATCTCAAAGCACCTTGGAGCGGCGATATCCTCAAGATTTATGCCGCCAAAGCTGTCTGATATCATGGCGATGGTGTTTACTATTTCGTCAACGTCATTGGACTTTATGCAAAGTGGAAAAGCGTCAACGTCTGCGAACTCCTTGAAAAGTGCACATTTTCCCTCCATAACAGGCATACCAGCCAGACCGCCAATATTGCCAAGACCAAGCACAGCAGAGCCGTCTGTGATAACAGCCACAAGATTTGCACGTCTTGTAAGCTCATATGAAAGGTCAGGATCTTTCTGTATCTCAAGGCAAGGCTGAGCAACGCCTGGTGTGTAAGCCAGCGTCAGGTCTTTTGCATTGTTTACCTTTGCTCTTGAGCAGACCTCTATCTTGCCTTTCCATTCTCTGTGTTTCTGTAGGGATTCTTCCATTACGTTCATTTTATACAGTCCTCTCTATTTTACGCATTAAAGGAACATTACCGCATGATAATGTCCCTTTATTATACCATATTATTTCTCTGTTTTCACAGCCGCTTTGTTAGCTTTTTGTGAATTTATATGAATGAGCTTGAACAGCTTATCAAGATTTTCCTTGTCAGTGGTCATGCTCCCGATATGTGTCATAGTCTCATTATACAGACCGTGGAAGTCAGAGCCACCAGTCACTATCAGGTCATGTTCCTTTGCGATATCCACAAGCTTCTGCTGTTGAGTTGGAGTAGCAGAGTAATGATAAGCTTCAATTCCGTCAAGCTTGCCTGCCTCGATAAGTTCAAGGAGCAGCTCGGTGTTGTTGAACATAACAGGGTGTGCCATTACTGCAATGCCCTTTGCGGAGTGGATAAGATCAAGCACAAAGTTTACGTCAGGATATTCACGGGTAACAAGACATTCGCCGTTTGGATATGCAAAAAGCTTGTCGTTCACAGAGCCGTAAAGCTCTGTGGCATAACCGTAATTCACTAATGCTCTCATGATATGCTGTTTAAAAATGCTCTTTGAGCTTTTTGTGTAGTGCAGTACGGCATCGGCAGGGATAGGATATCTCGCCATTACCTTTTCTATCATTTCCTTTGCACAGTCTTTTCTTATCTGGCATGACTTCAGGCAAAGACCCTCGAGCCTGTCAGGCTTCTGAGGCGCATAGCAAAGAATGTGTACTTTTGAATTGCGCTTCTTGTCCCATGCGGAAAGCTCTACCGCAGGAATGACCTTGACCCCATAACGTTCGCCAAGTATTTGCGCTCTGCTTGATGATGAAAGAGTGTCATGGTCTGTTATCGCAAGAAAGTCAAGTCCCATTCTTTTTGCCTGAACAATGACCTCTTCTATACCAAGCGAGCCGTCAGACAGCGTTGTGTGACAATGCAGATCTCCTGTCATACCTTTGTTCCTCCAAATCTATAAAATATATCTGTCATTTTCTGTATATATAGTACAGCCGTTAAATTTGACTAAATAATTATAACATATTTTATATACATTTGCAAGCACTTTTGAACAATTTACACAAAATTTGCACGAAAATTATATTATTTTGTCGTATATGACAAATCTACAGTGTCGAAATAGTGCGATTTAACGAAATATCAGAGCTTATATCCGAAGAATTTTTCGCAAAACCATACGTCTTTAACCTGAAAGCTCTTGCCGTTCAGATATTCAAGTATACCTGCGTCAGTGGTGAATTTAAAGGTGAGCTTGTACGAATAAAGCGCCTGCGTTTTCACATTGTATGCACGGTTGACTTTATTTATTCCGTATTTGCCGTCACCGAGAAGTGGATAGCCAATGTGAGCAAGGTGCGCCCTTATCTGATGCGTTCTGCCTGTGACAAGGTCAACTTCAAGAAGTGCAAGGTCATCAGCCTTGTTTTCCGCAAGCACACGATAAGAGGTTATCATGGTGCGGCTGCCTGCAAATTTCTTGTCGGATACCCTGACGGTCTTTGTCGCCTCGTCCTTTTGATGATAAGCCGTGAGCCGAGCAGACTTTTCCTTTGGTATGCCAACGGTCACGCAAAGATAAAGCTTTTCAAGTTCTCTGTCTTTAACTTTCTGATTAAGTATACGCAAACTTTCAGCATTTTTCGCACATATTACAATACCGCCTGTGTTGCGGTCGATCCTGTTGCAAAGGGCAGGAGCAAAAGACAGTTCCTCCTCAGGACGATATTCACCCTTTTCATAAAGATAGTGCTGTATCCTGTTTATGAGTGTGTCCGTCGAACCGCTTTCGTCCTCATGTACCACAAGTCCGCACTTTTTGTCGCAAAGGATAATATTCTCGTCCTCGTAAATAATATTCAAAGACGTTGGCGCACTGAGAAAAGCAGGTCTGTCAGCAACTTCGCCTTCGAAAAATTCGTCATTGATGTAAAGCTGCATAACGTCACCGCAAGCAAGCCGTGTGGATATCTCACAGCGTTTGCCGTTGACCTTGATACGCTTTAGGCGCAGATATTTGTACAGCAGATTTTTAGGCAGCTTCGGCACAGCCTTTGTGAGAAACTTGTCAACACGCTGACCTGCGTCATTTTGATTTATTATAAATTCTCTCATGCTATACCTCAGAGCTTCACACGAGCGGAGAATCCTCCGTCAATAAGCTCGTCAAGACCCGTGCTGTCAGCACCGCTTTCACGGAGAAGCAGAAGAATTTCTGACATATCGCAGGCTTTGCCTTTACGGCGAGATATCTCCTCTTCACATTTGATAGCATATTGTAAAGGCTTTTTGTCAGCAGGGAAGTTCACATCTGAGCCTTGAGCGATGAGCCATTTGATGAAATCAACACTTCGCTTGTCAGGCTTGAGAACGCCGTCCTGCTCCACGAGGTCTGCACTTTCGATTGCAGTGAGCAGGAAAGTAAGCCCATTGCTGTCAGTGTCGTTGTAGTCCACATCATCAGAGATGAACAAGAATTTAAGCTCTTCCAGTTCACGCTTTGAGAGGGTGTAGTTGTATTCGTCATATGATCTATTCATGTTACGTCCTCCTGAAATTATTACTATAGTGATATTATAACCTAAAGTGTGGGAGAATGCAAGAGGGGAGCGGTATTAAGTGAGGAGTGAGGAATGAGGAGTGAGGAATGGGTAAAGCTGAACAGAGATGTATACAAGCACCGAGCGTAGCGAGCACTTAAACGCAGGCTCAAGCCCGGCGTTAGAGGGCTTGTGGGTTCTTAGGGCAAAGCGGAGTTTGAGGCAGAGCCTCAATAGGCGTAAGCCTACTAGGTGCAGATTGAATTATAAAAAGCAGAAGAAGGTTGTGCTCTATTATAAAGTAATATCGGAGCAAAAATCTGCACCGCTTACCCTTTCCCTAATCAAATGTAACCCCGCAAAGAGCGTAGCGATTTTGCGGCAGAAGAACCTCTCCAGAACAATCTGTAGGGGCGAACAGTGTTC
>OGZX01001190.1_pt1 | contig 27770 bp, 19 predicted proteins | sample 1576881 | NCBI WGS metagenome assembly OGZX01 (sample SAMEA3541542, study PRJEB24748) | human gut metagenome | biome: human gut; feature: human-associated habitat; material: faeces | place: China | collected 2012
CATTGAACATCAAAAAGTTGCTGGTATCACAACCGAAGCCTGCATCCGAGAAGTCCCCGTATTTCGACATTGCAGAGAAGTATGGAGTAGAAATCGACTTCCGTCCTTTCATCAAAGTAGAACCCCTTACGTCTAAGGAGTTCAGACAGCAGAAAATTTCTATTCTGGATCATACGGCTGTTGTTTTTACGGCCCGTACGGCAATCGACCACTTCTTCCATCTGTGTGAAGAATTGCGCGTGACTATTCCTGAAACGATGAAGTATTTCTGTATGACGGAAGCTATCGCAGTATATTTGCAAAAATATATCGTGTATAGAAAGCGTAAGATCTTTTTCGGACAGAGCGGTAAGCTGGATGATTTGGTTACTGTTATCGGCAAGCATGCAAAAGAAAAGTATCTTGTGCCCGTTTCAGACGTGCATAAAGATGATTTGTTGACTATGTTGGAAGCAAAGAAGATTAACTACACGAAAGCTGTTATGTACCGCACCGTAAGCAATGACTTCTCGAAAGACGAGAAGTTCGACTATGATATGCTGGTATTTTTCAGTCCTTCCGGGATATCCTCCTTGCTGAAAAACTTCCCGAACTTCAAGCAAGAAGATATAAAGATCGGATGTTTCGGTCCGACGACGGCCAAAGCGGTGAAAGACGCCGGTTTGCGTCTGGACGTGGAAGCACCGACACCCGAAGCTCCGTCGATGACGGCTGCCCTGGAATTGTATCTGAAAAAAGAGATGGGTAGTAACAAAAAGAATGGTAAATAGAAGGTATACCCTTTCAAAAGAAGAGCGCCTGTCGTGGAAACGTTACATTGACCTGTTGTTTGAAAAAGGGCAATCGTTTGTGGCGTTTCCACTGCGGGTTGTTTATTTACCGGTGGAAGAGGAGACATTGGCTCCCGTCTCCATCATGATAAGTGTCCCCAAAAAGAAATTCAGACGCGCCGTCAAGCGAAACCTGATCAAGCGCCAGGTGCGCGAGGCTTACCGGGTGCGTAAATATGACCTGATCGATCCGCTGACAGAAAAAAACAAGCGTATGCTGGTGGCATTCCTGTATCTGGATAAGGAGATTCATCCGTTTGCCGATATAGAGAAAGCGATGACGAAAGCATTGAATGTACTTCGCAACAAAGAATAATGAAGCGTTTCTTTACCACCCTTCTGTTGTTGCCGGTCTATTTCTATAAATATTGTATCTCTCCCATGACGCCGGCATCGTGCAGGTATACACCTACTTGTTCCGAATATGCCGTGCAAGCTCTCAAGAAACATGGTCCCATAAAAGGGCTGTATCTGGCAATCAAACGTATTCTTCGTTGTCACCCCTGGGGCGGTAGCGGCTATGATCCTGTTCCATAAAGAATGGTTTATTACGATATACATACGCATAGCCAACCCGTTCATCCGGAAGATGTCGCGATTGTCAACTGCCTCGTTCCTGCGCTTGACGCGGGATCGCATCCGGAACAGGCCATATCGTCATTCGGAAAAGAGGATACAGCCGGTTGTTTGTGCGATCCCGCGTCGAGCGCGGGAAGGGTAGAGCTCCATTCCGTCGGTATTCATCCCTGGTATATATATAATGTAGAGGAACAACTTGCCGGACTTGAACGGCAGGCCCTGCTTCCGGGAGTCGTCGCAATCGGCGAAGCGGGTTTGGACAAGCTGGCGGAAGCACCGTTGGAACGTCAGCAGGAAGTCTTCAAAGCGTCGGCAGCTTTGGCCGAAAGTCTCGGCGTCTTTTTAATCATACACTGCGTCAAAGCCTGGGACGAGCTGATCGCCCTGAAGAAAGAACTCAAACCCCGTATGCCCTGGGTCATCCACGGTTTCCGCGGCAATGCCGCATTGGCCGGACAACTGATCCGTCAAGGCTTTTACCTCTCCTTCGGCGAGCACTTCAATCCGGCAGCCGTACGCATAGCCTGGCCGGACCGTTTATTTGCTGAAACCGACAATCGCGGAATCGATATCCGCACTGTCTACGATAACCTCTCAGCCTCCCTGGATCTTCTCCTGGAGCAGTTTGCCGCGCAAATCACAGAGAACGTCCACAACGTCCTCCATCTGTCATAAATCACTGTTATTCCCTAATTTTCAATTTTCAATTCTCCATTTTCAATTATAAAGTCGTACCTTTGCCGCCATTCAATTAATACTATAATCTAAAACGATGAATTTTGTTGAAGAATTAACATGGAGGGGCATGATTGCTGATATGATGCCCGGAACAGAAGAACAGTTGCAAAAAGAGATGACTTCTGCTTATGTAGGTATCGACCCGACGGCTGATTCATTGCATATCGGTCACCTGGTGTCGGTTATGATGCTGAAACATCTCCAGCGTGCGGGACACCGTCCGATTGCCTTGGTCGGTGGAGCTACCGGTATGATCGGCGACCCTTCAATGAAGTCGGCTGAACGTAACCTGCTCGATGAAGCGACGCTTCGTCATAACCAGGATAGCATTAAGAAACAGTTGGCTAAGTTTCTGGATTTCGATTCGGACGCGCCTAATGCTGCTAAGTTGGTAAACAACTACGACTGGATGAAGGATTATTCTTTCCTGAACTTTATCCGCGATATCGGTAAGCATATTACCGTTAACTATATGATGGCTAAGGAATCCGTTAAAAAACGTCTGAGCCGCGAATCGTCTGTCGGCATGTCGTTCACGGAGTTCTCTTACCAGCTGTTGCAGGGATACGACTATATGTACCTGTTCGAGCACGAAGGTTGCCGCCTGCAGATGGGAGGAACCGACCAGTGGGGTAACATCACGACCGGTACGGAGTTGATCCGCCGTAAGTTAGGTGGCGAGGCGTTTGCCCTGACCTGCCCGTTGATTACGAAGGCCGACGGCGGTAAGTTCGGTAAGACCGAGTCCGGAAACGTATGGCTGGATCGTCGTTATACCTCTCCTTACAAATTCTATCAGTTCTGGCTGAACGTAAGCGATGCCGATGCTGCCAAATATATCAAGATCTTTACCGATCTGCCTAAGGATGAAATCGACGCCCTGATCAAAGAGCAGGAAGAAGCTCCGCATCTCCGTCCGTTGCAGAAACGCCTGGCAAAGGAAGTGACTGTCATGGTTCATTCCCAGGAAGATTATGATGCTGCGGTCGAGGCTTCCAACATCCTGTTCGGTAACTCTACATCGGAAGCATTGAAACACTTGGACGAACAGACTTTGTTGGATGTTTTCAACGGCGTTCCCCAGTTCGAGGTTTCGCGCGACGAACTGAGTGCCGGCGTGAAAGCTATCGACCTGTTTACTGAGAAAGCGGCCATTTTCCCTTCTAAAGGCGAAATGCGCAAGCTGGTTCAGAGCGGCGGTGTCAGTGTGAATAAGGAAAAGTTGGCAGACCAGGATATGGTGATCGACTGCTCTTCCCTGCTGGATGAGAAATATTTGTTGGTCCAGAGAGGCAAGAAGAACTACTATTTGCTGATCGCAAAGTAAGATTTTCGTGCGAAAACGCTTGCAAGGTAAGATTTTATTCTTACCTTTGCATCGCTTTAAATAAAGCGCCGGATTGTCTCATGGTGTAATGGTAGCACTACAGTTTTTGGTTCTGTCTGTCGAGGTTCGAATCCTCGTGAGACAACACACAGAAGGAAAAGGTTTGGAACGGAAGTTTCAAACCTTTTTTGTACCTATTTGAACCCTGCCGTTTCCGGGCCTCATAGTTATGGTTTGGGCAGATCATAACTATGGTTTGCTAAAACCATAGGGGACGCCTTTCTGTATCATTTCTGCATATTTAATTCTCAAATTTGTAAGTCATAGACGGATGGATATCGATATATTTGTACATTGATATCATGAACACTCAGTTAATCTTAATGTTATGAAGTATTATTGTCTGTTGCTCTCTTTCCTTTTGGGATTTGTCGCTTCTGTTTCCGGTCAGGGAAGAATATCTGTCTGTAACCTTCGGTGTGAGTATATAGAAGATCCGATTGCTGTAGAGAACGAAATGCCTTTGTTAAGTTGGCAACTACGATCGGCGGGACAAGCAAAAAGCCAGACTGCGTATCGTATCCTGGTGGCAAGCTCCCCTTCGTTGCTTACTGATAAACAAGCCGACTTCTGGGATTCCGGGAAAGTCGCTTCTTTTTCTTCTAATCAGATTGAATATAAGGGAAAATCTCTTGAATCCAGGCAGACGCTATACTGGAAAGTAATGGTCTGGGATGAGAAAGGGAAACCTTCCTCGTGGAGCGATACAGGGAAATGGACGATGGGACTGCTGAAACCTTCCGACTGGAAAGCCCGTTGGATCGGAAACCGGGAAGATCTTTATCCGGATTCGACTTTGACTTATCCTGCGCCTTATTTTCGTAAAGGGTTCCGGATCGGTAAACCGGTCAGGCAGGCAAAAGTCTATATCTGCGGATTGGGATTCTATGAAATGTATCTGAATGGTACTAAAGTGGGAGATCAGGTGTTGGCTCCCGCCGTTACCAACTTTGACCGCCGCCCGCTCAAGAAGATGCTTTATTTCTTTGATGATCAATCGACACAACGGGTTCTTTATAATACGTTCGATGTCACATCTTTGTTACAGAAGGAGGGTAATACGGTTGGAGTCCTGTTGGGAAACGGTTGGTATAACCAGCGCGACCGGACGGTTGAAGGTTGCATGTGGTACGATACGCCTCGCCTGCTGTGTCAATTGGAAATAGAATATGCCGACGGTTCGACAGAGATGGTTTGTTCGGACGATAGCTGGAAAGCAACCACCGGACCTTTATTGCATGATGGCATATTTACAGGAGAGGTCTATGATGCCCGCTTGGAACTGGATGGCTGGAACCGGAATGGGTATGATGATTCCTCCTGGGAAAAAGCGCTTGTGGTGAGAGCGCCGTCAGGAGGTTTGCATGCCCAGCTCGCCCCTTATGACAGAGTGGTCAGGACGTTGCAGCCGGTGTGTTGTGAACAGAAAAACGATTCCATTTATCGGTTTGTTTTTCCCGAGATGGTTTCCGGTTGGGCGCAGATCAATGTGGAGGGCGATGCCGGAGACCAAATCAAACTCCGTTTCGTGGGAGAAGAGAATGATGATTTCGGACAAGTGGACTTATATACACTACGGGGTAACCGGAGGGAACAATGGGAGCCGCGTTTTACCTGGCATACCTTCCGTTATATCGAGGTCCTGTCGCCTCAGGTCAAGATAAATGAAAGTAGCCTGATTGCGAAAGTCGTACATACGGACCCGGAATCCGCCGGCAGTTTTGATTGTTCGAATGAACTGTTTAACAAGATCAACGAGGTATACTTGCGGACGCAGAAGAATAACTTTCACGGTAGTATCAGTAGTGACTGTCCGCACCGGGAGCGCTTGGCTTATACCGGGGATGCACAAGTGGTGGTGGAAAGCTCCATCTTGTCGTTCGATATGACTCAGTTCTACCGGAAATGGTTTATGGATATGGAGGATGCCCGGAATAGGAAGAGTGGCTATGTACCCCATACCGCTCCGTTTGGCGGCGGTGGCGGTGGTCCGGCGTGGGGTTCGGCTTATGTCATAATGCCCTGGGCTTATTATTGCTATTATGGTGATACAACTTTGTTGAGACAGCATTACAACGGGATGAAGCAATGGGTCGATTATCTGGGTACACGGACAGACGAGCGCGGAATCGTTGTCCGTGAAGAGCCGGATGGCTGGTGTTTAGGTGATTGGTGTGCACCGGGGAAGAAGATGGAACTTCCTGAATCATTGGTGAACACTGCTTATTATTTTCACTCGGCAACTTTAATGTCGAAAGTCGCTGCGGTTTTGGGAAAGGAGGAAGATAAACAATCTTTTGACCGGCTGTGCGAGCAGATAAAGAAGGACTTTAACACTGCCTTTTTTAATCCCGTAACCCATCATTATTGGGAGGGTAGACAGGGGGCTGATGTATTCCCGTTGGCTTTCGGAATGGTAGAGGAAGATAAGAAGGAGGCTGTGTTCAACGCTTTACTGGCGCATCTGGACAGTATCGGGAATCATTTTGATACGGGAATTATGGCGACGCCTTTGCTGCTGAAAGTGTTGAGCGACAATGGACGTAGCGATATAGCCTTCCGCCTGATGGACCAGCGGGATATACCGGGCTTCGGTTATGTGATGGATGACCGTTATTCTTGCTTGTGGGAACGTTGGGAAGGGAAAGCCTCCCGTTGCCATCCGATGTTCGGAAGTGTGGTAGCCTGGTTCTATAATACGCTTGCCGGAATCCGTTTTGATGAAACGGTTCCGGGCATGAAGCATATTATTATTGCTCCCCAACCGGTAGGAGGTCTTACTTATTGCCGGGGAACATATCAATCTCTATATGGGCAGGTTTGTTCCGACTGGCGGGTCCATGAGGGGAAATTTGAATTGACGGTCGAGGTACCGGTGAATGCAACTGCAACAGTTATCCTTCCTGATGGAAAGAAATATCAGGATGTCGGGGCGGGAGTCCATCGGTTTGAATCCATCTTACGATAAGAGATTAATTTAGATGAACTATATTCTTGAATCTAATAATTGCTGATATGAAATACATCTGTTTGTTTATTGCAGCTTTTTGCTGTACGGCTCTTTGCCATGCTGCCGGTAATGACGGTGTGCGGGAAGTTGCTCCCGATGCCTCTCTCCTGACCCGTAAATGGGATGCTAACTGGGTCTCCTGCCCTGAGGTTTCTCTTTATGATTATGGTGTTTATCATTTCCGGAAGAGCTTCGAACTGGATCGTAAGCCGGACTCTTTTGTGATTAACATCTCTGCCGATAACCGTTACCGGCTTTTCGTGAACGGGACACCTGTCTGCTATGGACCGGCACGCGGTGATTTGAATCACTGGTATTTTGAGACGGTAGACATCGCTCCTCTATTGAAGGAGGGACGGAATACGCTTGCCGCGATTGTCTGGAATGCCGGTGTTTATACGCCGGGGGCGCAAATGACATTGAAAACTGGACTGATCGTGCAGGGAAATACGGCCCGTGAAGCAATCGTAAATACTGATCCGAGCTGGAAAGTTTATCAAAATCCCGCTTACGCTCCTTCTGTCGAGAACCGGCAGGATGTCGGCTGCGCCGATGTGGTGGATGCTTCTTTATATCCCTGGGGTTGGGAAACGGCGGACTATGATGACAGTGCATGGAAAGAGGCCGTGCAGTTAGGACGCGGACAACCTTATGGAGTCGGAACCGGATACGACTGGGTGTTGTGCCAGCGTGATATCCCTTTGATGGAAGATTCTTTGATACGGATGCAGTCGGTCCGGCGTTCGGAAGGGTTGACTGTTTCACCTGAGTTTCTGAAAGGAAACGCTCCGCTGGCGGTTCCTGCCAACCGGAAAGTCACGTTGCTGATAGACCAGTCTTACTTGACGAATGCTTATCCGGAACTGAAGGTGTCGGGCGGCAAGGGCAGTGAGATACGGATGCGATATAGCGAGGCTTTGTATAAGGACGGCCAGAAAGGAAACCGTAACGATATAGAAGGACGCGAGGTTGGCGGATTTACGGATAAATTCTATCCCGATGGGGGAAGCGGCCGCCTGTTCCGTCCGTTGTGGTTCCGTACATACCGCTACCTGCAAGTAGAGATCGAGACGAAGGGAGAGCCGCTTACTTTATTGGATCTTTATGGAATGTATACCGCTTATCCGTTCAGGGAGAATGGCAGTTTCAGCAGTAACCTACCCGAACTGCAAAAGATATGGGAAGTCGGTTGGCGTACGGCCCGCCTGTGTGCCAATGAGACTTATTACGATTGTCCGTACTATGAACAACTTCAATATGTGGGCGATACACGCATCCAGGCATTGATATCCCTCTATGTCGACGGCGACGACCGGTTGATGCGGAAGGCTATCAGGATGTTCGACTATTCCCGTTCGTATGAAGGGATCACGACCAGCCGCTATCCGAGCCGGGTGCCGCAATATATCCCGCCTTTCTCGCTCTATTGGATCAATATGGTGCATGATTACTGGATGTACAGGGACGATCCGGCTTTTGTGAAAAGCTGTATGCCGGGCGTAAAGAGCGTATTGGAATGGTTTACGGGCAAGATCGATCCGGCAACCGGAATCCTGGGGCCGGTTCCTCACTGGAACTTCATCGACTGGCCGAAGCAGTGGCCCTGGAACAATGACTTGCCGCTGGGTGGAACGCATAAGGCGGCTATTACCGGAGCTTCTTCTATTCTTTCCCTTCAACTGGCTTATACGCTGAAGGATGCGATCGAGTTGCTGAAGGAATTCGGTGAAACCGATTTGGCCCGGTCTTATGAAAAGGTGTATGATTCCTTGTGCCGGCATACCTGGAATAAATGCTGGAATGAAGAAAAGCAGATGCTTGCGGATGATCCGGACGAAGTAAGTTACAGCCAGCATGCCAATATCATGGGAATCCTTTCGGATGCCGTACCGCAGGAGAAGCAACAGACGCTGTTTAATAAATTGAATACGGACCCCTCTTTGATCCAGGCGACTTTCTATTATCGCTTTTACCTGTTCCGTGCGTTGAAAAAGGTAGGACTGGCCGATCACTATACGGAGATGCTGAAACCCTGGCAGGATATGCTGGCGATCGGATTGACTACGTTTGCCGAAAATCCGGAACCGACCCGTTCGGACTGCCATGCTTGGAGCGCAAGCCCTGTCTATGATTTCTTGGCTACTGTCTGTGGTGTGGAACCGGCCGAACCGGGATTCCGCTCGGTGCGTGTCGCCCCTCATTTGGGATCGTTGAAACAGGTCGAAGGAAAAATCCCTCATCCAGCGGGCATCATCGAGGTTCGTTTGAAAAAGTCTGGTAAAGGACTTTCCGGAACTGTTATCCTGCCGGCTTCATTAACCGGAACATTTGTTTGGGGAGGAAAGCAGCTAAGGCTTGCCGGAGGTAAGAATGAGATAAAAATCCAATGACCGGCTGACATACTTGTACCGGTTATCCTGTGATTCCTACAGCGGGATGCCGGTTATATTCAATAAACTCAAAGGGTGAAGAAGTGTGAGCAATATCTCTTCACCCTTTGAGTTTATTGATATAAATAAAATTATGAGTATGAAAATTGTGACTTTGCTGATTTTGTCTTTGTGTGTTTCATCATCCATAAAGGCTAAAGGGATAGAGCTGGAACCCCGGATCGGGTGCTCTGTCTCCGACTATTATAATTACGGGATGTTCTTAGGTAGTATGGCCTCTTTCCGGCTGATCGACCAGCTCTATGTCCAGCCCGGAATATTACTGAACATTTCCAAACCGGGTGGTGGCAAAGAAGTTTTTATTCCTGTTTATGCATCTTACCGGATTCCTGTATACAAAACAACCATAAGATTGAATGTCGGACCTTATATGAAATTCTGCAACCATACGAATGCCGGGGCCTCTGCGGAAGGAGGAGCCGAATACCGGAATTTCTATGCCGGAGTTGCTTATACCCAGGATCTTTCATGGCTTGCAAGGATGGAATTCTGTTTGTCGGTGGGATATAAGTTCAAATTATGACGATAATGTCAGTATCCTGTCATCCAAATGTCGGCAAATCTTCAGATTTTATTCTGTTATTCAGGTAATTCTTTAATATATTTCTAATCTCTTCCACACAATTTATAGCGTATCAGGGCGTTGGTATTAAACGTAAATGCTTACCTTTGCGGCCGACTGTCCGTGTGAGGATAGAAGATTAAGACAATTAATTATTACACTTTATACAAAGTATGGGAAAGTATAAATTGATCAACAACGTGTTGGGCTGGATTGTTTTCGCGATCGCTTCAACCGTCTATTTGATGACTATTGAACCCACTGCCAGTTTCTGGGATTGTGGTGAGTTCATTTCTTCAGCCTACAAGCTGGAAGTTGGGCACCCGCCCGGAGCACCGTTCTTTATGTTGACGGCAAACCTGTTTACACAACTCGCATCCGACTCTGCCACAGTTGCAAAGATGGTGAACTCGATGTCTGCTTTATTTAGCGGACTGACCATCTTGTTCCTTTTCTGGAGCATCACCCATCTTGCCCGCAAGATTATGGTGAAAGACGGCGAAGAAGCCTCTTTAGGACAGATGATCACCATTATGGGTAGCGGCCTGGTCGGTGCATTGGCTTATACTTTCAGCGATACCTTCTGGTTCAGTGCTGTGGAAGGAGAGGTTTATGCCTATTCATCCCTCTTTACGGCAGTCGTTTTCTGGCTGATCCTGAAATGGGAGGCTGTTGCCGACAAACCGCATGCAGACCGCTGGATCGTGCTGATCGCTTACCTGATGGGGCTGAGTATCGGTGTCCACCTGCTGAACTTGTTGTGTATCCCGGCTATCGTGCTGGTATATTACTATAAGAAATTCCCGAACCCGACCATGAAGGGTACGCTGGTTGCCCTGGTTGTCTCCTTCGCTATCGTCGCCCTGATGATGTACGGGGTGGTGCAGGGGCTGGTCGAGGTCTGCGGTTATTTCGAACTTTTGTTCGTCAACGTACTGGGTATGCCTTACAACTCGGGAGTATTCGCTTATGTGATTATTGTTGCCGGCGTCTTGATCTGGTCTATCTGGGAAACGATGCGCGACGAGATCCATCCGACACGGATGAAGATTGCCTTTATCCTGTCGGTCGTACTGATCGGTATCCCATTTATCGGTAGCGGGTATGTACTGGCTGTGATTCTGACGGCAGCTTTGAGCCTTTACCTGTTTAAGAGCAAGAAGGTTGACATCAAGACACTGAATACGATCCTGGTCTGCCTGATGGTAGTCGTTGTCGGTTATTCTTCGTATGCACTGACACTGATCCGTGCAACAGCCGACACGCCGATGAACCAGAATGCACCGAGCGACATCTTTACGCTGCGTACCTATCTGGCACGTGAACAATATGGTAAGACACCGCTTCTCTACGGACAGACATACGTCTCCGAAGTGCAGCGTGAAAACCAGGGGGGCAGTTGCGTCCCCGTCACGACGGAAGGCGAACCGACCTGGAGCCGCGTGATCAAGAAAGACAAGAACGAGAAAGACCGTTATTATGTTTCCCGCACAGATCAGGAATATAAGTATGTGGACGAGCTGAATATGCTCTTCCCGCGTATGTTCAGTACCGATGCGCGCCATGTCGAAGCCTATAAGGAATGGGCGCAGGTCAAAGGTCAGCCGGTGAAGTATAACTATTGCGGCGAGATCAAGAGCGTGATGAAGCCGACGTTTGCGGAAAACCTGCGCTACTTCTTCTCTTATCAGTTGAACTTTATGTACTGGCGCTACTTCATGTGGAACTTCTCCGGTCGTCAGAACGACATCCAGGGAAATGGCGAAGTGCTGAATGGTAACTGGATTACCGGTATTCCGTTTATCGACGAGGTATTGGTAGGTCCGCAGGAGGATATGCCGTACGATATTATCAATAATAAAGGACATAATGTCTACTATATGCTGCCCCTGCTGTTAGGTATTCTGGGGCTGTTGTTCCAGGCCTATTCCGGACAGAAAGGAATCCAGAGCTTCTGGGTTACATTCTTCCTGTTCTTTATGACGGGTCTGGCCATCGTGCTCTATCTGAACCAGACGCCCTATCAGCCGCGTGAGCGAGACTATGCGTATGCCGGCTCGTTCTATGCCTTCTGTATCTGGATCGGATTCGGTGTCGCGGCCTTGGCAAAGGGACTGGAGCGCTATGGCAAACTGAATCCGGTAATCGCCGGTTCGGTGGCGACTGTGCTCTGTCTGTTCGTACCTATCCAGATGGCCGGTCAGAACTGGGACGACCACGACCGCTCGGGCCGTTATGTATGCCGTGATTTCGGAGCAAACTACCTGGAATCATGCGAACCGAACGCTGTGATCTTTACCAATGGCGACAACGATACCTTCCCGCTGTGGTACGCCCAGGAGGTTGAAGGCATCCGTACCGATGTCCGTGTATGTAACACCAGCTACCTGCAGACAGACTGGTATATCGACCAGATGAAGAAACAGGCTTACGAGTCCGCTCCGCTGCCGATCACCTGGACACGCGACCAGTATATCCAGGGAACGCGCGATGCTGCCTATATATTCCCGTTGACAAAAGACTCGATCGACCTGAATACGGCCTTGAACTTCGTCCGTAGCGATGACCCGAAATTCAAGAAGATCCCGGGCATCAACCAGGAACTGGATTATATCCCTGCCGACAGACTTTATTATAAGGTCGACTCGGTTGCCGGAGCCAAAGTATTGGGTGGCAAGACGGATGGAATGGTCAACCAGATGATGATCGACCTGAGAGGCAAGAACGCCTTAGGCAAGCAGGAGTTGACAATCCTCGATATGTTGCAGACCAACAATTTCGAACGTCCGATCTATTATGCCATCACGGTTAGCCCTGACCAGTTCGTCAAGCTGGACGGTTACTTCGAGCAGACCGGCCTGGCTTACCAGATCGTTCCGAAACAAGCCAATAAATCGGTCAACACCGATAAGATGTACGACAACGTGATGAACAAATTCAAATGGGGCGGCGTGGATAAACCGGGCGTTTACATCGACGAAAATGTCATGCGTATGTGCAAGAGCTACCGTACGATGCTGTTCAACAAGCTGGCAGAAGCATTGCTGAGAGAAGGTAAAAACGACAAAGCGTTGGCTGTATTGGATAAGTCCATGCAGGTATTGCCGCCGGAAAATGTACCGTTGGATTATTCAGCGATTTCGACCGGAGAGTTGTACTATGCATTGGGCCAGAAAGAGAAGGCAGAGGAAATCTTTACTGTCGTTGCCGACAATGCGATGCGCAACCTCAACTGGTTCTACCGCCTGAGCCCGGCGCAGATGGCTTCGATCGACTCTGAATTGTATTACAGTCTGTATACACTTAATCAGGTATTGTTAATTAGCAAACATTATAACCCCGAATTCGGTAAGAAATATCAGGAAGAGTTTGACAACTACCGTATGGCTTACGAGTCGGTGCGTAAAGAATAGATATGTTTATAGAACAACCGCCCTGGTTCTACAGGGTCCTGTTTCCAGGGGTAATCTGGAGGATTCCGGCTAAGAAGAAGTGTGTATATCTCACCTTCGACGATGGCCCTATCCCCGAGATTACCCCTTGGGTATTGGATATACTCGATAAATATGGCGTGAAGGCCACCTTTTTCTGTGTAGGAGACAACGTCCGCAAGTATCCGGAGACCTACCAGATGGTGCTCGACCGCGGCCACCGTGTCGGTAACCATACGTTCAACCACATCCAGGGAATACGCTTCTGGACGAAGAACTATCTGGCAAACGTCGAGAAGGCTGCCGGATACATCAAGAGTAACCTTTTCCGTCCGCCCCACGGCCACATGCGTTTTCCGCAAGTGGTCTTCCTCAGGAAGCACTACCGGATCATCATGTGGGATGTCGTGACACGCGACTACAGTCCGCACATGACGCCAAACGGAGTCTTCAACGTCGTCAAAAACTATACGCGCAACGGCTCTGTCATCGTCTTCCACGATTCGCTGAAAGCCGAAAGCAACATGCGCGAAGCCATGCCCCGCGCCATCGAGTGGTTGCAGGAGCAGGGGTATGAGTTTAAGGTGTTTGATTAATGCCAAACACTGATTTTGCAGATTATTAATAACCTAAAAGATTAAATACCATGAAACGTCTATTGAAAAGCATTACCTTCCTGTTGATGTTGTGCATCGCCTTCGCCGGCAATGCGCAGGAATTACGGGAAAAGCTGGCTGGCCTGAAAGGCATCAGCGGCATCGAAAAACTCGAATCGGACCATTACGCCGAGAAATACCTCGTCCGCATCACCCAGCCGGTCGATCATAAGAACCCGGCTGCCGGGACATTCACCCAGCGTGTGATCGTCGCCCATGTCGGTTTCGACCGCCCTACTATCTTGGTGACCGAAGGCTATGGTGCCGCCTACGCCCTCAATCCCCGCTACCAGGAAGAACTTTCGAAGCTGCTTAACGCCAATATGGTCTTTGTGGAATACCGTTATTTCCTGGAATCCACCCCGGAGCCTTGTAACTGGGACTATCTGACTGCCGAAAATTCGGCTTACGACCTCCATAACGTCAACCGGACCTTCCGCCAGCTCTACACCGGCAAGTGGGTCAGTACCGGCATTAGCAAAGGCGGACAGACCACCTGCCTGTACCGCGCCTGGTTTCCGGACGATGTCGATTTCTCCGTACCATACGTCGCCCCTTTGAACCGGGGAGTCGAGGATGGTCGTCACGAACCGTTCCTGCGTAAAGTCGGTACGAAGAAAGACCGCCGGAAGATCGAAGCCTTCCAAACGGAAATCCTGAAACGTAAATCCGAAATCGTCCCGATGTTGGAGACTTTCTGTCGCGATAAGGGGCTGAAGTTCCGCATCCCGATGGCCGAAGTGCTGGACTATTGCGTGCTCGAATACCCGTTTGCCCTCTGGCAATGGGGGACGCCGACCAACGTGATTCCGCCCCTCTCTTCCGACACGAAAACATTGTTTTACCACTTAGCCGACATCAGCGGCCCGGATTATTTTGCCGAAGACCAGCCGAACATCTCCTTCTTCGTCCAGGCCGCCCGCGAACTGGGTTACTATGGCTACGACACGAAGCCCTTCCGGAAGTACCTGACAATTGACAGCAGCCGGGGTTACCTGAACCGTATCATGCTGCCCCGTGAATTGGTCGACCGCGTGGAATACCGTCCGGAACTCTATCATAAAGTCTACGATTTCCTGAAGAACAATGACCCGAAAATGATCTTCATCTACGGCGAAGTAGACCCGTGGAGTGCGACCCGCGTCCCCACTTTCAAAGGCAAGGTAAACGAACAAATCTACATCCAGCCCGGAGGCAGCCACCGTTCCCGCATCAGCAACATGCCGGAAGAGATGAAAGAAAAGATATTGACGCAGATCAATAAGTGGTTGGCGGAGTAGCAGATTCGTTGAAGAGGTGTTAGAATAACGAATCTGAATTTTGTATTCGTTTAATCGATATTGTAATAACGAATATAGAATTGGGATTCGTTATTATAGCGCTGTTTCAACGAATATATATTTAGGATTCGTTATTCCGATTCTGTTTCAACGAATCTGCAGCTCGGAAAGCTGATCTTTAACTCTAAATACAGATAAAATGAATGCAGAATACCATAAATATGTTCCGAGAGATATCTTTATCTCCTTCGTCGGACGGGAAGCGCTGGAAGAAGAACGCTGGTTGGGGGCGGGAGGAGGAATCGTATACAATAAGCATACGGGAAATGAGTTTCTCGATGTCTTTGCCGCCCTGGTTCACCATTATATGAATCATAATACAGCTTTTTACGCCAGGATATTGGGAGTGACGAGACAGGAATTGTCGGGTTGCCTTAAAGTTCTTTCCGGATTGACGGCTGACGAATGGATCGAGGCCTATCTCTGGTTGGCCATTCGCGACGTCTTGCTCAATACGGATTGGAAGTTGGGGGAAATTGCCGGCAAGATGGGATACAGTTCCGTGAAAACCTTCAGCCGCGCCTTCATCGAGCGGGTCAAAATTCCGCCTACTGTCTGGCGCCGGAAATATAAGACGTAAATCATTCTCTATACAGATAGCTGTGGCAGGCGTCATAGATGCGTTTCATCTTTTTGGAGATGGTTTCTTTGTCAAGTGTGATATGTAGACGTTTGGACGCTTCATAGAAATCCATTATGGCGTCATGGACGGCTTGGTCAATAATTACCTCCATGCGATATTATCTTTTATAGTCTTGGTGAATCTTTTCAAATAGGATTCTTTTCGATTCTTCTAAAAGCATGCCGGTTTTCAGGGCCTCTTCCCGTGACATAAAGGGGAGGGCCGTATGATAGACGGCATCCGGTTCGCGGGCGGATGAACAGACCGGAGGCGGTGTTTGATATGTTTTTTGCTTCTTCATACGAGATTTTCTTTATGGTTCAAAGGTAGGTCTTTTTCATTTCAATTCAAAGGGCCTTAAAACATCCCCTGTACCTTGTAGACAAATTCCATCCAGACCCAATAGCGGATCGCCTTTCCGAGGAACATCGAGATCGCGACGATCCAGATATTGGCACGGAGGAAACCGAGCGCTACGGCTATGAAATCGCCGATACCGGGGAGGAAGACGAAGAAGCCCATCCAGGAACCTTTCCCTTTTATCCAGTTCTGTACTTTTTCGAGTTTGGCTGCATCCAGCTTCAGGTATTTCTCTATCCACTCGACCTTTCCCAGCATGCCTAACCAGTAACAGCTCATGCCTCCCAGGAAATTACCTAATGTGGCCGCAATCATACAGGGCCAGTAGGCCGAGCCTGCCAGAAGTACGCCGGTCAGGACCACCTCGCTGCTGAACGGCAGGATGGTCGCGGCCAGAAACGAGGCGATAAACACGCCTATATATCCGTATTCTATAAGAAATTCCATAAACGAATGAATAAGGTGGCAATCAAGAATGCCACAGTTACATAAAACGACCAGAAAACAATCCGCTTTCGCGTTACCGTAAAGAAATGTGCAATCAGGATGGAAGCAGGTACACAAGCCGTTTCCAGAAATTCTTCCGAGACTTGCTCATAAAAGAAATAAAGGCTGAAAGCCCACACCGACATCGCAATCAGGAACGCAAGAAACTGGCGTGAACGCAATGAATCCTCCGTATCGTGCATCACAATGTTCAGGGACGCGACAACCGTCAGGATGGCGATAGCAATAATACTGATCCAGTCTATCAGCACAATCCCGTCCGTAGCCAGCAGGTGCATCTTGAAAAGCGTATGGAAAGGAATGGTGAACGGCGTAAAATCCCGTTGCCATACGCACCAGCCCAGCAGGAACCAATACACGGTAGCGACGCCGAGCAGGGACGCCATGAACGTACGCGGTGTCAGCGAACGGAAGTTGTACATCCCTAACCAGAACAGGGGCAGGAACCAGAGCAGATGAATCCAGAGCAGGCTGCCGATACCGATCAGCAGGGCGGCGCTGTAGGCTTTCTCCCTCGCCTCCGGATCATGATAGGAGGTGAATAGCTGGTAAATCGCCAGGATCAGGCAGAAAACGCCGACCGATGTAGACTTAAGCGGGAAGAAATCCGGATTCGTGCTGATAAACAGGATATAGAACAGGAATGGCAGCATTGTCTTTTCCCTGATCAGCGCCAACACATAATTGGCGCGATGGAGCAGGAAAGCCCCGCCTGTCATCAACAGCATTCCGATGATATAGGTGAATGCTTTACCGGGCAATACCTGGCAGATCGCATTCCAGAGAGGAGTAGCCGAAACCTCGGCATAGACAGGATAGCCTACGGAATACAAATAGCTCACTACCCAGCAGACCATGCACGCCAACAGAACCGGAACAAAGGTCTGTGGCGCGGAAAAGTCGAACCGACGGGTGTATTTATTGTATGCTACTCTCATGTTAGTTGAAATTAGATAGATGATGATTTATCGGTGGGATTCGTGTTTGTGGTTATAGTGCCGGGAGTATCTGTTTCCCCTCTTGAGAGGGGATAAGGGGTGTGTTATCTTTTCTCTGTTTATCAAAGAAAATTTACACACCCCCTGCCCCCTCTCGAGAGGGGAAGGAGTTACCATCGGTTCATATAAAATGCATCCATAAATCATCATTTAGCACAATGTTTATTACAAATCGAATCCGATGTCGCTACGGAAATATTTCTTGTCGAAGTCGATGATCTTGGCACCGGCGAAGGATTTGGCGAGGGCTTCCTCCTTGTTGGCACCGTATGAGCTGACGGCGATAACACGGCCTCCGTTAGTGAGGATCTGTCCGTCGGCTGCCTTTGTGCCGGCATGGAAAACGATGTTTTCGGCCGGGACTTTATCCAGGCCGCTGATCACTTTGCCCTTTTCGTATGCTTCGGGGTAACCGCCGCTGACCAGCATAACGGTCACGGCTGCACGCGGGTCGTGTGTCAGTGTGCGGCTTCCTAAGTTGCCTTCTGCAACGCCTTCCAGCAGTTCGACCAGGTCGCTCTGGATGCGGAGCATCACGACCTCCGTCTCCGGATCGCCCATACGGCAGTTATATTCGATCACCATCGGCTCGTTCTTCACATTGATCAGGCCGAGGAAGATGAAACCTTTGTAATCAATATTCTCTGCCTTCAACCCTTCTACGGTCGGGCGGATAATGCGCTCGTCTACCTTCCGCATAAACACATCGTCTGCGAAAGGAACAGGGGAAACAGCTCCCATACCGCCTGTATTCAGGCCTGTATTGCCTTCGCCGATCCGCTTATAGTCTTTGGCAACCGGAAGTACCTTATAGTCTTTGCCGTCTGTCATCACAAACACGGAACATTCGATACCGTCCAGGAACTCTTCGATGACAACTGTTTTGCTGGCATCGCCGAACATTCCGCCCAGCATGTCGCCCAGCTCTTTCTTCGCCTCTTCCAGTGTGTCGAGGATCAACACGCCTTTGCCGGCAGCCAGTCCGTCTGCTTTCAGCACGTATGGGGCTTGCAGTTCTTCGAGGAAAGCGTAGCCTTCTTCCAGATTTTCAGCCGAGATACTTTTATAGCGGGCGGTCGGGATGTGATGACGCATCATGAAAGCCTTGGCAAAATCCTTGCTGCCTTCTAACTGCGCACCCTCTTTGGACGGGCCGATAACGGGAATAGCGGCCAGGGCTGCATCGTTTTTGAAGAAGTCATAAACTCCTTTTACCAACGGATCTTCCGGACCTACCACTACCATATCGATATTGTTTGCCAAAGCAAACTCCTTGATAGCAGGGAAATCGTCTGCCTTGATGTTTACATTCGTACCCGCCAACGCTGTGCCGGCATTACCGGGAGCAATGAATAACTTGTCCACTTTCGGGCTTTGAGCAATCTTCCAGGCTATTGCGTGTTCGCGGCCGCCTGAGCCAAGTAATAAGATGTTCATATTTCTCAATTCTTAATTTTCAATTCTTCAAGTAATTGTCGAAGTACCGTGTTATTTTCTCATGCAGATGCGGGCGGTCTTTGCCGATCACATTGTGCAGGTGACGGGGATAGACGAAGTAATCCGGATAGGTGTCTGCATCCACACAGGCTTTCAGGAAGCCGAGGCTGTGCTGCCAGACGACCACCGGATCGATATCTCCGTGAATCAACAACAGATGTCCTTTCAGGTTGCCGGCCTTCAGTTTCAGGTTGGCATTCTTATACCCTTCCGGATTGTCCTGCGGACGATCCATATAACGTTCGCCATACATAATCTCGTAATTACTCCAGTCGATCACCGGACCGCCGGCAACGCCTACCTTAAACAGTTCCGGATAAGAACACATCAGGTTCGTTGTCATAAAGCCGCCATAGCTCCATCCGTGCACGCCGATGCGGTCTGCATCCACATAAGGAAGGGACTTCAGGAAGTCGACACCTTTCACCTGGTCCGCCATTTCGTTTACACCTAAGTTCCGGTGGATCACACTTTCAAAAGCATGCCCGCGATTGGCTGATCCACGGCTGTCGAGCGTAAAGATCACATATCCGCGTTGTGCCATGTAGATATCCCATCCGCCTACACCGTTCTTCCATCCGCCTGTTACCAACTGGGCGTGCGGACCGCCGTAGACATAGACGACGGTCGGATATTTCTTCGTTTCATCCAGTCCGATAGGTTTAACCAAGCGATAGTTCAGGTCGGTCACGCCGTCTGCCGCCTTGATCGTACCGGTGACGATCTCCGGCATGGCATAACCCTCGTACGGGTCTTTTGCCTTCAACAACGTCCGCAGGGTTTCTCTCTTTTGCCCGTCGATAATCGAAATCTCACGTGGAATAGCGGGAGCGGAATAATTATCGATCAGATACTTGCCGGATGCGCTGAGTTGCGTATTGTGCACACCTTGCAAACCGCCCGAAGTCAGTTCGTAGGATGTCCCCTTTTTCAAATCCAACCGTGATGTCCCGACATATAAAGCATCTCCATAGCTGAAGGAACTGAGCCGCGCCGGCTTGGTAGAGGAGAAATACAAGGCTTTCCCTTTTGCATCGAAGCCCAGTACATCCTTTACGACCCATTCGCCTTTCGTCAGCTGTTTCAGCAGTTTGCCATCCGTATTATATAGATACAGGTGGTTGTATCCGTCGCGTTCGCTCTGCCAGATAAACTGGTCCGGGTTGTTAGGAAGGAAAAGAACCGGATGTTGCGGTTCCACGTAGTGTTCATCCGTTTCGGTGAACAGGTCGGCTTCCTTTTCCCCTGTCAGGGCGGAATAGCGTACCAGATGCATCTCGTTCTGTTCCCGGTTCAGCTCGGCGATATAGATGCTTTTCTCATCCGGACTCCAAGCTATGTTGGTCAGGTATTTCTCTTTCGGCAATCCCGTTTTCAGCCAGACAGTCTTTCCAGTCTCCAGATTGTAGACACCGACCGTCACCTCATGGCTCTTCATGCCGGCCATCGGATATTTATGCGGTTCAGCCGTGGCACAGCGGGTTGTAATATTGACGAACGGATAGTCCGTAACCATGCTTTCGTCCATCCGGTAGAAAGCGAGAGCTGAACCGCCGGGCGACCAGAAAGTCCCCTTATGGATACCGAACTCGTTCTGGTGGACAGACTTTCCGCAGACGATACCGTCTGCCGTTTCATTCGTTACAATTCCGACAGTGTTGTCGGGCGAAAGAATCCGCAGGTTGTTCCCTTCCGTAAAAGCCAGATAGCCGTTAGCCGGACAGAAATCATAATCCGCCCAGGAAGCATCCAGCTTATAGGTATTCAGAATCTTATTTTCCGCAAAATTGTAATGATAGCGATGACGCTTCGCATTGAATGCAAGCACGGGCTGATCCGGATAGGGAACCGAGAAGGAAGGCATACTTCCGACAGTCTGTTGTCCGGCTGCCGTAAGCGCGTCGTTCAGCTGCCTGCGGGTGAAGGCCACTTTCTCGTTCTTTGTCGATTCGCCGCTCATCATGCTGTCGCCTTTGACATACAGGTAAGTGTCTCCGCACCATTGCAACTGTTTCAGGTTACGGGGCACAAAATGACTCTGTGTCTTTCCTCCCGGAATCAGGTCTTGCAGGGTGAATTGCTTATCTTGTCCCATCATCGACAACGGATTTATAAGTGCCAGGGCACAACATATTGCTAACAGATTAATCTTCGAGATCATCGTCATCTCTTTTTTTGAATGGTTTCCTGAATGATTGGTCTCCGAACTTCTTATCTCCGAATTTCCTGTCGCCAAATTTCTTGTCTCCAAACTTTTTATCCCCGAACTTCTTGTCCCCGAATTTCTTTTTGTCCCCAAAGACCTCATCATCTTTGAAACGTTTCTTGACAGGGCGTTTGGCAACGAAATCCTTACGAGCCGGGCGGCCATCCGCACGGTCGTCGCCAAAGTAACGCTTGCCGGGAACAAACGGTGCGCGCTCGCTGTCGTCCTCGGCATGTGCAGCCGCAAAACGGCGGTCGGGACGATCCAGGCGGTCAGTCTTGAAGTTCGGACGGGAAGGACGGTCTGATGAGCGATCGGAAGAACGGTCCGGACGGCGTTCGAAAGAGTGTTTGCCGGCAACATCCGGGCGTTCGAAACCCGACGGACCTGCTTCGCCTTCTTCGTTCAGCGCTTTTTTGTAGTCTTTAATCTTACCTTCAAATATATCGTAGCAGCGATATTCGCATTCCAGCGAACCGTTCATCAGCTTCATCTTCTCACTCGGTTTCAAGCCGATCTTATCGAAGCATTCGTCTTTGTAGCTCAGGATCCAGACTTTATATCCGGTAAACACATGTTTGATCCGTTCACCGATCATATTATACAGCCCTAACAGGTCACGGCTCGATATACGTTCGCCGTAAGGCGGGTTTGTCACCATAATACCCGGATTCGGGGCTTCGGTACATTGCTGGAACGGCTGTACCTTCAGGTCGATATATTTCATCAGGCCGGCACTGCGGATATTCTTTTCGGCAATCTCGATCGCTGCCGGGCTGATATCCGCGCCGTAGCATTTGAAAGTAAACTCGCGTTCCTGACTCTCGTCGTTATAGATACGGTCGAACAGTTCCTGGTCGAAGTCGATCCATTTCTCAAAAGCAAACTCTTTGCGGTGCACGCCCGGAGCGATATTCAGCGCAATCATGGCAGCCTCGATCAGCAACGTACCGGAACCGCACATCGGATCGACGAAGTTGGATTCTCCTTTCCAGCCTGTTTTCAGGATCATGCCGGCAGCCAGCACTTCGTTCAGCGGAGCTTCCGTCTGATCTACACGATAGCCGCGCTTATGCAGGCTCTCGCCCGAACTGTCGATAGACAGCGTGCAGTCGTTATGCGAGATATGGATATTGATATACAGATCCGGATTATTCACGCGGACGGAAGGACGCTTCTGGTCTTTCTCCATAAAATAATCCACGATAGCATCTTTCGTACGATAGGCAACAAACTTGGAGTGATTGAAGTCTTCCGAGTAGATTACAGAGTCGATGGCGAAAGTCTTGTCTAGCGATATGTAGTTTTCCCATTTCACTTTCTTCACCTCCTTGTACACGGTATCGGCGTCTTTAGCTTTAAAGTGATAGATCGGCTTCAGGATACGAAGCGCCGTGCGGCAACAGAAGTTGGCTTTGTAAAGCACTTCCTTATCTCCGGTAAAGGACACCATCCGGCGGCCAATTTGTATGTCGTTGGCACCTAAAGATAATAATTCGCCGGCCAGTATTTCTTCCAACCCGTAAAGGGTCTTGGCCACCATTTCAAAAGTCTCGCTCATTTTAAGTTGAAAGTTAACAATGATTGCTCATCGTTTATTAGTAATTCTATTTTAATTATTAGTTCTTCTTTGTCCGTTTACCTCGCTGACGGTCAACTGGCATTTGTCGATTGTCAGCTGACTGACAGTTGCTCCTGCCGGAACATCTTCGGTGATCCAGACGTTTCCGCAGATCGTTGCTCCCTCGCCGATACAAATCCGCCCCAGTAAAGTGGCGTTGGAATAGACCGTGACATGATCGCCTAAGACCGGATGGCGGGAGATGCCGCGTATCGCATTCCCGTTTTCGTCAGGCGGCAGTTTCTCCCCTGCCAGGCTGACGCCCTGGAAGATACGGACATGGTTGCCGATCACGCTGGTTTCACCGATCACGGTTCCTGTTCCATGATCGATAGAAAAGTAATGCCCGATCTGTGCTCCCGGATGGATGTCGATACCCGTCTCCGAATGCGCCATTTCAGTAATCATGCGGGGAATGAAAGGGACGCCTAACCGGTACAACTGGTGGGCAATACGGTAGTTGCAGATAGCCCGGAAACCGGGATAGCAAAAGATGACCTCATTGATGTTTTGTGCGGCAGGATCGCCGTTAAAGGCTGCTTCGGCATCGGTTGCCAACAGGCTGCGCATTTCAGGAAGTGTCTGGATGAAGGCTTCCGAGAGCTTTTCTGCTTCGGTGAAGATCTTCTCTTCCGGGCAGGTGGTACAACTGGTATCGGCAAAGCAAAGCCCGGCATAAATCTGTTTGGAAAGCAAGGTATGCAATGTCCCGATATTTACACCGGTATGGAAACGGATGGTCTGCTTACTGATACGTGCATTCCCATAATAACCAGGAAAAAGGATTGCCCGGCATAAATCGATGATCTCTTTCAGCACCTCACCGGAAGGTAGCGCCTCTTCATCGCGATAGGCATGAAACAGTTGCTGGTAAGACCCCTCATCCGAGAGCATCTCAACTGTATCATTCAATACCTTGCTATGCTTTTGCACTCCCATTATTCAGCAATAATCATATTTGGCAACAAAAGTAAGAAAAATTATTTGCCCATCATACAAGGCTTTATCTGAAAAGCATTTAATTTTCAATTCTCAATTTTTAATTCTCAATTTATCATGCGGTGCCCCGAATTCCTTGCAGCTCACCTCATCTATTTCGACAATCCATATCTTGACATTCTTTACGGCCGGATCAGAATAGCGGAACTCCTTATCCGAATACTGTTTCATAATGATATCCAGCGCTTCCGTCTTTTTATCGAAATCTTCTTCAAAACGGACTTTACCCCAGCTGATCACACTCTTGGAACGCATCCGGTAGCTGCAAGCCACTTCGGGATGCTGGAAGACCAGATCGTGGTCGGTGCTGAACGTAATGCATACGCGCGGATTCCGCTCCAGGACAGAGATGCTCCGCCCTTCCTGTGCCGAATGCAGGTATATAACACCATCGCGGTAACCAAAGTTCATCGGCAAGACATAAGGCGTTCCATCCGTATCGGCCAGCCCTACATAGCAAATATCACATTTCTTGATGATCGCTTCGATCAGTTCTTTGTCGGTATGTACTAATGTTCTCATCTTTCATTTTTGTTTTTCTGTCTACAAACATACGAGTTTTTATCGTTTTCATCAATTCTTTCCGGTTTATTCGGTGGCGTGAGGTTTTCGTTTTTCTGCTTCATAGTAATGGTATTGGTAAATCATAACTATGACTTGCTAAAACCATACTGATGGCTATAATCTCAAATGTAGTCCATGGAGCAAGCTCACTTTTGCTGAATTGTGAATAAGAAGACCCTTTTCCCGCGATATTCTTTTTGTTTCTTGCAAGAAACGGCAAAGCCCCGTATCTTTGTAAGATTTAAGTAAAAGATATGTCCGAAGGTCGCCAGCTAATAGTAACAATCAATAATCATCCCGTTTTCGGGGCGCTCCTTGTCCCGTATCTGGCGAAAGAGGTTTCGCCGGGTGTACTCGAGGCGGAAGAAAAAGCAACTTTCACACAGGAAAGCAGCCTCTCTGTGGCGGAGAAAAAGATTATTTCCCTGGCCCAGTGTTATGACGAAAAGAATCTGATGAAGGTCTATTCAAAGGAACGCACGATCAATGCTTTCCTGACGAAGCTATCCGATTCTTCCCGGATGGGGCCGGTGCGGACTTATATCGACCGGAAGCAACGGGAAATCATCGAACTGCTCCGGGCATCGGCAATTCCTTTGTATATCAGGGAAACAGCTACAAAACTCCTTTATGAGCACCACCGCGTCTTAGTGTCTGGCAGCCTCGCGGAAGCCTTTTTCCGGTTCGAGCTGAATGAGCAGGTGTTCCGCTATTCCGTCAATTGCGAAATGGAAGATCGTCTGATCACGTTGCAGAAAAAGAAGCCGGTTCTGGTCTTGTGCGCCCGCCCGGCGATCCTGGTTCTCGGGCGTGATCTGCTTGTCTTCAAACGGATCGAGATGCCGAGGCTGAACCCTTTTCTGGAAAAAACTTTTGTGGAAGTGCCGGCTTCTGAAGCCCGCAGGTATTTGGAGAAGATCGTATTGCCGACGATGGTGCGCTATCCGGTCAGTGCTTCGGGCTTCGATATGCTGATGGAGTACCGCCCGTGTGTGGCCGAACTGTCGGTAACGCCTTCCGTCCTGGAACGTCCGCTTTTGCAACTGCGTTTCTGCTACGGTGATAAATATTTTTCACCGGGAGAGGAGATGCAACGTTGTTATCCCCGCTTGGAAGAAGAAGCCGGGAAGCCGGTTATCCGTTATTTTAAGCGGAACCGGCAGAAGGAGCAGGAGTGTATCGACCGGCTGGCCGGCTATGGTTTTAAGCAGGTCGGTGATACGCAGTTTGCCGGTTCCGGATGTGTTTCGGAATATGCGCTTGTCGAATGGCTTCATGAGCACAGGGAAGAGCTGGAATCTTATTTCTCATTGGATATTTCCGGTTCGGGCAGTACTTATTATGTAGGAGATATTCTTCTGAAGCAAGATATAGCGGATATGCCCGACTGGTTCGAGATACGCATAACCGTGCAGATCGGGGAGTTTACTTTCCCGTTTGTCCGTTTCCGAAAACATATTATGGCAGGAGACCGTATGTTTAAACTGCCTGACGGGAAAATAGCCCTGTTGCCGGAAGAGTGGTTTGAGAAATACAGCGATCTTTTCAGCTTTAGCAGTGAAGAGGAAGAAAAACTGCGTGTCCGGAAGATGCATCTCGGACTGGTCGACGGGTTACGGGAAGATGCCGGCCCGGCTGTTTCGCGGGAGTATGTGAAAATAGAAGATATACCGGTCCCGCCGCGTATACGTGCAACGCTCCGTCCTTATCAACGGGAAGGTTTCACGTGGATGGCACATTTGGCGGCGAATGGCTTCGGAGGTTGCCTGGCTGACGATATGGGACTGGGTAAGACTTTGCAGACGATCACTTTGTTACAGCATCTGTATGATCCGTCGGCTCCTGAAACGCACCAAGAGGCGAAGACAGCGCTTCCGCCGGTTTCCGTAGCTGATAAATTCGGGCAGTTTTCCCTTTTTGGGGATGAGAGTGATGAGGAACAGTCTGATTTTGTGGCTCTCCCTTCCGAACCGCTTCCGGTACGTACGGCTATACAGGAAAAAGTGCAGGCTTCGTTGATTGTGGTACCAGCTTCCCTGCTTCCGAACTGGAAGAGGGAGATACTGCGCTTTAGCTCGTTGCGGGTGTATGAGTATGCCGGTGAACAGCGGAGCCGGGAACCCTGGAAGAAGTTCGACCGTTATCCGGTTGTGCTGACGACCTACGGGCTTTTGCGCCGGGATATTGAACTGATTGAAAATTATCCCTTTAAATATGTAATACTGGACGAGAGCCAGAACATCAAGAATCCCGATTCGGTGTCTTATCATGCCGTTATCCGCCTGAAGTGCGATAACCGCCTGGTACTGACGGGTACTCCGATCGAAAATTCGCTGAAGGACCTGTGGGCGCAGTTCAACTTTATCAATCCCGGTTTATTGGGAACGCTGGCTGATTTCAGGAACCGTTTTGTCAACCCGATCGTAAAAGAAGGCAACGAGCGTGCCCGGCAGCGGTTGCAACAGCTGATATGCCCGTTTTTCCTGCGCCGCACCAAAGAGCAGGTCGCACCCGAGTTGCCCGCATTGATGGAAGAGGTGGTTTATTGCGACATGACGGAAGAGCAGCAGGAACTCTATAAGAAAGAGAAAAATACTTTGCGCAATTCCTTGCTTGAAGAATTGCATAAAAACAGGATGATTGCCCTGAACGGCATCACCCGCCTTCGCCAGTTTGCCAATCATCCCGGCATGGTGCTGCCGGAATACACCGGAAGTTCCGGAAAGATGGAACAGGTATTGGAAGCCTATGAAACACTGTTGAGCGAAGGGCATAAGGTCTTGATATTCTCATCGTTTGTCACGCATCTGAAACTGCTTGCCACCGAGTTCGAGGCACGTGGCTGGAAATATGCCCTGCTGACCGGAAGCACGGTCGACCGGGAAGGCGAGATCGCCCGTTTCTCGCGTGACCGCGAAGTTTCCGCTTTCTTCATTTCGCTGAAAGCCGGTGGTGTGGGGCTTAACCTGACGGAAGCCGATTATGTGTTCATCCTAGACCCCTGGTGGAACCCGGCAGCCGAGATGCAGGCCGAGAGCCGTGCACATCGTATCGGACAGCAGAAACAGGTGTTCGTCTACCGCTTCATCACTTCCGGCACGATAGAAGAGAAAATCCGCCAGCTGCAGGAACGCAAAAGCGCCCTCTCCGACCGCTTCATCACCGAAAACGACCCGTTGGAACAGTTGACGGATGAGGAGTGGAAGGAGTTGATATAAGAGGGGAAGATGTGTCAAAATTGTTCTTGAGTATATGTTGAAGCAGGGCTCTTAATAACCTGGATTTTATTATTTCAGCAATATTTCGTATATTTACAGCCTATTATGGGGATGTGTCAAAAGTCCTGTTTATAGCGTCTGTGTCCTGGCGGGCTTGACCCGCCATCTCATCCTAATTACTGTATCAGTTTAGTA
>OGZX01001192.1_pt1 | contig 27713 bp, 18 predicted proteins | sample 1576881 | NCBI WGS metagenome assembly OGZX01 (sample SAMEA3541542, study PRJEB24748) | human gut metagenome | biome: human gut; feature: human-associated habitat; material: faeces | place: China | collected 2012
AAGTCGGTGCCCTCGCAGGCGGGACAGACACGGGGAAGCTGGTAGGTATAGCCGCAGTAGTGGCACGTCAGTTGGTTCAGCCCCTTGTGGAAGGTCAGACTCACGTCGCAATTCTTGCACTTCGGCACCCACCCACAGGTGTAGCACTCTATCATCGGGGCAAAGCCGCGGCGGTTCTGGAACAGGATGACCTGCTCCTTCTGCTCCAGCGCTTCCCTTACGTACTGCAACAGCAACGGGGAGAAAGGCCCGTTCATCATCTTCTTGCGGTGCAGTTCCTTGATGTCTACCGGAATAATCTCGGGCATCTGTATTTCCTTGTACCGTTCCTTCAGCTCCACCAGCCCGTATTTGCCGGACGTGGCATTATGCCAGGTCTCTACCGAGGGAGTGGCGGTGCCCAGCAGGGTTTTGGCACCGTACATGGATGCCAGTACGATGGCTGCGTTACGGGCATGGTAACGGGGCGCCGGGTCTTGCTGCTTGTAGGTATTCTCGTGCTCCTCGTCCACAATGACCAGACCGAGGCGGCGGAAAGGAAGGAATACGGAAGAACGGACGCCCAGGATAATATCATAATCCTGCTCCGACAACTGCTTCTGCCATATCTCCACCCGTTCGGCATCCGGGAACTTGGAGTGATAGATGCCCAGCCGCGAACCGAATACACGCTTCAAGCGCTCCGTAATCTGGGTGGTCAGGGCTATTTCTGGCAACAGGTACAGCACTTGCCTGCCCTGCCGGATGGTTTCTTCTATCAAATGTATATACACCTCTGTCTTGCCGCTTGCCGTGACTCCGTGCAGCAGGCAGACATTGCGGGTTTTAAAATCTCCGATAATCTCATTGTATGCCCGCAACTGATGCTCGTTCAGCGGATTGATGGGAACCGTATCGCGGACAAAGGCAGCCGTCAGCCGCCCTACTTCCTGCTGATAAACCTCAAACACACCCCGCTCCACCAGTCCGTTGAATACTCCGGGAGTGGCGGCGGCGCGTTTCAGCAGTTCCGCTTTGGAAACTTCTTTCACGTTTCCCCCGGCGGAGAGGCAGCCGGAGAGTTCGATGTACTTCATCAGCAAGTCCAGCTGCTTGGGAGCGCGGCGCTGCAACTCGTCGAAGAAGAAATGCAGGCGGCGTTCGTTGCGGGCAGCCGGTGTGAGGCGTACGCGCGTCTCCGTCTTGGGCTTGTAGGTGCGGCGCATTTCTTCTTTCACAAAGATGGCTTCCTTGTCGAGCAGCGACTTGATGACGGAAAGAATGTTCTTGATGCCGCTGTCCTTTTCGAGCTTCGTCACGCACTGTTCCGGCTCTGCTGAGAGCAGGTCCAGTATCTGTTGTTCCTTCTCGGGCAGGCGGGTTTCCGAGGTAAAGTCCGGGTTGTATTCCACCATCGTTTCACTTTCCAACTTTAAGCCGGAAGGCAAAGCGGCTTTATAGACGTCTCCTTGCGTGCAGAGGTAATAATCGGCGAGCCATTTCCAAAACTTAAACTGTTCCGGCAACAGTATCGGGCTGGCATCCAGCAATGCCGATACTTCCTTTACCTCATATTCCGTCGGCGCAAAGTAATGCACGTTGCATACGATTGCCGTATAGTACTTCTTCCGTCCGAAAGGCACCACCACGCGACAACCCGTCTGCACCTCGTCCGCCCACTCCCCGGGCAGGGAATAGGTGAAAGAACTATGCAAGGGCAAAGGCAATATGACATCTACAAACTTCTTCATCGTGACGGCAAAGGTAAGACTTTTGCACGGAACTCCCTTGCCTCTCATCTGAAACATTGCGGGCTTTCATCTGAAACATTATAGGCTTCCACCCGAAACATTATAGCCTTTACTGCACAAGATGCCATCTTGTGCAACATAAGATGCCATCTTGTGTAGCATAAGATGCCATCTTATGCAACGAAAGCAATAGAGTTATAGACGAAAGCCTATAATGTTTCGGGCGGAAGCCCGCAATGTTACGTATGAAGGATAAGTAAGTTCCGGATAAGAGGTAAAAAGATTCCGGACAAGAGGTAAGAAAATTCGAAAAACAGGCAAGGTGAAACCTTGAAACGGACGTATAGTCCAGCCTTCACCCACTATCACCCGCCGGCAGGAAACTGCGAGAGGCGGGTGAATAGGTGAATGGTATTTTATCAGAAAAGATAAGCAGCAGATAACTGCCAGGTCTTGGTCTTGGCTTTACTGGTAACGCCGTCATAGGCATTCTTCCAGGTAAAGCTGTCACCCATCGGGATATTATAGTTCACGCCTAACTGCAAATGCTTGATAAGCTTCACACCGACACCCAAGTTGATGCCCACCTGAGTTTTCTTTCTGTCAATATCCGTTCCGGCAATCTGCTCCTTCTTGGAGAAGTCGAAGTAGAAATCGGGACCGGCAGCCACAAAGATACCCAGCATGCTGCCCAGGCCGATGGTATACTTCAAGTTCACCGGGATATCCAATCCGTACTGTTTAGTGGCATCTACATCCGACTTGATTCCCTTCTGGGAGAACAGCAAGGCACCGTCTACACCCAAGCCTATAATGGGAATCGTAATTTCCGCCATCGGGCCGATAAAGAAACCACCCATCTTGTCCTTATCAAAATTATCTCCCGGATGTTTCACATCCACTGTTGCCAGATTCACACCACCTTTGATACCCCACTTCAGAAGTTGCGCCTGAGCAGGCGTAGCAACGAGCATACAGCATATAGCTATCATAAAGGCACTAATAATCTTTCTCATAATTCATTGTGTTTAAAATTATGGGACAAATATATGCAAAATCTTCCTAATGATACAACAATAAACCGCAAAAACACATTACATTTGCAATGTACCTTCTTTATTAACAGAGAGGGGCTATATCAGTCAATAACGCTTATGATAGAAATCAGAAAGACGCAACCCACGGAATTAGAAATCCTGATGAACCTCTTTGAACAGGGCAAGCGTATCATGCGCAAAGACGGGAATATGAAGCAGTGGACGGGCAACTACCCTTCTGAAGAGCTGATTATGAAAGACATTGCGAACGGTAACAGCTACGTATGCCTTGACGGAGCGGGAGAAATCATCGGCACTTTTGCTTTTATCCAAGGAAACGACCCGACTTATGCCCGCATCTACGACGGGGAATGGCTGGAAGATACCCTGCCTTACGGCGTCATCCACCGGCTGGCAAGTACCGAAGACAGCAAAGGAGTGGCCGCCGCCTGCCTGCAATGGTGCTACCGGCAGATTCCGAACTTGCGTGCCGACACCCACCGCGACAACCGCATCCTGCAATACATCCTGCAGAAGCACGGTTTCAAGTACTGCGGCATCATCTTCCTTGCCAATGGAGACGAAAGACTGGCGTATCAGAAGATAGAACAATAACCGAAAGAGAACCGTTTATAATAAGAATGATAGAATTACGCACCGTCAACCTGACCCGATACATCACCCCGCTGCGCGAAGGCGGCTCACTGCCTGCACTTGCCGAGGCGGACGACGAATTCAAATACGTCGTCAAGTTCCGTGGTGCCGGTCACGGCACAAAAGCCCTGATTGCCGAACTGATAGGCGGAGAGATAGCCCACGTACTGGGTTTCCGCGTACCGGAACTCGTATTTCTGAACCTGGACGAAGCCTTTGGCCGCACCGAGGGGGACGAAGAGATACAAGACCTGCTGCAAGGAAGCCGGGGATTGAACTTAGGCCTGCATTTCCTGTCAGGCGCCCTCACCTTCGACCCAGCTGCCACGCGCATCGATGCCGAGCAGGCTTCCCGCATCGTCTGGCTGGACAGTTATCTGACCAACATCGACCGCACGTTCCGTAACACCAATATGCTGATGTGGCACAAAGAGCTTTGGCTGATAGACCACGGCGCATCCCTCTATTTCCACCACTCCTGGGGAGACTGGAAGAAGCATGCACAGAGCCCGTTCAGCTACATCAGGAATCATGTATTGCTGCCTCAGGCGTCCCTGCTCGACAAGGCAGATGCCGAACTCAGCGCCCTGCTGACGGAAGAAAAGATACAATCCATCGTCGCCCTGCTGCCCGATGACTGGTTGCAGTGGAACGATACGTCCGAAACACCCGAAGAAATCAGAGAAGTATATACCCGCTTTCTCACCGAAAGGCTGGCACATTCCGCAACATTTGTAAAAGAAGCACAAGATGCAAGGAAAACACTTATATGAATACGCAGTCATCCGCCTAGTTCCCAAAGTAGAACGGGAAGAGTTCTTCAACGTGGGAGTCATCCTGTTCTCCAAAAAGGCGAACTTCATCCGCTCGCTATGCCATATAGACGAGGGCAAGCTGAAACTATATGCTTCCGAAGTGGACCCGGAACAAGCATCCGCCCACTTGCAGGTATTTCAGAAGATATGCTCGGGCGATAAGGACGGCGGACCGATAGCAATGCTCGACGTTCCCGAACGCTTCCGGTGGCTCACCGCCGTAAGGAGTTCCTGCATCCAGACTTCCCGTCCGCATGCAGGTTTTTCCGACGATTTGGAACAAACGCTGGAGAGGCTGTTCAGGGAGTTGGTCCTATAACAGTCTCCCCCAACACTTGCCGGTAGGACAAGTACACTCTATCAGGCAAACTTCTCTTCCAAGTCCTCTACATTCATCCCCGTAAAGTAATCTTCTATGAAGTCCCAGCGCTGTTCATCGGTCAGTTTATCTGTTCCGAAGAAGAAGCTGAACAGTTCTATCTGTTCCTGGAATATCCGCTCGTTGTTATCCAGAATGAAGTTCCGGTAGTCATCGGAAGAGGCAAGAGCCTGCAAACTCGCAGGATTATTGAAACGGATAAAGACACAAGGCGTGCCGCCGCCTTCGACACAGAATGAAAGGCAGTCGAGCATGGAAAGCAGGTTGAGAAGCATATTCAGGTCGGAGAAGGGGGTGCAGTAGAACTGCAAACGGTCGCCCTTACTGCCCACAATGCGCTGGCCGAACAGCTTCTGATAGCGGGACAGGAGCAGGTCGAAACCTTTTGTCACGGTAAAAGAGAGTTCGTTGGAATCTTTTTTCTTCACACTGCTGATGTAGCTGACGCTACGCCCTTCTTCCGTGCGGCTTTCCAGCAAAGAACCGATGAAGCGTTTGGCAGAACGCACATCCATACCATGTTCGGCAAAGAGCGCACGCAGTTCTTCTTCGTCAAAGCGTCCTTTCGACTTTATCAAAGCTGTCTTCAACATTGCCGTCAGGTCTTTGAACAGAGAATCCATCTTTCCGCGAATCACCGCTGCATCCTCTTTCAACAAAACTTCGTGCTTACCTACAGATACAGCACGCGAACCTTCCCATAACGTTCCGTTATTCAGTTTTTGCTTGAACTCTTTATAGCCCAGTTCCGGGAAACGCTCTTCCCAAAGGTCGTCCAGACGTGCTTTGTAAACGCCTTCCTCACCTTCTATCTTCGTCAGATAAGCTTCGAACTCACGGGCAAAGGCATCGCCTGTCTTATCTTGAATGTATCCTTCGGTAAGCAGATTCTTGGGACTGACTTCCAGCAGGTGTTCGCCGAAACGTTGTGACAGGTCGTCTTCCAGCCACAGAAGCGCGGTCTTGATAAGTTGCCCCAACTCCGCCTCATATTCCAGTTTATTCTTTGTACGCGGCAGTTTCACCACAAACTCGAAGTCGGACAGGGATACCAGCACTTCGGGCTTCTCCCCTTTCATCCGGTACACTTCCATCAACTTTCTCAAGATAAGCACCAACTGTTCCTGGGCAATGTTTCCCATCTGGTGCAGGCGCTTCATATAATAGAAATCGCGTTCGTGATAGTCGGTAGCCGAAATACCTTGGATATCCGCATCACGCGCCGCACGCCCTATCTCCTGGATATAATCGACAAACGTACTGGATGGCGCCACATGGTACACACGGTCGATATCGCTGATATCCACCCCCATGCCGAATGCTTTGGTAGCCACAATCAGTCGCTTGGTTCCTTCTTTGAACTCCTGTACAATGGCGGCTTTCTGTTCCTTCTCCTTCTTGCCGTAGTAAGAAGCCACCAGATTCCATCCGGCAGGCTTCACCCAGGTCTTCAACCGCATATCGATGCCACTGGCAAAGGGATAATAAAGCAATGTCTTATGCCCGTCCAGGAAATCATCTGTCCGCGCAGAAATCACGCGTTGCTTGGCTTTATCATAAGTTTCGTCCTCTTCTATCTCCATCTGACGGATGTCAAAGCCGATGTTCTGCCGCTTCACTGTACCTACGTAGAGCACACAAGGCTCCATCTGCAAGGAGCGGATGGTCTCAAACACCATGTCGTTGTTGCCCCTCGGATTCCATACAGCGGTAGCCGTCAAGGCAAACAGCGGGAAATTATAGCCGAGGCTCTGCTTCAGAGTCTTCAGGTAACGGCCCAGGAACCAGTAATCCACACGGAACTCTTTGCCCCACGTAGTTACCGTATGCGCTTCGTCAATGACAACCAGCCCGATGCGGCGGTCGCCCACAAAATGCTTGATATCATAGGAAAGAAGCAGTTCCGGAGAAAGGTAGAACAAATCGATCTCACCCTCGCGCACCTGCTGGTAAACTTCTGCCTTCTGTTCCGGCGAGAGGTCGGAAGAGGCATACGCCACGCGCGTATAGCCCAAGTCCTGCAGGCTTTCCACCTGGTCCACAATAAGCGCTTTCAGAGGGGATACGACAATGGTGAGCAGGTTGTATTCCTGCCCCAGATAGATGGCAGGAAGCTGAAACAGCAAAGATTTTCCCGAACCAGTAGGAGCCGTCAGCAGGATATTGTCTACTTGCGCCTCGTCCTTCTGTGCCTTCTCCACTTCGAGGATGACGTTCTCTATCAGTTGCCCTTGCGAGATGCAAAGTTTCTCTTTGCCTTTGAATAAATCATCATAGATTTCGAGACTGCGAAACTGGTCGTAACCATAAATCTCTTTCAAAAGTTTCTTTACTTCCCCACGGCAAACTTCGGGTAAATGCCGTTCTTTCAATTCCGGTAAGCGCTGTGCCGTACCTTCTTTTATATCTGTCATTATTATAGGTATTACCATTCTTGCATTTCTATTTACAATCTATGCAAGAAAACGCCACAAATATAAGGCAGAATAGCTCCTTACGCAAATGTTATGACAGAAAAACACTCTCTATACCGTTGTTATCCTGCTATTTTTTGGTAATACTAAGGATATTAACTACCTTTGACTTACGAAATACCCAATTAAAGTAATTGTATGAGAAACATCTTCTTTATTCCGAAAGATCACCGGAAAGCCATTGGCAACCTGATACTGCTGTTTGTAATCCTGTTTACAGGAAGCTCTTTTACACCCAAAGAAGCGCAAGGGAATGACACCTCGCAAGAGTCCCCGGTAAAACAATGTCTCCTGCCCAACCAACCGGTAGGAACTGCCCGCGGCATATTTCCCGGCCGGGTAACCTGGAGCCATGCTCCCGGCGCAGCCCGCTGGGACGAGGGAGACAGCTTTTGGTTCGACGACCGCTTCAACAACCAGGAAGACTGCGACTGGCTGATAGCCCAAACCCTTCGTTCGCTAACCGGGACCAAGAATCCTAAAGCTGCCTGGAAAGCCCTGTTCAAGTACTACAACTCCAACCACGGGAAAGGAAAAGCCGGCTATGTCCCCAATGAGAAAATTGCCATTAAGATAAACAACAACAATACCTACGCCCACGATGACTGCAAAGAGATAAACACTTCTCCCCAAATGCTGTTGGCATTGCTCAAAAGTCTGGTTTACGATGCCGGAGTGCCGCAAGAGGCCATTACCGTAGCCGAACCGAGCCGGTTCATCACCAACTACCTGTTCGAGAAGTGCCACAACGCCTTCCCCAACGTCCGCTTCGTAGATAATCACGGTGGTGACGGACGCATTAAATCGGATTACGTAGCAGACGCAATGGTCTACTCTCGCGACAACGGCCCGGTAGCACGCGGCATTGCCACCGCCTTTACCGAAGCCGACTATGTCATCAATATGGCACTGCTGAAAGGACACGTCGGACAGGGCGTAACCCTTTGCGGCAAGAACTGGTACGGTACTATGAGTATCCATGCCGATTGGCGGAAGAACTTCCACAACAACTTCAACCAAAGTGCGGACGGCACACCTAAGTATATCACCTTCGTCGACTTTATGGGTCACAAGGACCTGGGTGGCAAGGGACTGCTTTGGCTGATCGACGGGCTTTACGGATGCAAGAAAGTAGACGGTGCCCCTTCTCCCAAATGGAGTATGGAACCTTTCAACGGCGACTGGCCCTGCTCTTTGTTCGGTAGCCTCGACCCGGTGGCCATCGACATGGTGGGCAATGACTTCCTGATTAACCAGTTCCCCGACATGCCCGACGTGAACTACTCGGATATGTACCTGATGGAAGCAGCACAAGCCGACCATACTCCATCCGGCACCCGGTACGATCCCGAAGGTGACGGCACCACCCTGCCCAGTCTGGGTGTGGCGGAACATTGGAACAATCCGAAGGACAAGCAGTATAGCCGCAACCTGGGTACAGGCAAGGGAATAGAACTGATATACACCAAGAAATAAAGTTCCCGATAGAGCGGAGGATGCAGATGGATAAAGCCCAAAGTAGCTTCTTTGAAATCCATAGGCTGACAAGAATTACACTTCACTGGGCGGAACACCGAACTGCCGCTTGAAGCTGCGCGAGAAGTTGGCCAGCGAAGATGCCCCTACCTTGTAGCACACTTCGCTCACGGTGTACTTGCCCGTCTGCAGCAGTTGCATGGCCGTATTCATGCGATAAGTGATGAGGAAGTTCTGCGGTGTCTGTCCCGTCAGCGACTTGATACGTGCGTACAAGCTACTATAGCTCATCAGCATTTCCTTTGCCAGCGAAGTAATACCGAATGCCTCGTCGTCCAAGTGCTTGTCCAACAGCGCGTGCAAGTTCTCCAAGAACTGGCGGTCTTGTTCATTGAGCATAGCTTCACGTGCCTTTCCCTTCGATAGACTTTTCGAGGTAAAGTTCTGCACAATCCGTTGCATCCGCCTGCGGTTTTCCAGCAGGTTACTTATGACTGCTTTCAGATAGAAGGGGTCGAAAGGTTTACTCACATAGGCATCAGCACCGTAATCCAGCCCTTTGATACTGCTGTCCGTATCGTTCTTTGCCGTCAGCAGGATAACGGAGATGTGTCCCCAGTCGGCACTTGCCTTGATGGTCTTGCACAAGTCGTAACCGTCTTTCCGGGGCATGACCACATCGCTCACAATCAGTTCGGGCAGATTCATCTCCAATCTGTCTATGGCTTCCTCCCCGTTCTCCACGGCAATGATATTATAATCCGGCGACAACAGCGCTCGCAGGTATTCACGCACCTCCTGGTCGTCTTCTGCAATGAGCAGCGTGTTCTCCTTAGGGGTGTTTTCTACAGCATTTGTTTCGTCTGTCGATATGGGCATTTTGTACTCATTGTTTTGTGTCCGTTCCTCGGGACTATATGCTGTCATCGACTGCGGGATGCTAAGGGTGAAGCAAGCCCCCTGCGGGTAGTTGGGCATGTAGTCTATGTTTCCCTTATGCAGGTGCGCCAGATATTGCGCATAATTCAGGCCGATGCCCTTGCCATTCACATTGGGGTATTTCTTATCGGCCCCCAGCCGTTCAAAACGGTCAAACAGTTGTTTCTGTTTTTCGGGTGGAATACCTTGTCCCGTATCTGCCACGCGTATTTGTGCATTTTTCCCGTCGCCGTCCACGGTAATGTCGATGCTACCTCCTTCCGGCGTGTACTTGATGGCATTACTGAGCAAGTTATAAAATATCTTTTCCACCTTCTCCGCGTCAAAGCAGGTCACCGTATTCTGCCCCTGCTCAGCGTGTATGTTTACCGTCAGCCCTTTTTCATGGGCAATAAACCGGAAGTTGGCAGTCTGTGCTTGCACGAAAGCTACCAGATCTGCCATGGCAACCCGAAGTTGCTTCTCGTCCTTCTCACCATCCTTAGAGTCCAGCAACTGCTTCACAAGTCGCAACAATCGGTCGGCATTGCGCAACATGATGTCCACCAAACCACGCTCATGTTCATTCAGATTGCTTTCTTTCGCCAGTTCTTTCAGCGGGGCATATACCATGGCCAGCGGCGTGCGTACTTCGTGTGAAATGTTGGTCACAAAGTCTATGTGTGCCTGATTTATCTCCTTTTGGTACTTGGCCAATGCTAGCCTCTCCTCCTGTGTCCGCCAACGTATAATCAGCCGGATGACTAGCAGCGCCAACCCGATGCCCACCAGCCAGTACAGCGCAATGACCAAAGGTGCCGCCCATGGTGCAGGGTAGACAACCATCTCCTTGGCCAGTTCGTTCTTGCACCACTCTCCGCTCAGTATGCGGGCTTTCACCTTAAACGTATATTTCCCGGCAGGCAGGTTGGAATAAGTCACCCGCTTGTTGGAGCCGGCGTCAATCCAGTTCTTGTCGAAGCCCTCCAGCATATAGGCATAGTTCAGCAGGGAACCCGCCTCTAACTTTAATGCCGAATAGTAGAACGTCACCGTATTCTCCCGGTAAGACAATGATAGTTTTTCCTCACTCTCATTATGTATACTCCCGTTCACCAATACTATGTCCAGATTCAGCGGGATGTCCGGTTTCTTCTCAATGGGCACATCTGGGTAAATGGCCGTGATGCCACCCGAACCTCCGAAGAACAAGGTACCGTCCGGCGCCACTGCCGTACAATTCAGCGCATACAGTTTCCCTTTGCAAAAGTGGTTGTCATATAAGTAGGAAAATGTTTTCTCCCGCACGTCATATTTTCCTATATGAGTAGATGAACTAAACCAGATGTTCCCTTCCTTGTCTTCAATTACTGCCTTCAGGCTGTTGTCTATCAGTCCCGACGACATGTCGAACCGCTCCAACCATTGTGTACGTGGGTCGTAATGCACCAGTCCGGTGTTGTAAGTCCCTATCCAGTACGTATTACTCCTATCGATAATGAGTGAATTCGGGTTGGGCAAATAGAGTGAGTCCAACGGGATAAACTGCTGGTCTTCGCCAAACTTGTAGATGCCGTTAGCCACCGTGTAGAGAATCATGGTGCCCGATGGACGTAATGTCTGCAACTGCGAAAACGAAATACCGCCCGGCGCATACCGGTAGGTGAACTTCCCGTCGGCCGCCAGCGTGGCAAATCTATCGGCCAACGTGACCCAAATGCGTCCTTCCTTGTCTTCACTGATGGAAAATACATTGGCCGGGAAGGTATAGTGATTCTCTTCCCGCACGATTTTCCCCTCCCGGATAGCATACCGCCACAGCTCCGAACGGTTCCGGATGACCCATAGTTTATTCTTCGAGTCGATAAAAATATGCCCGTAAAGGCTGCCGTCCGCCAAGTGAAAAGCTATCTTGTCCCTGTTCATATCATAACTGGCAATGTCGTGCGAGGAGCGCATCCACAAATAGCCTTCATGATCGAACAAAAGATTTTTCACAAAGGGGTCTTCCAAGCACTCGAAGATGGACGACAAGTTGTTAAAGGCTGCCCTTTCAGGATAATACTGAAAGTCGTTCTCCTGGTCGGACAACCATATCCCATTGTTTGCATCGATGAAGCAGACATATCTGTTCCCCTTCAACTGTTGCTGCGCATGGATGCGTATCAGCACCCTTTGCACCACGTCGTAGCGATACATGCCCTCGCCCGAAATGCCTATCAACAGGAAGTCTTGCCGGTAAGGGAGCACAAAGTGTATTTTCTTGTTCCGCGTAGCCTCCATAAGGTCGGTAGGCAAGAGCAGTTCCTCCCACGTCTTCGCGTCGTAGCACAGCAGCCCTTTGCCAGTGGTCACCCACATGCGGTGGCAGGCGTCTTCCACGATGCTTTCTATGTAGGCATCCTTGGGACCGTTCAGCGTCCGCAACAAGTTCAAGTCTCTGTCCAGTATATAAATGTCTGTGGCATGGTGCATAGCACTGGCCGTCCACACATGCTTTTGACCAGAAACGGTAATGGCACTGACTATGCTCATTCCCGGCTGCAGATAGTATTTCTCCTCCTTCAACGTCTGCTTGTTTACTTTGGCCACCCCCTTGCGGTCAGTGATAATGAGCCACTCGCTGTCTAAGTCCAGCACGCGCCCTATGGGGTTGAAGCCTACCTGTTGCGGATGTCTGAATACGCCATCCTCCCACACGCACAATCCGCATTCGTTCGACATCCATAAGCGGTTGTCGGCGTCAAACATCAAGTTACTCACATAGTCGCTATTGAGCGCCGTAGAGTCCTTTTGCGCATAATATACAGTGTAGTTCGAACCGCTGAAACGGTTCAGTCCGTGGTTAGTCCCTATCCAGATATACCCTTTGGGATCCTCGGCAAACGAAGTGATGAAGTTGCTCGATATCTGTTCCACCAGCGGAAACTGGGCTGGAAGGGGTACGGACCACAACATCAGTAGCAAGGCATAGATGCCTTTCCATTGCAGTTTGAGTTTTTCCATGCAAGTAGTGTGTCGTTTAAGGTTCATGTGAAACATCAGTATCCTTTTTTCTGCACAAAATTATATAAAACGAATGATAATCAAAATATATCTTTGCTTTTTGTCAAAAGGAATATGAGCGATAAACAGGATTCCAATTTAGAAATTAGCAGTTTAGTGATGAGTGGGTACAATAAGAAGGAAAGTAACTCAATTTCTTTCCTCTGGAGAGAATGAGTGGCACGAAGTGATATACAAGGACAAGCACCACCTAAGTACCCGAAAACTTATCATTTAGATAGGAGAACACACTTATTGAAAGAGATGATGGGGTTGATGGAATTAAAAAACAAGGAAAATTTCTTGGATAACTGTCTCACTCCTTTTATGGAAACCAGATTGGTGAAACCGCTTTATACAAATCAGCCGAAACAGAAGTATCGGCTTACCGAACAAAGCAAGGTGTTATTGCAAGACGACGAAAAAGAAGATATGAAGTATTTACACAGCACAATAAAAAAATTCGTAACCCAGCCTGCTTTCGTTTACTTATACTTGTCTCAATGTTGAAATCATATGCTTTAAACAACTTTAAGTAGATTTTGATAAGTCAATTAAAGATTTTGATAACTTGATAAGAGTAATTTTTCCCACATTTGGGTCAACCAAAGACCAAATGTTATGCGAATAAGTAAATCTGGTATCATGAAGTTGAAGACAGCTTCCTTGCTATGTGTGGGGAGCGTCTTGCTGTACGGAATTTTGGCTTGCTCCAACCATGCCAAACAGAGTACAGAGGAGAACAATGATGAACAGCAATTGTTCATAGGTGACGACATTGCCGTAGCTCAGACCCAATACGGCAAAGTGAAAGGCTTTATATTAAGGGGGATCTACAACTTCCGTGGAGTGCCTTATGGAGCGAGCACGACGGGCGAGAACCGCTTCATGCCTCCTCGCGAACCCGAACCATGGGAAGGTATTCGTCCGGCGGTATTCTGGGGTGACACAGCGCCGCAAAAGACCAAAGGGAAATACCGTAACAGCTACAGCACGTTTGTCGACCATTGGAATTATTATGATGTAAGCGAAGATTGCCTCATGCTGAACATCTGGACGCCCGGACTGGCCGGTGGCAAGAAGCGCCCTGTGCTGGTATGGCTGCATGGCGGCGGCTTTACCAACGGAAATGGCATTGAGCAGGACGGTTATAATGGCGAAAATATCAGCCGTTATGGCGACATCGTGTTCGTGTCCATCAACCATCGCCTGGGACCTATCGGGTTCTCCGACCTTTCGGAGGCCGGCAAGAAGTTCGAGACATCAGGTAATGTGGGTATTCTCGATCTGGTAGCCGGCTTAAAGTGGGTACACAACAACATCGGACTGTTTGGCGGAGACCCCGGCAATGTCACCATCATTGGCCAGTCAGGCGGTGGCTCCAAGGTGTGCACGCTAGTGGCCATGTCCGAAACGCAAGGACTTATCCACAAGGCCGTAGCCTTAAGTGGAAACTCCACCGATGCTATCGACAAGAATTACAGTGCAGCCGTGGGCAAGGCTATCTTGAAAGAGGCCGGCCTGAAGCCTTCCGAGACAAGTAAGTTACAGCAGATGCCGTGGCTCGACTATATCGAGTTAGCAAACCGTGCCGTGGCCAAGTATAACAAGCAGGCTGGCATTATCGGCCGCCGTGGCGGCTTCGGCCCTATTGCCGATGGTACACACATTCCTACGGGCGGATTCTTTACCAATCCCTCAGCCCCCTCGGCCAATATCCCGATGATTTTCTGCACTACCAATTGTGAGTTCTCCTTGAGTCGCGACAATACGGCTTTAGAGCAGATAGACAAGAATCAATTAGTTGAAATGACAAACCGGATGAAAGGCGGAAACGGCGACAAGATAGTCGGCGCTTATGCCAAAGCCTTTCCGGACAAGAAACCTATCGAGTTACTTGGCTTGATATTGAGTTCGCGTGAGAATGTCATTGCTACAGCCAACCAGAAACAGACGCAAAAGGCTCCGGTCTACCTAGCATGGTTCGGTTGGAATCCTCCTTTGTTCGACGGCCGCATGCGTGCCTTCCATTGCCTAGACATTTGCTTCTGGCTGAAAAATACCGATTTGATGCTTACCCACACAGGCGGTGGCAAGCGTCCACGCGACCTTTCCACAAAGATGACCGATGCTTTGTTGAGTTTCATGCGCACCGGTAACCCTAGCTGTGCAAGTCTGCCTGAGTGGCCGCAGTACACGGCTGAGAAAGGTGCCACGATGATGCTCAACGATGTCTGTGAGGTGGCTTACGACCCTGACAAAGAAGCACGCGAATCTTTGAAATAAGACTCTTCATTATTTACTTAAATATTGTGTTCTGTGAGGCATGGAGGATGTGCTGAAAAGTAGTTCTATGTAAATTCTCCTGAGAGGAGGAGAGTTCGGTTACCTCTGCATTTGGCTTTCTCTTAGTCCTGCGATGCAAAAGAGAGTACATTATCCTTATTATTCCTTATAATTAAAATATGAGAAACACGTATGAAAAAAAGTGTAGTTTTACGTTCTTGCAACGTAGTTTTGTTATTCGTACTGGCACTTGCTTGCTTGCATGCAGTTCCGGTACAAGCATCTCCCTTACAGTCGAAAACGATTACGGGAGTAGTAACATCCGGTACGGACAGTTCTCCCTTGATTGGGGTAAGTGTCCAAGTACAAGAAAACTCTACCGGTAGCATCACCGACCTTGATGGCCGATATTCTGTGCAAGCCAACGAAGGGCAGATACTGGTTTTCTCTTACATTGGCTTTAAGTCGCAGACCATCAAGGTGGGCGCATCTTCTATTATCAACGTGGTACTGATGGAAGACAATGAAATGTTGGACGAAGTCGTGGTTGTGGGCTACGGCGTCCAGAAGAAAAAGTTGGTGACGGGTGCCACAGTCCAAGTGAAAGGTGATAAAATCGCCGAGCTGAACACCACCAACCCCTTGCAGGCCATGCAGGGACAGACGCCGGGTGTAAACATCACTTCTATTTCCGGTCAGCCGGGTGAAGACCTCAAGGTGAGCATCCGCGGTTTGGGCACTGTAGGCAATGCCGAACCGTTATATCTGATTGATGGTGTGCGCGGTGACATCTCCAACCTGAACCCCGCCGACATCGAGAGCATCGACATCTTAAAGGATGCCGCTTCCGCTGCCATCTACGGTGCGCAGGCTGCCAACGGTGTAGTATTAGTGACCACCAAGAACGGTAAGGAAGGCAAGGCCGTGGTGTCATTCGACGGTTACTTCGGTGTGCAGAACGTGGCAAAGAAGGTAGACTTGTTGAATACCGAGCAGTACATGATGATTATGGACGAATCGCACCGCAACTCTACCGGTTCCGGATATGATTGGAATAGCTATAAGTCTATTTATGATGCGAACGGCAATCTCTATGATGTAGATTGGCTGGACAAAATGTTTGAAGACAATGCCCAAATGCAGAGTTATACCCTTGGCGTTACGGGTGGTTCGACTACTTCCCAATATGCCATTTCGTTGGGTTACATGTCGCAGGAAGGTATTGTCGGCGGTAAGGACGTGTCCAACTTTTCCCGTTACAACTTCCGTGTCAACTCCGAGCACAAGTTATTCAAAGACCTGCTGAAGGTGGGCGAACAAGTCAGCTTCGTTTACCGTGATAAGACCGGTATTGGCGTAGGCGGCCAGTACGACAACTCGTTGCGTGGCACTTACGAAATTGCTCCGTTCGTTCCCATTTACAGCAACAACAACATTTACGACATGCCCTACAACGATACCTCCAATTCTGATTGGAATCAGGAAGACGGCAACCCCTACGGTTCGATGATGATGCGCCATAACCAAAACAAGAACGTCTTCTTCTCCGGCAACGCTTATGCCGAATTGCAGCCTATCAAGAACCTGAAGATTCGTACCGTATTCGGTGCTAACTACAGCACCAACGAATACCGTAACTTCAACCCGATATACCAATTCGGTTCGACAAGCCGTAACACAAATACCAGTGTGACCCAAAACATGCAGCATGTATTGGAACTCACATGGACCAATACGGCTACTTATGACTGGAAAGTAAACGACCATGCCTTCAATGCCTTAATCGGTATGGAGTCCTACCAATACAACGGCACTTACTTAAGTGGTAGCAATTCTTCCTTGAAAGAAGGATTTGATGATTGGGACCATGCCTACCTCACCAATGGCACAGCTTCTTCTACTGCCAATGGTTTGGGTGTCAGCGGTTATCCACTGGATGAAACCCGCACGGTTTCTTACTTCGCCCGCTTTGGTTGGAACTGGAAAGAAACCTATATGCTGAATGCTACGATACGCGCCGACGGTTCTTCCAAGTTTGCCCGCGGACACCGTTACGGTTATTTTCCATCCATCTCCGCAGGCTGGATTATGACCAACGAGAAGTTCATGGAAAGTACCCGCAGCTGGCTCGACTACTTCAAACTGCGTATCAGCTGGGGACAGGTAGGTAACCAGAACATCAATAACTACCAATACCTGGCACCTATCACGTCGCAATATGTACATTACTATTTCGGTAACTCGCATCAAAGTTCGTCTACCGAGGCTGCGGCATTGGGTAACAACTGGGGCGCTTATCCCAGTCGTTTGGCCAATGAAGAGTTGACGTGGGAAACTTCCGAGCAGACCAATATCGGCTTCGATGCCCGCCTCTTCGACAGTCGTTTCGGCATGAACTTCGATTTCTATGTGAAGAAAACAAAAGATTGGTTGCTTACAGCTCCTATTTTGAATACGGCCGGTACAGGTGCTCCTTACATCAACGGTGGCAACGTAAAGAATACCGGTGTGGAACTGTCTTTGACTTGGAACGACACTGTAGGTAAGGACTTTAATTATAACGTCACGCTGAACGGTGCCTACAACAAGAATAAGGTAGGTCGTATTCCTACCAGCGACGGCATCATCCATGGTGCAGGCGATGAGTTGTACAATAATGCGACCGAATTCTACCGCGCAGAAAACGGCCAGCCTATCGGTTACTTCTGGGGTTATGAAACTGCCGGTATCTTCCAGAACACGCAGGAAATAGAAAACTGGCGTGCTGCAGGCAACGGTATCCTGCAGTCGAATGTACAGCCAGGCGATGTGCGCTTTGTGGACCAGGACCATGACGGCCAAATCAACGACAACGATAAGGTGAACCTGGGTAACGGTATTCCTGATTTCACGCTGGGTTTAAACTTAGGCTTCAATTACAAAGGCTTCGATTTCTCCATCGTGGCAAACGGTGCCTTTGGACAGCAGATCGTACAATCTTACCGTAACCACACCCGTCCTACGCCGAACTACACCACGGCTATCCTCGACCGGTGGCACGGTGAAGGCACCAGCAACCGGATTCCGCGCGTTACGGATAGCAACATCAACTATCAGTTCTCCGACTTGTTTATACAAAATGGCGACTACCTGCGTCTGAGTACCCTTACGTTGGGTTATGATTTCGCCAAATTGTTCAAGAGCAAAGCAGTCAGCCAGGCCCGCTTGTACTTCCAGATACAAAACCTATTGACCATTACTGGGTACGACGGTATGGATCCGGAAATCGGTTTCGGTTCTTCCAACAATTCTTGGGTATCGGGTCTGGATTACGGTTACTATCCGCGTCCCCGTACTGTTCTTGTTGGTGTAAATCTTAAATTCTAATTTGCAAAATACGTATGAATATGAAAAATATTAGGTCTAACATAATTGCAGCAGGCATTTTATGCCTGAGTTTGGGAATGACTTCTTGCACTAAGGGCTTCTTGGATGTGGAGTCAAAGACCGAATCTACGACAGGAAATTTTTATAAGACAGAGCAAGACGCCTATCGTGCCTTATTGGGCTGCTACGATGGTTATAGGCGTGCAACGTGTGGTAGCGCTGTCAATATCTTGGTTAGCGCTGAAGTAATGGGGTATGAATGTTTCGGTGGTTCCGGTGCTTCCGATGGTAACGGCATGCGTGTGACCGACCGTTTTGACCTCTCAGAAATGCCTTCTTCCACAGGTTCCAGCTGGTCTGGTTATTATGCGGGCATTTACCGTTGCAACGAATTGATCATGCGCGAAAATGGCATTCAGTGGAACGAAACGGGCAGCATGCATACTCAGTATATGGCCGAGTGCCGTGCCATCCGTGCCTTCTTATATTTCAATGTGGTGCGTCAGTTCGGTAACATTCCTTTGCTAACCGAACCTACTGATAAGAATATACCGCAGGCAGCCCCCGCTGACGTGTATAAGCTGATTTTCGATGACCTGAAGTTTGCCATCGAAAATATCCCGGCAAACGCTTATCCCAAAGCTGAATCGGAAACAAACGATGGTAAGATTACCAAGTATGCTTGCGAAGCCATATTAGCACGCGTTTATTTATACTACACCGGTTATTATGGCCAGGAACCTGAGGGCGTGACCAAGGCCGATGCGCTGGCCGCCGTGGAAGACATTATTTCTTCGGGCGAATACGCCTTGGTACCTGAGTACCGGCGTCTGTGGCCTGCTGCCTGTGCCCAGAAAGCAGAAGTAGGCGATGTGACGACCCTATATGGCGATTATGCCGGTGATGGTAACAGTGAGACAGTATTGACCGTAAAATGCACAGCCAGTGTCAACTGGTCCGGTTCGGACGGTAATCGTTGGCAAGTGAATATTGCCTTGCGTACCTCAACAGGCGTGGCTCCTTATGCACAAGGTTGGGGTTATGCTACGGTGAATCCAAAATTCGTTGAGGAATATGAGGATGGCGATACTAGACGTACAGCTTCTGTAATTGATATAAAAGGCGAGGGATTAGAAGAAAATCAGTTGGTTCAAACTTGTATTGTCCAATCACAGGAATACACCGGTTACTACATCAAGAAGTATGCCCCGCTGGCCTTTGCCAATGGTACGCATGCCGGTATGGAAAACGGTACGGGTAACTTGATGATTTCGAACCATCAGGATTACGTTCAAGTTCGCTATGCCGACGTGTTGCTGATGGCAGCCGAGCTGGGCAGTCCCAATGCTCAACAATATTTCAATATGGTTCGCGAGCGTGCCTTTAAAGATAAAGATGGGAATATCTCTCCGTTATACACCGAAAAGCAGGCAACGAAAGAGAACATAATGCGCGAACGTCAGTTTGAATTTGCGTTCGAGGGCATCAACTATTACGACTTGCTGCGCCAGGGCATAGACTATGCGGCTACCCAATTGGCCAAGCAAGACGGCGTTGAGGTGCTGACAGCCGGTGGTCCTGCTACCATCTCGTTCAATCCCCAGAACTTTATAAACAAGGCTGGTTTGATGATGGTCAACACGAACCAGATTCTGTTGTCTGACGGTGTTTTGAAGCAAAATCCAGGTTGGTGATAAGAAACATGTGCTTATGTTTGATGAGGGTGTTAAGTAGGAATGCTTCTTGCGGGCGGTCATCATTTTGACATCCTTATCAAAACTATCCGTTTTCCGCACATCCTTTTTGAATTAGAAAATTTAAATTGCTGCATATAGGATTCGTGAACTAAATTTATGTAACCATGAAAATGAAATTTTTATTTGTTGTGTCGTGCCTCACGGTGACTTGCTTGTCAGTCGGGGCGCAGGAAACTTACAAGTTTCAGAACACGAAGCTATCGGACGAAAAGCGTATCGATGCCTTGCTGGAAGAGCTTATGTTGGAGGAGAAAATTACTTTACTCAACAGCGACCTAGCTGTGCCCCGTTTGGGTATACTGCCTTGCCGCCACCACGAGGGTCTGCATGGATTGGCTTTGGGTGGCCCCGCTGCTTGGGGGGGCCGCGAGAAGGGTGAGGATGGGAAAATAATTCCTACCAATAGGCCTACGACTATTTTTCCACAGTCATATGGGCTGGGTGCCACGTGGGATGTGGACTTAGTGAAGAAGGTGGGCGAGCAGGCTTCCCTTGAAGCGCGCTACTACATGCAACGCCTTGAAGATAAGCGTACGGCCTTGGTGATGCGTGCTCCGAATGCCGACTTGGCACGCGATCCGCGCTGGGGACGCACGGAAGAAAGCTACGGGGAAGATGCCTTCCTGACTGCCAGACTGACAGTGGCCAACATCAAAGGCCTGCAAGGCGATAACCCACGCTATTGGCGCACTGCTGCCCTGATGAAACACTTCCTGGCCAACAGTAATGAAGACCGCAGGGACAGCACATCGAGTAACTTCGATATGCGCCTATTCTACGAATATTATGCTTATCCTTTCTACAAAGGCATTACTGAAGGTGGAAGCCGCGCTTTCATGGCCGCCTATAACGGATGGAACGGCCCGGCCATGTGCGTGCATCCTTGCTTGAAAGAGATTACCCGCGACAAATGGGGCAACAACGGCATTATCTGTACGGATGGCGGCGCATTGAGGCTGCTGGTCAATGCTCACCATGCTTATCCCACTATGGCCGAAGGGGCGGCTGCGGTGGTAAAAGCTACTACAGGACAATTTTTGGATGTTTATAAACCTTATATTGAGGAAGCTTTAAAAAAAGGCCTGCTAACCGAGGAAGACATTGACAAGGCTATTCGTGGCAACCTATACGTAGCCTTGAGGCTGGGCTTGCTGGACGGAAAGAATTCTGCTGACCCTTATAAGAACATCGGTATCGTCCCCAACGAAGTGCCTCCTTACGAACGTGAGGAAGCCAAGCAATTGGCACGCGAAGTGACGGCCAAGTCGGTGGTGCTGCTGAAGAACAGTAAGAATCTGCTACCCCTCGATGTCTCCAAGCTGAAGAAGATAGCCGTGATAGGTCCTTATGCCGATAAAATTGTACAAGACTGGTATAGCGGCACGCCAGCATATGAAGTCACTATCTTGGAAGGTATTCGCAACGCCGTGAAAGGTGGACAGACAGAAGTGATTTATGCTACCAACAATGCGATAGATGAAGCCGTGAATGCAGCTCGGGAGGCTGATGTTGCTGTGGTATGCGTGGGAAACCACCCGTATGGCACACGTCCGGACTGGTTCTTCTGCCCCGTGCCGAGCGACGGACGAGAAGCTGTGGATAGGAAGTCGCTAATGTTGCCCGATGAAGACTTGCTGAAGCAGGTGTATAAGGCCAATCCCAATACCATCCTGGTACTAGTTAGCAGCTTCCCATACACCATCAACTGGAGCCAAGAAAACCTGCCTGCCATCTTGCACATTACACATTGCAGCCAGGAACAAGGCAACGGTTTGGCCGACGTCTTGTTTGGTAAGGTCAATCCCTCCGGACATACCACTCAAACGTGGGTGAAGGACATTACCGACCTGCCCGACATGATGGATTATGACATCCGCCACGGACGTACTTACATGTACTACAAGGGTGATGTGCTTTATCCTTTTGGCTATGGCTTGAGCTACACGACATTCGACTACCAGCAAATCAAGTCTGTCAAGCAAAGCAAGGATAAGGTTACCGTGACTGTATTGGTGAAGAATTCGGGTAGCCACGACGGTGATGAAGTGGTGCAATTGTATGCCAGCTATCCGGAATCGAAGGTAGAACGCCCGATGAAGCAGCTGAGGGCATTCAGTAAGGTACCTATCGCAGCCGGTGATACAAAGGAAGTGGTGCTTGATATTCCCAAAGAGGATTTCGCTTATTGGGATGAAGCTCAAGATAAGTTCGTAGTAGAACCTGGTAAGGTAAAATTGCTTATCGGTACCTCTTCAGCAGATATCCGCTTGGAAGGTGAAGTTACTTTATAGAACAATTATTAGGGTTGAGTAAAAAGATTGTGATGGACGATGCAGAATCCGCACGCGGTCTATCCTATGCATAGCCGTGTGTGGATTCTTTTTTTATGCCTGTTTCTGAATATACTAACAAGTGGAATGAAGAAACTGACAAGTGCCAAGTAAGGCATTGACAAGCACAATGAGGCTGGTGAAAAGCAGTTTTGCCGGCAAATGCTCATCTTTGTATCTAAAAAAAATCACTGCGTATGAAAACAGTTAAGTCGAAAGTAATGAAAGGCATCTCCCTGCTCTGCGCGGGTGTTCTTGTGTATGCCTTCTCCGCTTGCTCTGTCAGAGGGACGGGGCAGCAGCCGGATAGCATTTCGCAAGACGGGCAACAGTTATATATAGGAGACTCCATTGCCGTAGCACAGACTCAGTATGGCAAAGTGCGCGGCTATATATTAAGAGGTATATACACCTTCTGTGGCATACCATATGGAGCAAGCACAGCGGGCGAAAATCGCTTCATGCCGCCCCGCGAGCCCGAGCCTTGGGAGGGCATCCGTCCGGCGGTCTTTTGGGGCGATACAGCCCCGCAGGTTACGGCAGGCAAGTACCGTAACACATACAGCACATTCACCGACCATTGGAATTACTATGACGTCAGCGAGGACTGCCTGATGCTGAATGTCTGGACGCCCGCCTTGGCCGACGGGAAGAAACGCCCTGTGCTGGTATGGCTGCATGGAGGCGGCTTTACGAATGGCAGTGGCATTGAGCAGGACAGCTACCGGGGCGAGAGCCTCAGCCGCTACGGAGACATTGTATTCGTCTCATTGAACCATCGGCTGGGTCCTATCGGATTCAGCGACTTTTCGGGGGTAGATGAGAAGAAGTTTGCCGAGTCGGGCAATGCAGGTATCCTCGACCTGGTGGCCGGTCTGAAGTGGGTACACAACAACATCGCACAATTCGGAGGCGATCCGGGCAACGTCACCATCATGGGCCAATCAGGTGGTGGAGCCAAAGTCTGCACGCTGGTAGCCATGGCCGAGACGAAGGGGCTATTGCATAAAGCTATTGCCCTGAGCGGAAACATCACGGGGGCAATAGATAACAATTACAGTGCCGAACTGGGCAAATACATCCTGAAAGAGGCAGGTTTACAACCTTCACAGATAAACAAATTGCAAGAAATGCCTTGGCTCGACTACATCACCCTTGCCAACCGAGCAGCCGCTAAGTATGACAAGCAGCAGGGTGGCAATGGCATGATGCGTGGTTCTTTCGGTCCTGTGGGTGATGGCTTCCACATTCCAATGGATACATTTTATACCGATCCGGAAGATCCTTCGACCCATGTTCCCATGCTATTCAGCACCACGACATGCGAGTTCTCCATGAGTCGCGACAATGCTATCCTTGAAAAGATGAGCAGGGCGCAGTTGGTGGAAATGGTGAACAAAATGAAGGGCAAAAACGGCGAGAAAGTTGTCGCAGCTTATGAAAAAGCGTTTCCCGACAAGAAACCCATTGAATTGCTCGGCTTGATAATGAGTTCCCGAGAGAAAGTGATTGAAGCCATCAATGCCAAGGCGCAGCAAAGCGCACCAGTTTACCTAGCATGGTTCGGCTGGGAGCCGCCTTTATTCAACGGACGTATGCGTGCCTTCCATTGCCTAGATATTAGCTTCTGGCTGAAAAATACCGACGTCATGCTTACCCATACGGGTGGAGGCAAGCGTCCGCGCGACCTCTCCATAAAGATGGCCGATGCCTTGCTTAGCTTCATGCGTACGGGCAACCCTAATTGCGTAAGCCTGCCCGAATGGCCGCAATACATACCGGGCAAGGGCGCCACAATGATGTTGAGCGATCGGTGCGAAGTAGTCTACGACCCCGACCGCGAAGCGCGCAAGACGTTGGCAGAGTAAGCCAAACATTTTCCTGCCGTTCCATTGTAGTGGGACGTTGGGAAGAATCATTTCACCGGCTGATCATTAGATTAAATTCCAACGGAGCAAAGTACAATGATAGCTCTTTAACTTTTTCACTCCTAAATCCTCAAGCCAAATATGATTTGTTACTTATAATCTTAAAATTAATTCCAATGAAGGGTAAATTTATTTTAATAGCAGCTTTTTGTGCTTGCAGCATAACGCCCGCGGTAGCACAGTGGCAACGTACGCCTACCCCCAACGACACGCTCCGGTCAGTCAGAGTGTTGGCTGATGGCAGGGTGGCATTAAGTATCTACGCACCCCAAGCCAAGGAAGTAGGCATCGGAGGCGATATTGTTCCTTGGGGGCGGAAGCTAGATGTGGTGAAATCAAACTCCGGTGTGTGGACGGTGACTGTGCCGCCGGTGAAGGCCGGAGTCTACCGCTATCACTTTATCGTAGATGGTGTAAAGGTGTTCGACCCCAAGTCACCCGAGGCATCTGAAACTTCCGCCGTGCTGAAAGTGGAGGCAAAAGATGGTGATTTCTTCTCCATGAAGGAAGACATTACCCATGGTACGATAGCTCAGCGTTATTACTACTCAAAGGCCTTGAAGACTACCCGCCGCCTGCACGTATGGACACCGGCAGGCTATGAGAAAGGCATGAAGAAATTGCCAGTACTTTACCTTATACACGGCGGAGGTGATACCGACCTTGCTTGGCCTACGGTAGGCTGCGCAGGTAACATCCTCGACAATCTGCTGGCCGAGAGCAAAATGCAGCCTATGATTGTAGTGATGCCCAATGGCTCCATTGCTACGGAAAACCTGATGGACGAAGTGCCCCTATTTGCCGAAGACCTGATGAATGACATCATCCCTTACATCGAAGCTAACTACCGCGTGCTGGCCGACAAAGACCATCGCGCCCTGGCAGGCCTCTCCATGGGTGGCATGGAAACCTTGGAGGCAGGTTTGAACCATTACAAGGAATTCGGCTACCTATGGATATTGAGTTCCGGATGGTTTGAGACGGATAAGGAAATGTACGCCGAGCGCAGTACCTACCTTAAGACCATTGCCCAAGACTTCAACCGCACGGTACGCGCCTTGCACTTTACGCAAGGTGGTCCAGAAGACATCGCTTACAAGAACTGCAAGGCCATGCTGAAGCTGTTTGAAATGGCAGGCATCAACTACAAGTACAGCGAAGCTCCCGGCGGACACACGTGGTACACGTGGCGCAATAACTTGTACAACTTGGCACAGCAGTTATTTAAATATTAAACGTGATAATTTAGACAAACAAACCGTACTCTAAAAGGCCATAAAACACCAGCGGGATAAACAAATCATCTTTGCCTATCCCGCTAATATTCTGTCATCTAGCCTATTTGAAAGCTATTAGTATTCCTCTTCGTTGAAGAAGAAATCTTCCTTGCTGGGATAATCAGGCCAAATATCTTCAATGCTTTCATAAATCTCGCCTTCATCTTCCATTTCTTGCAGATTCTCAATCACTTCAAGAGGGGCACCCGAACGCATGGCATAATCGATCAATTCGTCCTTAGTTGCCGGCCAAGGAGCATCTTCCAGTTTTGATGCTAATTCTAACGTCCAATACATATCTGTAAGTATTAAAATTATATCTATTAAGTCCTACTTTCTAATTTTCGGCAAAAGTATAACATTTTAGTTCACTTGCAACTATTATTCCAAAATATTTCGTCATTTTTCTCATCCTGATTGATCTTACGCGATAAAACGAACAGATAATCGGACAAACGGTTCACATAAGCCAGCAATTCGGAAGATATTTCTACCTGTTCGGCAAGGGCAAGTATGCGACGCTCGGCACGCCGGCAAACCGTACGGCAGATGTGACAAACTGCTGTGCCTCGACTTCCACCGGGAAGGACGAAAGCGGAAAGGGGCGGAAGAAGACTGTCCAGACGGTCGATCTCATGCTCCATTGTTTCTACAAGTTCGGGAGTGATGATGCTTGCGGCTTTAAGTTGGGTTTTCTCCTGGTCGGTGGCGAGATGGGAACCGACTGCAAACAGCTTGTCCTGCACGTGTTGCAGAAACAGTTTATCCTGTTCGTCGGATAGGTAGGTGATAAGCAAGCCCAGGTTGGAATTCAGTTCATCCACCGTTCCATAGGCTTCAAGACGGATATGGGTTTTGGGGACGCGGGTACCGCCTACAAGAGAAGTAGTTCCCTTATCGCCGGTTTTGGTATATACAAGACTTTTCTTCATGATGAGGGTGTTTTAGAAATTTAAACGCTTAAAGATAATCAAAAGTTGACAATATAGTCTTGTTTTATCTTTGTTTTATCGAAGAAGAGGATGCCGAGGTCGTAAAGGTCGAACGTGACGCCCACCCGTTCATCCTGCTGCATGCACTTCCATAGGGCGGACATCTGCCGGGAATAGTGGATGCCTTCGATGACAAAGACTGATTTTCCTGTAGTGCGCGCTGCGCAGAGGCGGAACACTTCTTCCACAAAACCGGGGCGGCGGTAGTCGTGCAGATAAAGAAAGCCGACGGGAACACCGGCTTCAAAAAAGAGTTCGGAAAGATCGGAAGCGGAAGTGTACCCGGCACCTTCCTTGCCCCCCTTCAAATAGAGAGCGGAAGCAGAGAGTGTACCGGCATCCACAATGGTATCGGGCTGGGTATAGTTGACCAAACGGAACAAAAGACGCTTCAGCCTCTTCGATTCGTACTTCCAATGCGTATCCTGTTGCGAAGCTTGTTGCTTCTCCTTTTCTGCCAGCTCTTCATATTTATAATAAGGTGTATTCTCATAAATCACCTGCGTAATCAGATTGAAGGCAAAAGGTGAGTGCACCCCATAACCGCAACGGTGGCGGAAACGGCAGAGCCAGATGAAAGGGCGCTTCAAAGCAAGTGTGATATGGTTCATAGCAGCTATTATTTACATTGCCGCAAATGTACAGTATTCGGGTGCGAAAGACAAATCTTACGCAAGAAAGTTCATCGGCAGAAGTCGGAAAAGAAGACTACAAGCCAGAGAAGAAGACTTCACCCACCTCTCCCTGCTGTAGCTCCACCGGGAAAGTCTTTGCCGTATACTCGTGTACCTTTCCCCCAGCTTTTACCTTAGCACAGCTGACACCGGCAGGCATCTTGAGGACGAACTGTCCCGGAACTAATGCGGTAATAACCGCTTTTACAGCCCGTCCGTCCACCCAGTCCAAGTCGATGGAAGCACCACCGCGCACACGCATTCCGCGGAAGTTGCCGCTACTCCAACTGTCGGGCAGGGAGGGCAGCAGATTGATGAAACCCTCATGGCTCTGTAGCAGCATCTCACCAATGCCGGCAGCACCGCCAAAGTTTCCGTCGAGTTGGAAAGGCGGATGCGAGCAGAAAAGATTGGGGAAGGTACCGCTGCCATGATGTCCCGTCACAGGGTCCACCGCCGGATGCAGCAGGCTCTTGAAGAGTTTCCAGGCACGGTTGCCATCGCCCAGACGAGCCCAAAAGTTCATCTTCCAGGCACGGCTCCAACCGGTGGCTTCATCGCCACGGCGGTTCAGC
>OGZX01001193.1_pt1 | contig 27668 bp, 23 predicted proteins | sample 1576881 | NCBI WGS metagenome assembly OGZX01 (sample SAMEA3541542, study PRJEB24748) | human gut metagenome | biome: human gut; feature: human-associated habitat; material: faeces | place: China | collected 2012
ATGGTATTTCACAAAAGGTTTTGACAGATAGTTTAAGACAAATGATGAGTGATGGACTGGCATATCGCCACGATTACCATGAGCAGCCACCGAGAGTTGAATACGGATTAACGGAACTCGGAACAAAAATGCTTCCAATTGTTAATTCACTTGCTGACTTTGGTAACTACTATAAATCACTTATTGAACAGAAATAAGTACGTTAGTATTTGAAAAGCTCGAACAATCGGAAGTTGCGAGGATGAACACTTATGAAAGAAAAAAGCAAAAGTGAAGTTTCAATAATAGGTGGTGCAGATGGTCCAACAAGTATTTTTATAGCTGGCAGAACACGGAAAAAGCCTCTAAAAGTAAGGATACAAAATATTATCTACAGATATAGACGTAAGATAGTAGAGAAGAAAGTGGTTGCAGATGCACATACTCTTGATGAATTGGTACAATATGCAATGAATACCTACAATTTAATTGAAACTAATTCAACTGAGAGAAAATATATTGAACGACAAAAAAGCCTAAAGGAGAGTTTAATTTTACAGCATAAACCAGAAGTCTTAGGAGAAATGAAGGATATTCCAAAGCCGGATATTTCTAATGAAGAATCTGTCAGAGAATATTTTTGTAAAATAAATACTCGAAGCGAAATGATTGCCGAAATGCCGGATGATGTAATTCCTATGAATTTTCATCTATATGAAATAAGAATCGGTGATGATTTTCTTGAGATGGAGATAGATTATATTTGGAATATATTCGGTATATCTTATTATGGAAACAAGAAAGTAATGAAACAGTTTGAGAAAATTTCAAAAGATTTGTATATCTATTATGGCGTTAGTGAAGATGATATTAAGAAAAAGACAGAAAGATATTTATCAATGGTAACGGCATTGAGTTCATAAGTTCCAGCTTGAAGAAGAAACAAAAATCATTCATGTCCTTTGTCATATAGTTTCTGTATATTTTTTGGAAGTTTATCAGGTAACATGGCATTTATCGTATCTTCATTACCATCTTTCATTGCTGTTTCATAATACCAGCACTTAAATTTTAAGAGGGAGAGAGTTTTTTGAAGTTCCTGGATTTCAGTTTCAACAGCTGATTTTCTGGCTTCAAATAATTCTTTCCTTTTTTCATAGCTGGCGCTGCCTTCAGATACCCAGATAAAAAATTGCTTTATATCTTTGATCTCAAGCCCAGATTTCTTCAGACATTCAATGATACGAAGCGCTTCCAACTCATTATCGCTGAAATAACGGATGTTTCCTTTACGTTCCAGATTAGGGAAAAAACCTTCCTTGTCATAATATCTTAAGGTAGAAACAGGAAGACTAAACATTGCAGAGACCTGACCGATTGTATACATAAAAAACCTTCTTTCAAAATATGCTTGACCTAAAGTTAACTTTAGGCTGTATGATATTTATATCATATACTATTGTTAGTGTAATTACAAGAAATTTTGCATATGGAGGATGTTAAATATGTTAAAAACAGAAGAATTAAAGTTGGTATCTGAATGGGATAAAACTTTTCCACAGAGTGAAAAAGTAGACCATAAGAAAGTGACATTTGTAAATCGTTATGGAATCACACTTGCTGCAGATCTGTATAAGCCGAAAAATGTGTCAGGGAAATATCCTGCGATTGCCGTAAGCGGACCATTTGGTGCAGTCAAAGAACAGTGTTCTGGATTATATGCGCAGACGATGGCTGAAAAAGGATATTTAACGATTGCATTTGATCCTTCTTTTACGGGGGAAAGTGGAGGAAATCCAAGATTCATGGCCTCTCCGGATATTAATACAGAAGATTTCATGGCTGCTGTTGATTTTCTTTCTGTTCGGGAAGATGTGGATACGGATAAAATAGGAATCATTGGAATCTGCGGATGGGGTGGAATGGCTCTTAACGCAACTGCATTGGATACAAGAATAAAAGCAACTGTAGCATCTACCATGTATGATATGACAAGGGTAAATGCAAATGGGTACTTTGATTCTGAGAACAGTGAAGAAGCACGTTATGCAAAGAAACAGTCACTGAATGCCCTCAGAACACAAGAATACCGTAAAGGCGAGTATTCCAGAAGCGGTGGTTGTGTTCCACTTCCGGTTCCGGAAGATGCCCCTCTCTTCGTAAAAGATTATAGTGAGTATTATAAAGGCAGATGTTATCATAAAAGGAGCCTGAATTCCAATGGGGGCTGGAACAGTATTGGATGTATGTCATTTATGAATCAGCCAATATTAAAGTACTGTAATGAAATCAGAAGTGCAGTCCTTATCGTTCATGGAGAAAAAGCGCACAGTTATTATTTTGGAAAAGATGCTTATGAAAATATGATCAAGGACAGCAAGTACACATCCAATAAAGAGCTGCTGACAATTCCAGGGGCTGTTCATACAGATCTTTACGATAATCTGGATGTAATCCCATTTGATAGAATCCAGAAATTTTTTAAAGAAAACGGAGTTGGTTAATCATGATATTTGAAGAATATTTGAGTAATATGAAGTCCGGATATACTGTAGACGGTGGAAGTGAAGACCATCTGATCATGCATGAGCTGTCTCAAAGGGCATTAAAAATAACGATGGAGCTGAATAACAAATATCATACAAAAGAAGAAATTGTACAGCTTATGTCAGAACTTACCGGGCAGAAAATAGATGAGAGTTTTGGAATGTTTCCTCCGTTTTATACGGATTGTGGGCGAAATATCCATATAGGTAATAATGTTTTTATTAATGCAGGATGTAAGTTTCAGGATCAGGGTGGTATTTACATAGAGGATGGAGTCCTGATTGGACATAATGCAGTACTGGCAACAATCAATCATATGGAAGATCCTGAGAAAAGAGCTGGTATGATATTTCAGCCGATTCATATTGAAAAAAATGTATGGATTGGAGCAAATGTAACGGTTCTTCCAGGGGTTACGATTGGTAAAGGTTCGATCATTGCAGCCGGAGCAGTTGTAACAAAAGATGTTCCGGCCAATATGATTGCGGCAGGAGTGCCTGCGAAAGTTATACGTAAGGTTAAAAAAGACGCTGAAAAAGGAGAAATTTAATTGTGGCAAAAAAAGTATTGATCATATCTACAAGTTTTCGAGGAGGCAGCAATTCTTATGTACTCGCAAAGGAGTGTGCAAAGGGAGCAAAAGAAGCTGGGCATGATGTGGAACTTCTTTCTTTGAAAGGAAAAGATATAAAATATTGTGTCGGGTGTCTATCCTGTCAGAAGACTGGAATATGTGTATTGAAGGATGATGTTGCAGATATTATGGCAAAGGTAAAGGATGCGGAGGTCATTGTCTATGCAACACCAATTTATTACTATGAGATGTGCGGTCAGATGAAAACACTTCTTGATAGATTGAATCCTTTGTATTCGACAGATTATTCATTCAGAGATATTTATATGATTGCAACTGCCGCTGAGAATGATGAAAGTACATTTGAAAAAGCCTACAATGGTCTGCAAGGCTGGGCAGATTGTTTTGAAAAGGCTTCCTTAAAAGGCATCGTAAGTGGCGGTGGAATTGATGCTGCAAATACAGCTGCAAGCCATGTGGATGTGATGAAGAAAGCATATGAACTTGGAAAGGAATTATAAGTTTGAAAATCCTTAGATCGGACCGATGCTGGGCAAACTGTGTCTGCATTGCCTTCACATTTGTCTGGAGATTTACAACCAGGCGCAGGTGAGATCTGACGTAGAGAATAGCCAACGGATCCTTGCGTAAGAAGGTCTGTTCCAGGTGTTCTTTTCCATATCGTGTTCCAAGTGCTCGTTCAGTAATCCGCTTCTGTCGATCAGGATGAAGATAGCTGTATCTGCCACGATGCTCAATCACAGAGATATGAAATTGTTCCAGAAGTTTGGATTGGAATTCATCAAAACTATTGGATATGGCAGCACATTCATCAATCGCATTTCGCAAATATTCTTTCTGCGTAAGGAATACTGTGGATGTTGGTTTGAGACCATCTTGGATAATTTTCTGATTGATTTCATACAGTTTTTGCTGGCCATGTTTCTGTGTCATATACTCTTTCTGAGTGATTTTTCTTTCAGCCAGAGCAAGAAGATCTATCTGGTGAAGTCCTTCCTGTTGACACCGTTCCATGACTGTTTTCTTGAATGCGTTCATGAATTTATCGGTGGAACGATGCTTGTAACCGGCAGCTTCTTCATGTGGTTTATCCATATATGATTGTCTTTCTACGGCATCCTTTCTTACACTGCTGATTACGATGTGAGTATGGATATTTCCAGACTCATTGTGACCATCGGTGTGAGTAACCACCAGTGCCTGATATCCGGGAAACATCTGCTTTGCAAGTTCCAAACTGATTGCCTGTGCCTTCTCTCCGGTAAGTCCGTTTTCTGTAACATCGGCTGGATCGTAGCTGATAATGTAGTGGTGACTTTTGATATCTTCATGTTTCTTATTCTTATGAAAATGAGCATTTGTTAGTTCACATTCCTTGTCAAAAGACATCGGATCACAGTTCAGCCCATCCATATAAAATTCTTTTCGAAGGATGCTTCTTCCAGATTCATCCAGAATCTTTTTTCCAGTTTTCTCATCATGTTCAAACAGAAGGTAATTGATAGCAGCTGAGTAATTTGCATTTCTGCTTTTAATATGCTTTACGATTGCCATTCATACCACCTGCCAGTTTCAGTACTTCTTTTCTTAGCTGAAATAAGTCAGTGATGCATTGATGAATTTCATTTTCTATAGCACGTGACTGACTGCCACCACTATTTTCAGAAGAGTGGCATTTACCTGTTGAACAGATTATCCACTTGTTTAAAGAAGCTGATGTTCTTGGATATATAGAAAAATGTTATGGGATTTTTCATTGTGAAGGCGATGAAGCTGTGCTTGAAGATATTACTGAATTTTTGCAAAGAAAGGGGATAGAGATTAGTGCTTGAGTTAAAAGACGGATTTGTTCTCTATCATGGAAGCTATTGTGAAGTAAAAGAGCCAGATCTTGCCAAATGTGCAAAGAGAAAAGATTTTGGGCAGGGATTTTATTTAACTACATCCAAGGAGCAGGCGATAAGGAAGCAGACGATTTCTGCATCAGACAGTTGCTGCCCAATAAACTAAAAGATCAATATTGCTTCAAAACAGAAGCCGCTATTAAGTGTCTGAAATTTGTGAAAGGACGGAACAGAGAATTATCGCCGCACTCCTGAAACGGTCACAATGGAAATTCATTTCAATTTAAAACCAATACCGGAGCTTGGAACCATCGAAAGAGGTTCCGGCTCCCATAAATTAGAAAATCTATCAAAATTTAATCTATTTTAACCTTTTCAAGGCTCATTTCGAGCCAATATTTTACCATATATGCATTACATGCTGCATTGCAAGGCTGACTACTGTAATTCCAACCCAGCAGGAAGCACCGAGAAGGATTGGCTTTCCACCAGATTTGATCAGTTTCACAACATTGCTGTTCAGACCGATCGCAGCCATAGCCATGATAATGAAGAATTTAGACAGTTCTTTCAGCGGAGCAAATACATCCGCACTTACCCCAAGGCTCATGCATACAGTTGTAATGACAGCCGCAATGATAAAGTACAGGATGAACATTGGAAATGCTCTTTTTAAGCTGAACTTACCGGATTCTTTGCCGTCTTTTGCGGCTGATTTCGCACGAATCAGTGAGAGCACAAGTGTGATCGGAATGATGGCAAGCGTACGAGTCAGTTTAACTGTGACAGCAGTATTGAGTGTCTCACTTCCAAGATTCCACATGCTGTCCCAGGTAGAGGCGGCAGAAGTTACGGATGAAGTATCATTGATCGCAGTTCCGGCAAAGACACCGAAAGCATTTCCGCTAGTTGTGTCGAAGCCGAGTGCATTTCCAAGCACCGGGAAAAGTACAGCAGCGATAACATTGAAGAAAAAGATAACAGAAATCGCCTGTGCGACTTCTGTGTCATCGGCGTCAATGACAGGCGCTGTAGCAGCAATCGCAGAACCACCGCAGATGGAAGAACCGACACCAACAAGGATAGATGTGTTGGAAGGAACGTTCAGTACCTTGCGGAGCAGCCATGCAATGATCAAAGATGTAGAAATTGTACTAATAATAATAGGAAGAGACTGCTTTCCTGTTTGTAAGATAACTCCGAGATTCATGCCGAATCCAAGCAGAACAACAGCAGTCTGTAAAACGATTTTTGAAGTCCATTTAATTCCTGATTCAGCTGTTCCTTTTTCAGTCCAAAAGCAGGTGATCACCATTCCGGCGAGAATCGCAATGACAGGTCCGCCGATTACCGGAAATGCTTTTCCAATCAGCCAGGATGGGATGGCGATCAAGAAACAGACTAGAATACCTTTGATATTTTTCTGAATAAAATTCATGATAGTTTCCTTTCTTGAGTCTTTTGTCACTGTCGGCACTATGGGCGTCAGCAACTGTATTTTGTGTAACAATTATAGATTATAACACTGGCAAACAATAATAAGAAATTATATAATATTATTAAAGCATAAAAATATCTTATTGATGATCGAATTACATCAACGCGTGAAAAAATTTACTTTTGACTTTTATATCACAATAATAGAAAAAATATATGAAAAAGAGGAAGAAGACAAGAACATGTTAGATTTTAGAACAGAAACATTTCTTATGGTTTGTGAGACAATGAACTTTACAGAAGCAGCCAGAAGATTGCATATTACACAGCCGGCGGTATCACAGCATATACATTTCCTTGAGAAAGAATATGACGCCAGGTTATTTTCTTATCATAATAAACAGCTTTATATGACAGATGCGGGGGAAATCCTTAAGAAACGGCTGATGACGATGAAGAATGATCAATTGGTGCTGAAGCAGGAGATAAAAGGAAAAGAACAGAAAGAAGAGTCGCTGTCACTTGGAGTTACAATGACGATTGGGGAATATGCGATTGTAGATAAGCTGGCAAATTTCCTGCTGAAGTATCCGGAGATGAACCTTCATATTCATTATGGAAATACGACACAGCTATTAACATTGCTCGATCAGGGAATTATCAACATGGCTTTAGTAGAGGGAAATTATCCGAAAGAGAATTATGAGCATAGAAGATATAGCACGGAAGATTATATTGCAGTCTGCGCGACTGAGCATAAATTCGAGGCAGGGATACCAGAGTCGATGAAAGAACTTCTTCATGAAAGATTACTCGTTCGAGAGGCCGGATCCGGGACAAGAAATATTTTGGAAGAACTATTGATGGCCAGAGGAATGAAAATCCAGAATTTTAAACATTATGTTGAAGTAGAAAACATGCATACAATTATTGGGTTTTTAAAGAAGGATTGCGGAATTTCATTTATGTACAAGGTGGCAGTAGAAGAAGAATTAGAAAAAGGAATCTTGAAAGAAATCCAGCTTTCAGATTTTAAGATGCAACATGATTTTGATTTTATTTGGGAAAAGGGGAGCATTTATTCTGGAAAATATTGTGAGGTGTGTGAGGAGCTGGCGTAAAAATGTGGTCAAACAAAGACTTCACAAAAATTTTAGAAAAGAATTAGCACTCAACTCTTTACAGTGCTAACAATACGTGCTATATTCCTAATAGAACACAGGAAAAGAAAATTTGTGGTTCAAAGGAGGGAAAGACCATGAATATCAATAAATTTACACAGAATTCATTACAGGCAGTTCAGAACTGTGAGAAGATTGCTGCGGATAACGGGAATCAGGAACTGGCGCAAGAGCATTTACTGTATGCGCTGCTGACACAGGATGACAGCCTGATTTTAAAATTATTTGAGAAGATGAACATTCAGGGCCAGCTCTTTATTAACAGTATCGAGCAGGCAATCGGCAAGAGACCGAAGGTGCAGGGCGGTCAGGCTTATGTCGGTCAGGATCTGAATAATGTTTTGATCCATGCAGAAGATGAAGCAAAGCAGATGGGAGATGAGTATGTCTCTGTTGAGCATCTGTTTCTTGCAATGCTGAAGTATGCAAGCCGTGAGTTGAAGCAGATTTTCCGTGAATATGGCATCAGCAGAGAGGGTTTCCTCCATGCGCTGTCAACAGTAAGAGGAAATCAGAGAGTTACTTCTGACAATCCGGAAGCAACTTATGATACATTGAATAAATACGGTCAGGATCTTGTTGAAAAAGCAAGAGACCAGAAACTGGATCCGGTCATCGGACGTGATGAAGAGATCCGTAATGTGATTCGTATCCTGTCCCGTAAGACAAAGAATAATCCGGTGCTGATCGGTGAACCTGGTGTAGGTAAGACTGCAGTTGTAGAAGGACTTGCCCAGAGAATCGTCAGCGGAGATGTGCCGGAAGGCTTGAAAGATAAGACCATCTTTTCACTGGATATGGGAGCACTGGTAGCCGGAGCGAAGTATCGTGGTGAATTCGAGGAACGTCTGAAAGCAGTTCTTGAAGAAGTGAAAAACACTGACGGAAAGATCATTCTTTTCATCGATGAGCTTCATACAATCGTAGGAGCAGGTAAAACAGACGGTGCGATGGATGCAGGAAATATGTTAAAGCCTATGCTTGCCAGAGGCGAACTGCACTGTATCGGCGCAACAACACTGGATGAGTATCGTCAGTATATTGAGAAGGATGCAGCTTTGGAGCGTCGTTTCCAGCCGGTTCTGGTAGATGAGCCAACCGTTGAGGATGCAATCTCTATCCTGAGAGGACTGAAAGAGAGATACGAAGTCTTCCATGGAGTTAAGATCACAGATAGTGCGCTTGTTGCGGCAGTTACACTTTCGAACAGATATATTTCTGATCGTTTCCTGCCGGATAAAGCAATCGACCTTGTGGATGAGGCGTGTGCACTGATCAAGACAGAACTTGATTCTATGCCGACAGAACTTGATGAGCTTCGTCGTCGTGTGATGCAGATGGAGATTGAAGAGTCTGCACTTAAGAAAGAGGAAGACCGCTTAAGTAAAGAGCGTCTGGAACATTTGCAGGAAGAACTGGCAGAACTGAAAGCGCAGTATGCAAGTAAGAAAGTACAGTGGGAGAATGAGAAGAATTCTGTAGAGCATGTACAGAAGATCCGTGAGCAGATCGAGCAGGTGAACAAGGAGATTCAGAAAGCCCAAAGAGAGTATGATCTGAATAAGGCAGCAGAGCTTCAGTATGGTCGCCTTCCACAGCTGCAGAAACAGTTGGAAGAGGAAGAGGCAAAGGTAAAGGCAAAAGATCTTTCTCTTGTGCATGAATCCGTTACAGACGATGAGATTGCAAAAATCGTTTCCAGATGGACAGGTATTCCGGTTGCAAAACTGAACGAGAGTGAGAGAAATAAGACACTTCACCTTGCAGATGAACTGCATAAGCGTGTCATCGGTCAGGATGAAGGTGTAGAGCTTGTAACTGAAGCAATCATCCGTTCCAAAGCAGGTATCAAAGATCCGACAAAACCGATCGGTTCCTTCCTGTTCCTTGGACCTACAGGTGTAGGTAAGACAGAGCTTGCGAAGGCACTTGCACAAAGCCTGTTTGATGACGAGAACAACATGGTTCGTATCGATATGAGTGAGTATATGGAGAAATATTCCGTGTCCAGACTGATCGGAGCTCCTCCGGGATATGTCGGATATGATGAAGGTGGACAGCTGACAGAAGCTGTCAGAAGAAAACCTTATTCCGTTGTACTTTTTGATGAGATCGAGAAAGCGCATCCGGATGTCTTCAACGTACTGTTGCAGGTACTTGATGATGGACGAATCACGGATTCACAGGGACGTACCGTTGACTTCAAGAATACAATCTTGATCATGACTTCCAACATTGGAGCAAACTATCTGCTGGAAGGAATTAAGGACGATGGTTCGATCGATGAACAGAGTCAGGAGATGGTAATGGGGGATCTGAGAGCACATTTCAGACCAGAATTCCTGAACCGTCTGGATGAGATCATCATGTTCAAACCATTGACAAAGACAAATGTACGCTCTATTATTGATCTTCTGGTTGCTGATGTGAACCGCCGTCTGGAAGAACGTGAACTGAGTGTTGAACTGACAGATGCAGCGAAAGACTTCGTTGTGGAAGGTGGATATGAGCCGATGTACGGTGCAAGACCTCTGAAACGTTACTTGCAGAAGAATGTAGAGACATTAGCTGCAAAACTGATCCTTGCTGGAGATGTGGGACGTGGAGACACGATCCTGATCGATGTGAAGGACGGTAAACTGACAGCGGGTGTGAAGAAATAAATAGTTGTAATGTGAAATGCTGTAACATGAAAAGTTGTAGCGTGTAGGGCTGTGAAAAAGGAGAGTCTTTCTGAATTATGGAGACTTTGAATTTTTCACAGCCCTTTTTCTGTGGTGAATGGATAAAAAAAGTAGTGTGGATTAATTCTACTAATCACTGAATCAATTGATACGAGAGCAAACTATATGTTAAAATAAATGTAACTGTTCAGAGTCAACACAAATCATCCAAGAAAGGAGGCTCCCATGACTCGTATTATTTTCCACATTGATGTCAATTCTGCTTATTTAAGCTGGACAGCGGTTGAACAATTGAAGAATGGATCAAAAGTGGATCTGCGTGAGATTCCGGCGATCATAGGCGGAGATCAGAGCTCACGTCATGGAATCGTCCTTGCAAAATCATCACTTGCAAAATCCTATGGAATTCAGACTGGTGAACCTGTAGTAAATGCATTTCGAAAATGTCCGAACCTCGTGACAGCACCGCCGAATCATAAGATGTATCGGGAAAAGAGCCGGATGCTGATGGATTTTTTCCGTACTTATACGAAGAAGATTGAGCAGGTCAGTGTCGATGAATGTTATATGGATTTTACAGAGCTTGTCGGGCGATATCCAACACCGGTGGACGGTGCAATGGAGATTAAAGAAGAAGTGAAGAAGCGTTTTGGATTCACGGTGAATATTGGAATCTCCAGTAATAAGTTACTAGCGAAGATGGCTTCGGATTTTCAGAAACCGGACCGGATTCATACATTATTTCCGGAAGAAGTTCCGCAGAAAATGTGGCCGCTTCCGATCAGAGAACTCTTTATGGCAGGGCGTTCAAGCGTGGAGGTCTTCAAGAAACTTGAAATCAATACAATTGGAGATCTTGCTCATGCGGATGTAAATGTAATTACGCTGCATTTAAAAAGTCATGGACGTATGCTCTGGAATTTTGCAAATGGAATTGGAGATGATAAGATACAGTATGAACCGGAAGAGGCAAAGGGCGTAGGAAATTCAACGACTCTGTCAGAGGATGCAACGACTTATGAAGAAGCGAGAGATGTATTTCGTGAACTTGCACAGAGCGTGGGAAGCAGGCTGAAGAAGGCAGGAAAGAAAGCCGGGATGGTGAGTATGGAGGTACGCTACTATGATTTCAGAAATATGTCGCATCAGGTGCAGCTTCAAAAGCCAACGAATGATCCGGTTATCTTATGTGAGACAGCCTGTAATTTGTTCCGTGAAAGCTGGAGTGGAGAACCTGTCCGTCTGCTCGGAATCCGAACGTCAAAGTTAGTAGAAGAGAATGCACCGGAGCAGCTGACAATTTTTGATATTGAATTTCCAAAAGAACCGGACGAGAAACATAAGAAATTAAATGCCGCATTGGAACAGCTGAACAATCGTTACGGAAAGGGTGCGGTTGTGAAAGGCACATTTTATAAACCGGACGGAAAGAAGAAAAAAGATGGAATTTAGAAGAGATAGAAAGAGGAACGTGCATTGAAAGAGAAAAATTATAATCTGGAATTGATTCGAATGATTTCTTTTATATTTGTTATTGTGATTCATGTATCAAACTATTACTGCAGAGCCTATGGCGATATTACGATTGGGGAGTACAGTTTTTCACTGCTATTAAATCTGCTGGCAAGGATAAGTGTACCATGTTTTTTCATGATCACAGGAGCACTTCTGCTTGGAAGACAGGAATCACTTCATAAACATGCAAAAAGAATCTTTCGTTTTCTAATTGTTCTGCTTGTGTGGAGTGTAATATATATGATCTGGAATGCAGTTTATATGGAGGATCCTTATCAAATCAAAGATTTATTATATAAGCCGGTAGAACAGCATCTGTGGTATCTGTATGCAATGATTCCGATTTATCTGGTACTTCCTTTTTTCCAGGTTATGTGTAAAGGGATGAACCTTCGGATGGAACGTGCATTTCTTGCAGTGATTACGGCGGCTGTTTTGTTCAATTATATTTCCACATTTTTGGATGAAAAGATGTATTATTCCGTCCCGCTGGTAGGGGACAGAATCTATTCTTATTATGTATTTATCGGATATTATATATATAAATACCGTAAGCATGTAATGAAGGGGAAAATGATTCCGGCAGGTATTTTTGTAGTATGCATGGCATTAAATTATGGGCTGACCTATGCGGCAACCTTGCAGGATGGAGAACATTATGAACGTCTGCTGGAATATGGGAATCCACTGCTTGCACTGGCAGCAGCGATGGCATTTCTTATGTTAGTACGATTGAAAAAGAGCGAATTCAATCCGTCCGAACAGGCGAAGAAGTGGATTGACAGATTTTGTGGATGTTCCTTTGGAATTTATTTGATCCATATCATGTTTCTTGATGTTTATAAGAGAAATATTAAGCCAGAGACAGTTTCAGCCTGGATCATGATTCCGGTAGTGAGTGTGGGACTTGTGTTACTGTCATTTGGATGTGTCTGGCTGATTCGAAAGACGAAAACAGGACGAAAGATTATGTAGGTTTTTTTGCATATGCGGTGAGATTATGTTATTCTATAAAGGTTAAGACAATCGTTATTTGCCTAAAAGTCAATGATGCAATACACCAGTTCAGAACAGGAGGGTTAGATCATGAAATTAGATAAATTATTAGAACGCCTGGACTACACAGTAGTACAGGGAAGTGATTCTACGGAAGTAACAACACTGATCAATGATTCAAGAAAAGTGGAAGAAGGATCTGTTTTCGTATGTATCAGCGGAGCAGTATCTGATGGACATAAATATGCAGCGGATGTTGCGGCGAAAGGCGCGGCAGCTGTTGTTGTAGAGAAAGATGTCAAAGTGCCGGAAAATGTGACTGTAATTAAGGTAGAGGATACTCGTTATGCACTGGCTCTGATGTCAGCAGCTTACTTTGGATATCCGGCAGATAAGATGAAAGTCATCGGTATTACAGGAACAAAAGGAAAGACAACAACAACTTACATGATCAAGTCTATTCTTGAAGAGACAGGACACAAGGTTGGATTGATCGGTACAATCGAGGCAATTATCGGAGACAAGAAGATCCCGGCATGTAATACAACACCGGAGTCTTATACAATCCATAAATATTTTGCAGAGATGGTAGAAGCTGGCTGTGACTGTGTTGTTATGGAAGTTTCATCACAGGGACTGATGCTTCACAGAACAGCGGGAATTCCATTTGAGATCGGTATTTTCACAAATCTTGGAAGAGATCATATCGGTCCGAACGAGCATAAGGATTTTGATGATTACAAGAGATGTAAAGGTCTTCTGTTCAAGCAGTGTAAGCTCGGAATCGCCAATGTGGATGACAAGTATTTTAAAGATGTATTTGAAGGATCTACATGTAAGATCGAGACATTCGGATTTTCACCGGAGGCGGATCTTCGTGCAGAGAATGTAGAACTTGTATCAAGACCGGGATATCTTGGTGTGGCATATCATGTTGCAGGCGTGATGGATTTTGATGTAGAGATTGACGTTCCGGGTAAATTCAGTGTTTACAATTCACTGACTGCTATCTCAGTCTGCCGTCATTTCCAGGTGCCGGTTGAGATGATCAAGGATGCACTTAAGAAGGCAAAGGTAAAAGGACGTATCGAGATGATCAAGGTGTCTGATGATTTTACACTGATGATCGATTATGCGCACAATGCGATGAGTCTTGAAAGTCTTCTGACAACATTGAAGGAATATAACCCAAAACGTCTGGTATGTCTGTTCGGATGTGGCGGAAACCGTTCCAAAGACAGAAGATTCGAGATGGGTGAAGTATCCGGAAGACTGGCCGACCTGACGATCATTACATCAGATAATCCGAGATTTGAAGAACCACAGGATATTATTAACGATATTAAGACCGGAATCGCAAAGACAGAGGGAGAATATGTGGAGATCTGTGATCGTAAAGAGGCAATCAAATATGCAATCGAACACGGCGAACCGGGCGATGTTATTGTACTGGCAGGAAAAGGACATGAGGACTATCAGGAGATCTGCGGCGTGAAGCATCCGATGGATGAGCGCGTTCTGATCAAAGAAGTTCTGGAAGAATTAAAAGAGAAATAAGATTGTGTTTGCAGATGTTATTGTAGATATACAACATGAAAAACTGGATAAGATCTTTCAGTACCGAATACCGGAACGACTGAAAGACGAGCTGCATCCGGGGATGGAAGTAATTATCCCTTTTGGAAAAGGAAACCGGCAGATCAAAGGTTATGTGACTTCATTATCAGAGACTTGCAATTATGATCTGTCAAAGGTGAAGGAGATCACAGACATTTCCAGAAACAGCGTGGCAATCGAAGCGAGACTGATCGCGCTGGCGGCATGGATGAAAGAGCAGTATGGCGGAACAATGATCCAGGCACTTAAGACAGTGCTGCCAATCAAGCAGAAAGAGAATGCGAAAGTGAAGAAACATCTCCGTTTGCTGCTTACTGAGGAAGAGAGTCAGGAGAAGCTGGCTTTTTATCAGAAAAAGAATCAAAAAGCAAGAGCGAGACTTCTGGAAGCTTTGATGGAAGTACCGGTTCAGGATTATGAGCTGGTGACGAAAAAATTAAATGTGACGTTGCCTGTGATCCGGGCATTGGAAGAGCAGGGCGTGCTGAAGATAGAGTCAGAGCAAGTATACCGTAATCCGGTGAAACAGGCAAAGAAATCACAACAGGAGATCATCTATACAGAAGAACAGCAGCATGTGATCCAGGGATTCCGGCAAGACTATCTGTATGGAACAAGGAGAACTTATCTGCTTCACGGAGTGACCGGAAGTGGGAAGACAGAAGTCTATATGGAGATGATCCGCACTGTGGTCGGGCAGGGAAGGCAGGCAATCGTTCTGATTCCGGAGATCGCACTGACCTATCAGACAGTGATGCGGTTTTATCGCTGTTTCGGCGACAGAGTTTCTATCATGAACTCAAGACTGTCTGCCGGAGAACGTTACGATCAGATGATGCGTGCAAAGAGGGGCGAGGTCGATGTGATGATTGGACCACGTTCTGCACTTTTTACTCCATTTCCGGATTTGGGGCTGATCGTGATTGATGAAGAACATGAACCAACCTACAAGAGTGAGCAGGTGCCACGCTATCATGCAAGAGAAGTGGCAGTCCACAGGGCAGAAGTAGAAGATGCCAGTGTAGTGCTTGGAAGCGCAACTCCGTCCATGGAAGCCATGTACAGGGCAAGACTTGGTGAATATCAGCTTTACGAGATGAAGAACCGTTCCCATATGCAGCAGATGGCAACTGTGTATACAGTAGACATGCGTAAAGAACTGAAGAATGGAAACCGATCCATCTTGAGTGAGAAGTTGCAGGAACTGATCGAAGACAGATTGAATGCAAAAGAGCAGATCATGCTGTTTTTGAATCGCAGGGGATATTCTGGTTTTATTTCCTGCAGAGAATGTGGCCATGTAGTGAAATGCCCGCATTGTAATGTATCCTTGTCGGTACACAAAGGTGGAAAAATGGTCTGCCATTACTGTGGATATGAGCAGCCGAAGGTGACGGAGTGTCCGGAATGTGGTTCCCGGTATATCGGAGAATTCCGCGCAGGAACCCAACAGATCGAGGATATGGTGAAGGCAAGATTCCCACAGGCAAGAGTACTACGCATGGACATGGATACGACGAAGAAAAAGGATTCCCATGAACAGATTTTATCTGCATTTGCGAATGAAGAGGCAGATATTCTTGTGGGAACACAGATGATTGTAAAAGGGCATGATTTTCCAAAGGTCACGTTAGTCGGTGCATTGGCAGCGGATATGTCACTTTATACAGATGATTATCGTTCCGGTGAGCGAACATTCCAGCTTTTGACGCAGGCAGCAGGCCGTGCCGGAAGAGGTGACAGACCGGGTGAGGTTGTGATCCAGACTTACGATCCGGAGCATTATGCAATCGAGGCTTCAGCATCGCAGGATTATGAAGCATTCTATGAGAAAGAAATCCGCTACCGCAGTCTGATGGGATATCCACCGGTGGAGAACCTGATGGCAGTACTTGCGGCATGTGAAGATGAGGCACTTTTAGAGAAAGCGTGCAAGTATCTGAAGGAATACATTTTGCGGATCAAAGGGCAGGCACAGCTCAATGTGATTGGTCCGGCAAGTCCGGGAGTGGATAAGATTAAAGATATTTACCGGAGAGTGATTTACGTAAAAGCTCCGGAATACCGAACCTTAGTTGTATTAAAAGACAGGATGGAACAATATATAGAAATTAACTCAGGGTTTCAGAAAATGAGAATCCAATTCGATTTTAACCCGATGAATTTATAGAAAAGAGAGGAAAGAATAATGGCAATCAGAGAAGTAAGAGAGATGGGCGATGACGTTCTTGAAAAACAGTGTAAACCAGTGACGAAGATGACACTTCGTACAAAGATTTTAATTGAAGACATGCTTGATACGATGTACGAGAAGATGGGTGTGGGTCTTGCCGCACCACAGGTTGGTATTCTCAAACAGATTGTAGTGATTGATGTCGGAGAGGGTCCGATCGTTTTGATCAATCCTGAGATCATTGAGACATCCGGTGAGCAGACAGGCGAAGAAGGTTGCTTAAGTGTGCCGGGAAAATGGGGAATCGTGACTCGTCCGAATCACGTAAAGGTACGTGCACTGGATGAAAATATGGAGGAATTCGAGATAGAAGGAGAAGAACTTCTTGCAAGAGCATTCTGTCATGAGATCGATCATCTGGGAGGACACCTCTATGTAGAGAAAGTAGAAGGAGAACTGCATGATTCACCGGCCTACAACGAGGAAGATATGGAATACGAAGTGGAGGAATAATTGATGAGAATAATTTTCATGGGAACACCGGACTTCTCCGTGGGAACACTGGAGGCACTGGTGGAAGCAGGGCATGAGGTATGTCTCGTAGTGAGCCAGCCAGATAAACCAAAGGGACGCGGTAAAGAGATGCAGCCAACTCCGGTGAAAGAAGCTGCGATGAAACATGGAATTCCGGTTTATCAGCCTAAGAAAATCCGTGATCCGGAATGTGCAGAGGAACTGAGAAAATATAATGCAGATGTGATGGTTGTCATTGCATTTGGTCAGATCATTCCGAAAGAAATCCTGGAGATGACACCATATGGATGCATCAATGTACATGCTTCACTTCTTCCAAAATACCGTGGAGCAGCGCCGATCCAGTGGTCTATCATCAATGGCGAGGAAGTAACAGGTGTTACAACAATGCAGATGAACGAAGGACTGGATACAGGCGACATGATTCAGAAAGTCGAAGTGCCGATCACAGAAGAGGAGACAGGAGAAAGCCTTCATGATAAGCTTGCTGAAGCGGGAGCGAAACTTTGTGTAGAAACTCTGAAAGCCATTGAAGATCATACAGCAACTTTTGAAAAGCAGGGTGAGAGCCCAACAGAATATGCCAGAATGCTCGATAAAAAGCTTGGAAATATTGACTGGAATACATCCGCAGTACAGATCGAACGTCTGGTGCGTGGCCTGAATTCCTGGCCAAGTGCTTATACACATTGGGGCAAAAAGGTAGTGAAGATCTGGAGAGCAAAAGCTGAGGCTGACGGAACAGAAAAAACAGAGCCTGGAACAGTTTTGAGCATAGAGAAAGATTCCTTTACTGTTCAGACTGGGGATGGAGTCTTACGAGTTCTGGAACTTCAGATTCCGGGGAAAAAGAGAATGGATACAGGAGCGTTCTTAAGGGGATACACAATTGAAAGCGGAGTTAAATTTACACAGGAATAAGAGTACTCTTGGAGGGGGACTACAGATAACAGGAGGTAATTAAAGTATGTATTATGGATTTTATTATGACTGGACTTATATACTGGTACTGATCGGTGTGGTTCTCAGCCTGTTTGCATCATCCCAGGTGAAAGGAACATTTGCAAAATATTCGAAGATCCGCAGTTATTCAGGGATGACAGGACGAGAAGCGGCAGAACAGATTCTCAGGAGAAATGGAATCTATGATGTGCAGGTGACTCATATAGCGGGAAATCTGACCGATCATTATGATCCGAGAAACAAGACACTGGCGCTTTCTGATCCGGTTTATAATTCAACTTCTGTAGCAGCAATCGGAGTTGCGGCACATGAGTGTGGTCATGCAGTACAGCATTTTGAAGGGTATGCACCTTTATCAATCCGTGGGGCACTTGTGCCGGTCGTAAATTTCGGCTCCATGATTTCCTGGCCGTTGATCATTATCGGCCTGTTTATGAATGGCCAGATGTCCAGCTTCCTTATTGACATTGGAATTCTGCTCTTTATGGTAGCTGTGGCATTTCATCTTATAACACTTCCGGTGGAAATCAATGCTTCCAGAAGAGCAGTGAAGGTACTTGGAAATTCAGGAATGCTCCGTGAAGACGAAGTTGGTGGAGTGAAGAAGGTACTTCGGGCAGCAGCAATGACATATGTGGCAAGTGCGGCCGCAATGATTTTACAGCTTTTACGTTTGTTGATCTTGACAAATGGACGAAGAAGGAATGACTGACAGCAGATAGAAAGAAAAAATGCTGTAACTGTTCAGAGCCAACCTCCGAAATGCTATGCATTTCGTCGGTGTGGCGTATCCGCCAAATAAAATTTCAAAAACAGTCTTAAAAATGCAAGCATTTTACAACTGTATTTTAAAATTTTGCTTGGCTCTGAACAGTTACAAAATGCGGAGAATAGGAGATTATTTATGGGAAAACAGATCAATGAACGCGAGGTCGTTCTTGAGATTTTGATGGAAATAACAGAGAATGGAGCATATAGTCATAAGATTCTTGGCGATGTTCTGTCAAAATATCAATATCTTGAGAAACGTGAGCGTGCATTTATCACCAGAGTTGTGGAAGGTACTCTGGAACATATGATAGAAATTGATTATATTTTGAATCAGATTTCTAAGACAAAGGTTAAGAAGATGAAACCGGTCATCCGTAATCTTCTTCGTAGCAGTGTCTATCAGCTGAAATATATGGATAGCGTACCGGATCATGCGGTGTGCAGTGAGGCAGTAAAGCTTGCAGTTCGAAAAGGATTTTCAGGTCTGCGGGGATATGTGAATGGAGTTCTGAGAAATGTTGTCCGCAAGATGGACGAGATCGAGTATCCAAAAGAAGATGTACAGAGATTGTCTGTGAAATATTCTGTTCCGGAATGGATTCTTTCTTTATGGAAGAAAGAATATGGGGAAGCGATCACAGAGAAGATGGCAGCAGATTTTCAGAAAGAGAAGCCAATTACAATCCGATGTTGTATGAACCGGGTTACACCGGAAGTATTGAAAGAAAAACTGGAAGCAGAAGGAGCGAAAGTAGAAGCACATCCATATCTTCCTTATGCGTTTTATCTTTCAGATTATGATTATCTGGAAGGTCTGGAAAGTTTTCAGGAAGGACTCTTTGCAGTACAGGATATCAGTTCTATGTTTGTCGGAGAACTGGCAGATCCAAAAGCCGGCGATCATGTGATTGATGTCTGTGCAGCACCGGGAGGAAAATCACTTCATGTGGCAGAGAAGCTTCAGCTGGCAGATGAAGTGGCGGCGAGAGAGAACAGAACAGAAGAAAAGATAGGACGGGTTGAAGCAAGAGATCTGACCGAATATAAGACAGATCTGATCTGGCAGAATATCGACCGTTCCGGACTTGGAAATATTTGTGCTGTATGCAAGGACGCCTCTGTATTTGATGAGTATGATAAGGAAACAGCGGATCTTGTGATTGCAGACCTTCCATGTTCAGGTCTTGGCGTGCTTGGCAAAAAACCAGATCTGAAATATCGCGTACAACCGGAAGATCTTGAAGAACTTGCAGATTTGCAGAGAAAGATTCTGACTTGCGCACAGGCAATCGTCAAGGATGGCGGCACATTGATGTACAGCACATGTACCGTAAATCCGGGAGAAAACATGGACAATGTACACTGGTTCTTGAAAGAATACCCACAATTTGAACTGGATGATATTACAGAAAATCTTTGCAAGGAGTTACGAAGTGATGTGATCGAGAAGGGATGTATCCAATTCTTCCCGGGAGTTCACGATTGTGACGGATTCTTTATTGCAAGATTAAAGAAAAAAGCATGATTTTCAGGAAATGTGAAAAAATAGAAAAAGCAGACAAATAATGTGAATAACTCACAGAAAAAACGAAATACAGGAGGAAAACTTTAAGATGAAGAAGGATATCCGTGCTTATGGATATGAAGAATTACAGAAAGAGATAGCGACGATCGGAGAAAAAGCATTTCGTGCAAAACAGATTTATGAATGGCTGCATGTGAAGCTGGTAGATCATTTTGATGAGATGACAAATCTTTCAAAGGCTTTGAGGGAAAAACTGGAAGAGAATTATGAGATTCTCCCGGTTGTTATGCTGGAGAGACAGATTTCCCAGATTGACGGTACGAACAAGTTCCTGTTCCGTCTCTATGATGGAAATGTAGTCGAAAGTGTTCTTATGAAATATAAGCATGGAAATTCTGTCTGTATTTCCTCCCAGGTCGGTTGCAGGATGGGATGTGCATTCTGTGCATCAACGATCGGAGGTCTGGTGAGAAATCTTTCTCCGTCTGAGATGCTTGGACAGATCTATCAGATTCAGAAGATAAGTGGTGAGAGGGTTTCGAATGTGGTGATCATGGGAACCGGAGAACCGATGGATAATTACGATAATTTCCTGAAGTTTATTCATTTACTTACAGATGAGCATGGACTGAATATCAGTCAGAGAAATGTCACCGTATCAACCAGTGGAATAGTTCCAAGGATGAAAGAACTGGCGAAAGAGCATTTACAGATTACACTTGCACTTTCGCTTCACGGTTCAAATCAGGAAAAACGAAGAAAATTGATGCCGGTTGCAAATAAATATGATATCACAGAAGTACTCGCAGCCTGTGACGAATATTTCAAAGAAACCGGCCGGAGAGTGAGCTTTGAGTACAGTCTTGTACATGGTGTGAATGATACGGATGAAGATGCACAGGAGCTGATTCATTTATTAAAGCATAAGAACTGTCATATCAATCTGATACCGGTCAACCCGGTAAAAGAGCGTGATTTTGTTCGTCCAAGCCGGAAAAGTGCTTTGAATTTCAAAAATAAACTTGAAAAAAGCGGAATAAATGTTACTATAAGAAGGGAAATGGGCTCTGATATTGACGGAGCCTGCGGTCAGCTCAGGCGCCGCTACGTAGAAACTGAAGGAGAATAGAAGGTATGAAGACATTTTCAATTACAGATGTTGGAATGGTGCGACAGGTAAATCAGGACTACGTCTTTACGACGGGAAAACCACTGGGTATTCTCCAGAACCTGTTCGTGGTAGCGGATGGTATGGGTGGCCATCAGGCAGGAGATTATGCTTCTAAGTGTACTGTGGAAGTGATGATCAAAGAGATTGCGAAGAGCGAGGGCGAGGATATCGAACGAGTTCTTGTGAAAGCAATCAAGGCTGCCAATCGTGAGATTATCAAAGAAGCATCCGGTGACGAACATCTGAAGGGGATGGGAACAACGGTTGTTGCCGCTACTGTGAAAGAACAGATGCTGTATTTTGCCAATGTAGGAGACAGCCGTCTGTATCTGATCAATCAGGGGATCCAACAGCTAAGTAAGGATCATTCTCTTGTAGAAGAGATGGTACGTCTTGGTGGAATTAAGCCGGAAGAAGCGAAGCATCATCCGGATAAGAATATTATCACAAGAGCGATCGGTGCAAAAGCTGATGTGGATGTGGACTTTTATGAACATCGTCTGAAACGGGGAGACATCATTCTGATGTGTACAGACGGATTAAGTAATATGGTGGAAGATGAAGAACTTTTTCATATTGTGCAGGGAAGCCGGGATATCGTCGAGGCAGGTGAGATGCTGGTGGAAGCAGCAAAAGAGAATGGAGGAACAGATAACATCGGAGTGGTATTGTTTGAGCCATTTGCAGATGAGGTGAGTGTATGATTAAAGAAGGAGTATTTTTAGGAAAACGATACGAGATACTTGGCCGTATCGGTTCTGGCGGAATGGCAGATGTCTATAAAGGCAAGGATCATAAGCTGAATCGTTTTGTTGCGATCAAGGTGCTGAAGAGCACATATCGTTCGGATGAGACGTTTATTAAGAAGTTTTTAAGCGAAGCTCAGGCAGCAGCAGGATTGATGCATCCAAATGTAGTTAATGTCTATGATGTAGGGCAGGATCGCGGTCTTTATTATATGGTCATGGAGCTTGTAGAAGGAATTACGCTGAAGGATTACATTGAGAAGAAAGGAAAGCTTTCAGCAAAAGAGACAATCAGTATTTCCATCCAGATGGTGACAGGTATTCAGGCAGCGCATAACTGCCATATCATTCACCGGGATATTAAGCCGCAGAACATCATTATTTCCAAAGATGGAAAGGTTAAGGTTACTGATTTCGGAATCGCGCGGGCTACGACATCAACGGCAACACAGGCAGTAACAACGACAGTGATGGGATCTGTACATTACACATCTCCGGAACAGGCCAGAGGCGGTATTGTAGATGAGAAGAGTGATATCTATTCAGCAGGTATCACGATGTATGAGATGATCACCGGGCATGTTCCGTTTGACGGAGATTCGACAGTGACGGTTGCTTTGAAACACTTGAATGAAGTGATCAAGTCTCCTGCAGAAGAAGTTCCGGATATTCCATACAGCCTGGAGTGCATTATTATGAAATGTACGCAGAAACTGCCGAATAAACGATATATGAGCTGTGAGGAACTGCTTCAGGATCTGAAGCACTCACTGGTAGATCCGGATGGAGATTTTGTAGTTCTTGATGGTGTGACAAAACGTATGCCGGCAGCATCTCAGGATACAGGACGGACTACGGTTGTTATGTCACCGGATGAACTGAATCGTATGAAGAACCGTCAGAATTATAATGATGATTATGACGATGATTATGATGATGATTATGAGGACGACTACGATGACCGCCGTAGAAGCCGTTATGATGATGACGATGACTACGACGACCGCCGTAGAAGCCTTTATGATGATGACGATGATTATGATGATCGCCGCAGAAGCCGCTATGATGATGACGATGACTACGACGACCGTCGCAAAGACCGTTATGATGACCGGAATCGCCGTAAGAAGAATGAAGTAAATAAAGACACGAAGAAGATCATGAAGATTCTTATGGTTGTTGCCGGTGTTGTGATCGCACTTTTGATCATGTTCCTTGTAGGAAATGCAGTGGGCGTATTTAAAGGTGGAAAAGGAACGACTACACAGCAAACAGATTCAGAGATGGTAAAAGTACCGGATGTGACAGGCAAGACATATGAGGAAGCTCAGAAAGAACTGAACAAATATGATCTCGGAATCCATAAGTCAACTGCGCCTTCCGATACTGTTGCAAAAGGAAAGATTATCAGCCAGGATCCTGCTGATGGAAAGAAAGTAAAGAAGCATACAACAGTCAATGTTGTGATCAGCAGTGGTGAAGAAGCTAAGATGACAACGATTCCAAGTGTTGTTGGTTTGGCAGAAGCTGATGCAGAAAAAGCACTTCAGGCGAAGAACCTTGTTGTGAAGAAAGGTGATCCTGTTTACAGTGATGATGTGGAGCAGGGAGAAGTTGTTTCTGTTAGTCCGAGTGAAGGTGCAGAAGTAAAAGAAGGAACAACGGTTACTCTTGTAATAAGCAAGGGAAATCAGCCGACAAAAGTTCCTAAACTTACCGGAAAGTCCCAGTCGGATGCTGAAGCAGCACTTTCACAGGCAGGTTTGTCCGGAAATGCAACGGAAGATTACAGTGATACTGTAGAAAAAGGATTGGTTATTTCACAGGATACAGATGACGGAAAAGAAGTATCTAAAGGTACAACAATTGGATATGTGGTGAGCAAAGGACCAAAGCTGACGGTGGTTCCAGTGCCAAGTATAATTTCTTTTGATAAGAATACAGCAGAGAAAAAGCTGAAAGAAGCAGGATTAACACCAGAGTATATTGGTGATGACTATAGTGATAATTATCCGAAAGGTCAGGTATTCTATCAGTCTGTCAGCGGTGGTACTCAAGTGGAAAAAGGAACAACAGTTCAGTATATGGTCAGCAAAGGACAGCAGCCTACAGATCCGGGACAGGGCTCTGGAACTGGTTCTGAAACAGAAGATTCTGGAAATCAATGATAACAGAGAGCAAGTATATGCAGGGAAAGATAATAAAAGGAATTGCCGGATTCTACTACGTGAATGTAGTAGAATCCGGAATTTTTGAATGTAAAGCAAAAGGTGCCTTTCGAAAAGACGGAATCAAGCCGTTGGTCGGTGATGATGCTGTGATCGAGGTGCTTGATGAAAAAGAAATGACAGGAAATATCACAGAGATCCTGCCGCGTAAGAATGAGTTGATTCGTCCGGCAGTAGCCAATATTGATCAGGCGCTGGTTGTGTTTGCAGTGACAAAACCGAAACCGCATTACAATCTGTTAGATCGTTTTCTTGTCATGATGGAACGAAAAGAGATACCTGTCGTATTATGTTTTAATAAGACAGATATTGCAAGCCATCCTGAAATTGCAGAATTGAAAGAAGTTTATACCGGATGCGGATATCCGGTGGTCTTTACAAGTGCAAAGGAAGAAGAAAATATCAGTGAGTTAAAATTACTTTTAAAAGGAAAGACAACTTCAATTGCAGGTCCTTCCGGTGTCGGAAAGTCTTCTCTGATCAATCTTCTTCAGAGTGAAGTGAAGATGGAGACAGGAAGTATCAGTAAGAAGATTGATCGGGGGAAACATACAACAAGACATTCCGAACTGATCGTGATCGGAGAAGAGTCTTATATTATGGATACTCCGGGATTCAGCTCTCTTTACGTCAATGATTTCGAAAAAGAAGATTTAAAATATTATTTTCCGGAATTTACACCGTTTGAAGGACAGTGCAAGTTCAATGGCTGTGACCATATTCATGAACCCGGATGCGCTGTGAAAGAAGCAGTAGAAGAAGGGGAGATCCATAAGATCAGATATGAAGATTACACGGAGATGTACCGTGAACTAAAGGAAAGAAAGAGGTATTAAGTTTATGAAAAATATTTTAGCACCATCCATTCTCTCAGCAGATTTCAAGATTTTAGGGGAGCAGTTGAAATTAACAGAAGAAGCAGGCGCAGAGTATATTCATTTTGATGTGATGGACGGAATGTTCGTTCCAAGCATTTCCTTCGGAATGCCGGTTCTCGCATCAATCAAGGGAGCAACAACACAGACACTGGATGTTCATCTCATGGTGACAGAACCGATCCGTTATGTGGAAGAATTCGTGAAAGCAGGAGCAGATATCGTTACAGTTCATTATGAAGCATGTGAAGATCTGCAGGCAACAATTGATAAAATCCATGCAGCAGGAGCGAAAGTGGGAATTTCTATTAAACCGAAGACACCGGTTGAAGTGCTGCTTCCATATCTGGATCAGGCAGAGATGTTTCTGATCATGTCTGTAGAACCGGGATTCGGCGGACAGGCATTTATTCCAGAATCGCTGGAGCGTATCAGTGAATTGAGAAACCTTCTGAATGAAAAAGGACTTACAACTGATATTGAAGTAGATGGTGGAATATATCATAAAAACGTGGCAGAAGTACTTGCAGCCGGAGCGAATGTAATGGTCTCAGGTTCAGGAGTTTTTAAAGGCGACATCAAAGATAATACAGCAAAGTTTATGGAGATTTTAAACGGCAATGTGTAAGAGAACAGTTATTGTGAGTGGGGGAATGCTGGAAGAAGATTTCGTCCTTCCGATTCTTGAGGCAGAAGAGACAGAATTTATTATTGGAGTAGATAAAGGACTTGCATTTCTTTATGAACATAAGATCAAGCCGGATTACATTGTAGGAGATTTTGACAGTGTACCGGAAGAAGTGATTGATTATTATAGAAAAGAAGCAAATGTACCGATCCGGGAGTTTAATCCGGTAAAGGATGCGTCTGATACGGAGATTGCACTTCGTATGTGTCTTGGACTCAGAAGAAAAGAAATCTGGATTCTTGGAGGAACAGGAAATCGTCTGGATCATTTCTGGGCCAATGTCCAGTGCCTGAATATTGCACTTGAAGCAGGATCTCAAGCGATGATCTTAGACAGTCATAATAGAATTCGTCTGCTTGATCATGGAATCGCAATTCGTAGAGAAGAAGCTTTCGGAAAGTATTTTTCAGTATTTCCGATGCAACTTCCGGTTGAGGATTTCTGTATCAGCGGTGCAAAATATCCATTGCAGAATCATTTGCTCTCATCAGGAGACAGCTTGTGTGTGAGTAATGAGTTCGCAGAAGGTGAAGATGAAGTGAAGATCTCTTTTGTGTTTGGAAAAGTTGTTTTGATGGAAACGAGAGATTGAAATAAGGGATTTATAGGAGCATTCATGTAAGTTTTTGAAGAATGGCCCACTTTGTGGCTCACTAATCTTGGATGTTTTTATCGAAGCTCTAATGCAGTAACAACGCAACAATTACATAAAAAGAGTTGCTATTTTTATGAATTTGTCATATACTATTCTTAGATAGAGAGCCTATCTTCGGGAGAGTTCCTGCCATATAAGTGGAAGATTTTAAACTCGGGAGAGCTCCTGCCATATAAGTGGAGAATTTTAAACTCAAAGGGAGCGTTAGCTCCCTTGTTTTCGTATAAGGAGAAATAAAAGGAGATACGGATGGAAGAATTCAAATTATATAGTGTTTCGGATGATTATGTGGAATGGTTGCGTAAGGATTTTCCAAACGTATATTCTAACAAAATTAATTCTAGAACACATACTAGGAAATATTTGGGTGTAGTTTTGCAGATTGGACAATATCTTTATTATGTTCCGATGTCATCGCCCAAAGATTCGGATTATCAGATTGCAGGAGCAAATAAGGTCATTAAGAAAAGCATTGTGCCAATTATACGAATTGTAGTAAAAAATAAAGATGGTGAAAAAGAATTAAAGGGCACACTCAGAATTAGCCATATGATTCCGGTACCTACATCAGAACTTGAATTATATGATTTGGAAAATGAATCAGATAGTACGTATAAGGATCTCGTTCACAATGAAATGATTTTTATACGTAAACATCGTGAGAAAATTATTTCAAATGCCAAAGTGATGTACAATCAAAAAGTATCAAATGATACAACGGCAGGGTATGTGAAATCAGCACTAGATTTTCAAGCACTAGAGGTGCTATGTGATAAGTATGAAACAATAGATTCAAGCCTGTACCCAGTAGTATAAAATAGTAGATGAAAATTTAGTAGAAAACATATTGATTTTGTGAATGAAATTGGGGAATATATGCACATAAAATAAAAACTTTCGAGGTTTTTATCGGAAATGGTGCTTGCACCAAGTCTGGGTTTGAA
>OGZX01001202.1_pt1 | contig 27493 bp, 19 predicted proteins | sample 1576881 | NCBI WGS metagenome assembly OGZX01 (sample SAMEA3541542, study PRJEB24748) | human gut metagenome | biome: human gut; feature: human-associated habitat; material: faeces | place: China | collected 2012
CATACAGCGTAAATGGAATTTCACCCAGCAACGTTCATTATACTCGTTATAAAAACTAAATGTATGACTTCCGAAACCGTGCATATGACGAAAATCTTGAGGGATACCCCGATCACTCATCAAGATCATGACCTGATGTAACGTCTCCGGAGACAAACTCCAAAAGTCCCACATCGCCGTGTTACTTCTCAAATTTGTTTTCGGATCCCGCTTTTGCGTGTGAATAAAATCGGGAAACTTCAATGGATCCCGGATAAAGAAAACAGGCGTGTTATTCCCAACCAGATCCCAGTTTCCCTCGTCAGTATAAAATTTCATGGCAAATCCCCGGACATCCCGTTCCGTATCGGCAGCTCCTCGTTCCCCCGCTACCGTGGAAAAACGCATGAACACGTCGGTTTTCTTACCGACCCGTGCAAAAATACTCGCCTTCGTGTAACGGGTAATATCATTCGTCACCGTAAACGTGCCAAACGCCCCACTTCCCTTGGCATGCACGATTCGTTCTGGAATCCGTTCACGATTAAAATGAGCCAATTTCTCGATTAGCCAAACGTTTTGCAAGAGAGCCGGCCCATGAGGTCCTGCAGTCTGAATGTTTTGATTATCACCAACCGGCGCCCCGGCCTCAGTGGTAAGTTTTTGTTTCTTTTCCATGGTTAATAAGGTATATTCGTTATTATGTATATCACGATTATACCTTATTAATCATTAAAAAGTTTTACAAACGAATCAAAAATTTCTACTCCGTTTTCGGTTTACGGATGTAATGTGGCGTTTCAAAAGGAATCTCTAAGGAAAATTCCACCAACCCCATAAACTCGCCATTCTCGTACCAGGGGGTCTGGTAAATCAATTTTTTCACACCGTTTTTCTCGATCGTGTAAGCATTCGTGGCATGTTCCTCCATCAACCGCATCAACTTCCTCCGGGCAGGCTCCGGGTGACAATCCAACACGTTCTGTCCGACAAGATCACCATGATTCGTTTTTTGAGATTTATCATTCATTTGAAGAATCTTACCTTCTTTATCGCAAACCGTGATGGCCACGTTCAATTCTTTCATGTAATCCATAACTGTCATTTTTTAATTGATGCACAAAACTACAATTTTTCATCATGCTGTTCTTCCATTTTCACGAATTAATAGCCACCATCAACATTTTTCTTCAAATTTTCTTGAAAATATTTTGCAGTTTTCCTGAAAACCCCTATATTTGCATCGCTTTTGAGAAAATTCCTTAGTAGCTCAGTTGGTTAGAGCGGCGGACTGTTAATCCGTAGGTCGTAGGTTCAAGTCCTACCTGAGGAGCCAACAAGCTGAAAGTCAGTAGAGATACTGACTTTTTTTAATGCCAAAACATTTGAATAAGTATTGAAGATCAATATATTAACTACAAAGCATCATTAATCACTGTATATTCCAACAATAAAAATTAAAGGGATTACAAGGGGAAATATCAATAAAAGTGGTCACCAAAGTGGTCACCTTCATCAAAAAAAGTGGTCACCTTTTTTCAAGAGATAAACTGTTGTTTTATAGGCTATTAAAGCCAATATATTATGATAACAAGAGTAAACATTTCATTTTTCAGGTATCATTCCAAGGAAACAGGAACAGGGGAAGCACCTCTTTATTGCAGGTTATGGCATGAGAACAAGAGAAAAATTTTCTCCATTGGGTTTAAAATTACAAGAAACAAGTGGAACCAGAACAAGCAAATGGCCACTGGAAAGTCAGAAATGGCACAGAGAATTAACACACAGATGGAGGTTATAAAGAATAAACTTGTTGAGATTGAAACAAGATTAATCATTGAAGGATCTGAAGATATTGTGGAAGACCTCTATGCCCTGTACATTGGAAAAACAACTGTCAGCAGGTCATTCATAACCCTGTTTGAAGAGAGGTACATGGCAGCAAAGAAGATGGAAGGAATAAAGTTCAAGAAAAGCACACTGGACAAGTTTAAAGATGTGTTAGAACTGGTGAGGGCATACATTAAAGAATCATATCATGCAGCAGACATCCCCATGAACAAGGTCAATTTCAAGTTCATTTCTGGATTGGAAGACTACCTTCTCTCTGTCAGGAAGCAGAAACCTGTCACCATCAATAAAAATATGCAAAGGGTAAAGCAAGTCACCACCTATGCCATGAGGTGTAATTATATTAAAGTGGATCCTTTTATTGATCATTCACCATTGAAAGTGGAGAAAGAGTTGATATTTTTAACTCCTGAAGAACTTCACAAGCTGGAAAATTACCAGTTTGCACAGGAAAGACTGGTAAAGGTGAGAGATTTATACTTGTTCAGTGTCTATACAGGCTTGGCTTATCATGAGGCATTTGCTTTGCAGAAAAAGCATGTTATAATGGCATTTGATAAAAAGTTATGGATTGAGATGAAAAGGGAGAAAACAGGGAAGGCTATCAGTGTTCCTTTATTACCACAAGCCATACAAATTATCAAGAAGTATGATAATGGTGGGGATAGAGAGGCTCATGTGCTACCAGCTATCAGCAACCAGAAGATTAATTCCTACTTGAAAGAGATTGTGGAAATTGTGGGCATAAACAAAAAACTCACCCATCATACAGCCAGAAAGACATTTGCAACTACAATATTGCTCTATAATGATGTGCCAATGGAGGTGGTTAGTAAATTGCTGGGACATTCATCTATGGCTGTCACACAAAAACACTATGCCAAGGTGGTCAACAAGAAAGTGAGTGCTTGTATTAGCAGTTTGGAGAGAAAATTGAATTATGGGTAAGGGGAGGTATAACACCTTCCCTCCTGTATTCAAGTAAAAAACAATCATCCATATCCATGTTTTGGTAACAGATTAAAAATAGCTGAACATGGAAACAAACAAGAATTTACTAAAATTACACAATGTGGAGTTGATTTACAAAACTAGCATCAAATCAACAGACAGGATAAGAATAAATGATCCTGATGGTGTCTACTTACTGGCAAAAGAGATTCTAAAGGATAGAATGGAACATCATGAGGAAGTTTACTTGATCTTGTTAAATCAAGCTTCAAAAATATTAGGAGTGGCTCTAGTAAGCAGGGGAAGTATCAACAAAACAGTTGTGGATATAAAAATTATATTCCAGCATGTAATCCTCTCCAACTCTTCTAGAATCATATTATTTCACAATCATCCTTCTGGAAATTGTAAACCAAGTAAAGCTGATGATGAATTGACCAAAAACATAACTCAACTTTCATCTTTAGCAGGAGTTGATTTTATAGATCACCTCATTGTGAGTGATGATGATTATTACAGCTACTCAAATGAATGCAGGTATGATGTATTAAAGCCACAATCAATGATGAATAATTTATCCCCTTTTCTGGAAAAAGAAGAGATTATTTTACCTAATACTTTATAATACAATAAAATACATGAAATAAGGCCTCAAATCTTTGATTTAAGCCACTTTCTCTGTTTTGCCAATAGAGAAATCAATGAGAAATAATATTGTCTTAAAATCAATTTATAAAGCCTTGTTTAGAACCTATCAAAATAACTTCAAAATATTCTTTTGGTCCCAGATGTTTTTAATGAGTGTTTATATAATAAATATAAAAAAATCATCTGGGACTAGAGAAAATATTTCTGAATGGTTGCACTTAGAAATTTTCTGAAAAAAATGTATATGTTGCACTTACTTTGTATATAATATCATAATCTAAATGCAACACTTCTTCATTAATTGATCTCTTAGTTTCCTATAATTAAATATAAAGTAAGAGCTCTATTGTAGAAAATATGTTGCACATAGTTGCTATATAATACATAAACTAAGTGTAACAATGTTTCTTCTGATTAGAAAAAGGTACAGTCTTAATTCTATACTATATAATAAAATTAGACCTGTACCCATCATCTTTTTCTTAAAGATAAAGGGGTAAAAAAAGAAATTGTTAGCCAAACACACCAAGGATATTAAATATGTGATATTTTTGTTTTTAACATCCCATGAGGGCATTTGTTTATGATGTTGAATATATTTACTTTTGTAGTGTTGGAATGAAAGCATTCCAGCAGACATAGTGAATGTAGAAAGCATTAGCTTATCCTGACTTTAGAGAATCTGGTAAATTTAAAAAAGGTACAGGGATAGTGACAGATGCTCAACTTGCCATATATATCATCAAAATATATAAGGTCAAGCATGGGATGTTATTATCTGTATCTTGGGTTTACCAGAACCTTCTAAAGTGGATAATCTCAGTCTCATGCTTTCTTTTTGTGTAATGACCTTTTGGAGACTGGAGGATTATTTTACATTTAAACATGAAATTTAAAAATCTTATCCCCATGCTATCATTCATCCTTCTTTTCTGTTTTGTTGGGTGTGATGATGAAGACTATTCAAGTGACATTGATGCTTTGAAAAAAGAGTTGGAAGAGACAAAAGCAGCTGTTAAAACAATTCAAGATTTAAGCAATGCTTTACAGAATCAACTCTTCATTAATTTTTATGAGAAAACAGAGGATGGCTACACTCTAAAAATGAGTGATGGGAGCATTATATCTGTTACCCAAGGACAGAAAGGAGATGATGGAACAGATGCTCCTACCATAACTGATATTAAGGAAACTGAAAATGCTTTGGAGTTTATGTTTAGCGATGGCAGCATAATCACACTTCCTAAAGAGGAGAAATATGATGTGATTACCATAGATTGTGAAGTAAGTGCAGGAGATAATACTAGAGTTGATTTTCAGTTAGGATATGATGAATTTTGGGGTAATGATCCTGTTTTTCCTTTTCCAGAAGATTTAGAGATCAACTGGGGTGATGGAAGAACAACAGGCAGTTCAGAATATAGATACAAAACAAGTGGAACATACACAATCACCATTAAAGGGAAAAAAATCTATTCATTAAATTTAAATGAATTATCATGCAAGATTAAAAATATCGACATATCTCAATGTTCCAATTTGAAAGGAATTAATATTGACCTCTGTGAGGGAAATATCACCCTAGAAAATGCAAAAGAGCTGACCTTTATAGAAGGTAGGCTAAACACAACCATTTTAAATTTGAACAATCTTTCCAAGCTAAAATGCCTCAAGCTAGAATCTTCCACTCTCAATGAGCTTAACATTACCAACTGTCCTAATATTGAAATTTTAGAGATTGAAAATACTAATCTTAACAGTATTGATATAACCAATTATAAAAACTTGTACAAGCTAGATTGTAGTAATTCTTCCATTTCTACTATATGGGTATGGGATGGGTTTGATCCTTCCACTTTTGATGAATGGAGAGTACCAGAAGGAGTGGAATGTAAAATAAAGCAATAAATATATGAGATGGGAGTATAATATAATCACTCCCACTCTATCTTTTAATAAATCTGTTATCCCCCACCCTTAATAAACAACAAACATCATTTACTTAGATATGGTGTTGATAGGTATTTTTTGAAGCAATTCATGTGGCTTTTCTTTAGATTTGGATGTCAAAAAATATTCTAGATATTGCCCACAGAAATAACAAAAAGAGAAAGGATTCATCAGTCTAGACTGGTGTTTCCTTTCAAATATCTTGTGGCTCATTAGATCAAAATATAAATATTATTAATTATTCCTAATTCATCCTGTGTTGCTCTAGCATTAGCTTGTAGGAAAATGATATATTTCATTTCAAATTTATTTCCTGTACTGCTTTAGTTCTAATCTTTAAAATTCAACACATTCTATTAAAAAAAACTATTCTATCTTGCTCTAGTTTTAACTGGAATGATAGATTAAATATACTTTCAATTTAAATGTATCATGCCCCCTCTATTTGCTTAAAATCAATTGATTTTCACTCTCTCATCAATCACTTGATGGTGCATAGTATAAGGCTGGGGGCTTAGAAGCAAATGAAGAAACACCTTGCTATTGGACACAGGAGTAGCTACCTGATCCAACAATGCTCCATTTCACTGAATTTACTTTCCAAAAAGGAAAGAAGGGCATTGAAGTTTAAGATAGATTTCAATATGATTTCTGACTGTTTCATCAATTCTCATGTGGTAAGTAATATCCATCTTCAAAAGTAGAAGTACATGGTTTCTTCCCATTGTACTGTAACAAAATTCTTGAATAATACAAATATAATACATTTTTTAACTAATTCCAAATTTTTGAACAATTATTTCATATTTTCCCTATGGCTATACAAAGCAATTCTACATTCTGAACACCTATCATTAAGATGAAAAATAAGGCCCTTTTTAAGCCTCTACAGCCACTTTTTGCATTGAATAGTATTTACATATCAACCATTAAAAATATCAACAAATGAAGAGAAAAAAGCATTATTTACATTCTGGCTAAGAATAGATAAAATTCAACACAAATATCTAGTTATTAGTTAATTACATGAGATTTACCATCAAATTCTCATGGTCTATTTCATATACTCCAACAGCCTATTCAACAACTAACTATCTTATTCTCAACCACTTTATTGATAAGTTCAAGTCCTACCTGAGGAGCCAAAAAGCTGAAAGTCAGTAGAGATACTGACTTTTTTTAATGCCAAAACATTTGAATAAGTATTGAATATCAATATATTAACTACAAAATATCATTAATCACTGTATATTCCAACAATAAAAAAGCAAGGAATTGATACTGGAAAACAGGGAAATTAAGTATCATATTTGCTATCATACCCATTTTATTTGCTATCCATTGGTCACCAAAGTGGTCACCTGCTCTAAAAAAAGTGGTCACCTTTTTTACCGACATAAATTATTGTTGTAAAGCACATTAAATCCATTATATTATAATAACAAGAGTAAACATCTCATTTTCTAGGTGTCATTCTAAAATCTAAAAAAATAGCCGCATCAAAAAAAAGATGCGGCCATCAAACATATTTTTATTCCTATCGCTTTCTGTAATTATTCTCGTCCAAACTCCACAATTCTCTCAATCTTGTTAACTCCCCCTTTTCATCCGGGAAATACTGTTGAAATGCCCAAACAAAAGAACGTCCAAATTCCATCGCTTCAGGTAAAGTCGTCATTTTACGAATATATTCCTTTACTTGATCTGCCTGCCCGAAATAACAAGCTTCTGCCAAATCGCACCAAACAAGGAAAAATTCTTTATCAGGTAAATCCGACACTTTAATCAACGAACGCATACAAGGCATCTCGTTTGCTTCCCCGCAATTCCAAGGATTTTCCTTACTCGTGATTCGTCCGGTCGTGTTATTAATCAAATGATCGGACAACATCGTACGAATAATCCAGAAAGAAGCCTCTTCATATTTTTTACCTGCTATTTCACCCCTATTTTCCACGAAAAACTTAAACCGGGGAGCAAACAGATCACTATATTTCAACTCTTCATAAACCACCCAATAACGGGAAGCCAATTTTTCTTTCGGGGATAACAACCCGAACAAAGAATCCGTCAAACTCTTCACCTCTTTTTTCATCCCAGCTTCCCGGAACACTCCCACTGCCATCGGGATCTCTTTTTTCTGCAAAGTCCCATCCGAATACTTTTTCATAAAATGCCCCCACGAAGTTTTCTCTTTCAATCCCCGTTCCACCCGAGGAATAAAGATATGCAACGTGTCCGCCCCAACGATCTTATGCCGCAATGTTCCGTCCGGCAATATCATCAAGAAAGTAGGATAAGCATGTACATCATATTTTTTAGCGAACGCTACCCCTTCCCCCTTTTCCGCATCAATCTTGAAACACACGAAATAATTATCGAAATACTTGGCAGCCTCCGGCGTCTGCAATACCTCCTCGCTCATCCAGCGACACGGTCCGCACCACGACGTACAAACATCCACGAAAACCATTTTCTTTTGCTGCTTCGCCACATTCAAAGCCTCCTGAAAACTTCCCTCCATAAATTTCACCCCCTCTTGGGCGAATCCATTCATCGCAAACAGAAAAATCAATACAATCAATACAATCTTATTCATAACTTAATCTTTTAATGCATTTTTCAACTGATTTATAACATCATCTACCGAGTTCGTGGCACACATAACTTTACCCTCCGAATTGAGCAAAACTAAATACGGGATCGAAGAGAGTCTATACCCCATGGCTACATCTCTCAACATCTCTCCCGCACATCGCAATTGCATCCATTCCATTTTTTCCTCAGCCATAGCTTTTTTCCACTCTTCCTGTTTTTCATCCAATGACACGCTAAACACCTGCAACTCTTTCGGGTATTCCCGATACAGCTCCCACACGTGCGGGATAGCCTTCCGACAAGGTCCGCACCACGAAGCCCAGAAATCGATGAGAACATATTTATTCTGAAGCATCAATTCTGACAAGCTCACCGTATCCCCCTTCACATTCTGCACTTTAAAATTAGTATAATCACATAAACGAGCATATTTCAACATCCCCGGCAACACACGTTTCATCCGGTTCACGCGAGCCGTGTCCGGATTATTCTCGACTAACCGTAATCTCGCTTGTTGTTCCCCTGCCGTGTATTGGAAAAAAGTATTAAGTTCCTTTTCGACCAAATAAGCCGACACGAAATAATCCGGATGCCGCTTGATAAAACTCTCCGAAATACCTTGAAATTTAGCCTTAAGCATCTCAATTTCCGCATTAGACTTCTTCACAGAATCCTCCGGTAAATTCCCCACCCAAGAAAAAGCGGAAGCCTTTAATTTATTATTAAGATCCCGTTCCGCATCCCATACTTCATTCTCGTACTCGCTCAACTCCTCCTGCCCCTTGGGCCCCTTCACGCTCACCATCTGTCGACGTTGAAAAACATCATCCGTTTTTCGCACCTCCTCCGGGGAAACCATCTTCACTTGATAACTTGCATTCTCCAGCATAAGCTTTACTGTAACAAAATCAACCGTTCCCTTGCGAAAACGCAACTCTCCCATCACGTGCCCTTCCACTTTCCCCTCCAACCGGAACGCACCATTCGACACAATGGTTGAGGCTATCTCACGCTCTTTCCCCTTCTCGATATCAACTACTGCAACTTTCATAAATGTATTACAATTCTCCACTTGCCCCTCAATCACAAACTTCTCCTCTTTCACCTCACGATTGCCACATTCCCAGTTCACCAAACACATGACAAATGCTACATACAATAACAAACTTTTCATCTTACAATATCTCATTATTTACACAAACACTCTACCTCTTGTTTGATCTCCTTCACGTGTTTAGGATTCGAAATCACCCGCCCTTCCTTATCTAATATCAAGAAATAGGGAACACCACCAACCTGATACTTCTCCAAAAAATCTTTGTATCCCTGTTTCGTGAACACGTACTGTGCCCACTTTGCTTGTTTCTTCTCGATAGCAACTTTCCAGGCGTTTAAATCCGTATCACACGAAACCCCAATCACCACGAGATCCTCCGGGAAACGTTCTGCCAACTCCTTGATATCAGGAATTGCCGCAACACACGGCCCACACCATGTTGCCCAAAAATCCACCAACACGTACTTTCCCGTGGGAATAACTTCCGACAACTCACACGCATTCCCGTTGATATCATTCAACGCCAAGTTTACAATCGGGTACCCTTTCGCTGTCAACTTCGCCAACGTACAATTCCGACGAAACGTAGCAAACCGTTCTAGGTCATCAGGAGCCCCCACGATCGTCTTCTCCAGCTCCTCCACTTCTCCCCGAGTCAAATTATATCCCATTCGCAACATCTTATTCCCCAAATAAACCGAAATAGCCGAAGAAGGATGCGCAAGAATAAAATCCTTATCCCCCTTTCCTTGCAATTTCCATAAATTGTACTCGTTAAAATCAGCCTGCACCCGTCCCCCGGTAATCTTAAAATCTGAAGTAATCGGAGCATCCAGAGGAATACTATCATAATGAGATGTCTGCACACGCATCTCCACGTTATCCACGAAAACGGGAGTGTACGTCCATCTAATCTTTTCACCCTCTGTGAGACTCCCGATGTTAGTTGTTATCAACGTGCATAACATCGGCCCCTTCACCTGCCCCCTCAACTCGAAACAACCGTCTTTCACTACAGTTTCACAAATCGTGGTCGTAGGCAACTCTTCCGCCGTCAACAACGAAACCACAATGCTATCCCTCATACCGGGAATCTGTCCCCGAATTACGAATTCTTTTTCTTGCGCGCTGGAATTAGCGCACAAGAAAATTAAAAACAACAAAATCAACCCGATCTTATTCATACACCTTCACTCCATGTTTGTGTAAAACCTTCACCATCTCCTCCATCTTATCTATAATAATCGGGTATTCCGCATAAGTTTCCCGAAACTCTGCTTCCGACAACTTAAAAATCTCCTCCACGTAAGCCTTCAAATCATACTCTTTCGAGTGAAAATCCGGACCGCCCCATCCGATATCATAAGTAGGTAAATACCCGCATGCCTCAATTGGAGTAGGCACCTCATATTTGGACGATAACTTATAATACTCATCGCTATAACTGTAAAAATCCGCCCAATCATCATCCGGGATAGCAGTAATATTACTACTAATCAAACTTCCCACGAGATTGGTCTTCAACACCTCTTTCTCCTCTGCCGTGAATGCAGACAAATTACTTACAGCAATGACGGTCGACTGCATGCCAGCATAAAAAGAGTATTCTACCGGATCGTTATATGATCCATAATTCCATTTAAAATAAACCAAACGATCCAACAACATTAGCGAATAAGGATAAAACATCTCAGGTACGCTTACCAACACCTCCCGTTCAACAAACTCCGTCACCACCTTCTTCTCCTCCAACGCTTTGTAGGGATAACAAATAAAAGAATCTATACCTTGATTGGTTGAAACCATATTCCACTCCAAATGAACTTTGGTATATACCTCCTTCTTACCCCCCATACCATTCACCTCCCGTGCAGTCAATGTATCCGAAAACAATAAATACATACCCGTCCGGTCAAAAAAGCCTCTCCGCAACTCCGCTTCCTCGCCAGTGGCTCCTGCAGGCACGGCAAACAGATTCGCCTCAGATTGGCTATTATCCGGCCAATCCTCTTTACTACAAGCCCATAAACCAGCTATTATCAACAATCCTATTATATACTTCATCTCTTTAATTTTAATTATTCAACATCTTCACCTTTCCTCTCGTTACGAGGATTATCAATCATACCCGTATTCTTGTCCAATTCCACTTTAGGCAAGGGCAACACCCAAGCCGGATCCTCCGGGGTCAACGTAAACCGACGCTTCCAAATCGTCTCATACGTCCACGTTGTTTCATTTCGCACTCTATTCTCAACAACATGATTAATTGTCGTCGCTTGCAGGAATTTTTCCGCCACCTTGTAACGTCTCAAGTCAAACCAACGATGTCCCTCCAAGCAAAGTTCTCGCTGACGTTCTTCCCGAATAAAGCGCACGAGCTCTTCTCCCGAAAGGGCGTTTACCTCTGCCTCGTCAAAAGCTTCCCGCTTAATTCTTCTCTCCCGCAAGTCATTCAATGCCTTTCGGGCTGTCACTTCATCCTCTCCACAAGCTGCCGCTTCCGCTAGATTCAAATAAGCCTCAGACGTCCGCAACACAAATACATCCGACATATCGGGAGTCACGAACGTACGTCCATGCATCTTTTTATACAACAATCCCAAACCATCAGAAGAAACAACGAAATGTTCCAAACGCAAGTCTTTTGCCTCCTCAGGCTTATAAGCCAAATACAACTCATCGGAGATACGCATATCTTGATTCGAAACATAAGTATTGATTGAAGTTTCCGACGTCGCATAAAAAGAAAGTGCCCCCGGCAAAGAAGTAGATCCGGTAGAAAATATCAACTCCGATAAACCGGGATACAAAAACTGTGAATTACTATACCCGTTCAAATCCGTCAAACGCGGTCCTTCTTCCGTCACCAATTTTGCATATTTAGCCGCATTCTCGTAATCACACATATACAAGTATGCGCGGCTCAACATCAATCTCGCTGCCACTACATCTGCCCGCCACACCGACTTCTTCGACACATTCTTCAAATATTTTTCTGCCTCCAACAAATCCGCCACAACCCGCTCGTACACCTCCGACACGGAATTGCGCTGATAATACTTATCTTCAACACTATTCGACAACTTGATCGGCACAGCCGGATCATTTCCTGCTGTAGCCTTGGCGTAGGGTCTCCCGTAAAGATTAACCAAGAAGAAATAGCAACTACCCCGCAAGAAATAACTCTCCCCCTTAATTCTATTTACGTTTTGCACATCCTCCTCTTCAGTCACATCCTCATACGCCTTAATCTCTTCCAAAATAATATTACAAGCATTTATGTGAGAATACAGGTGACGGAAATCTGCCGCATCATCCCATGCAGTCTTCCCTTCCAAATTCTCGTACACCCGGTATTGCCAAGTATGATACCCGTAGATTGTACCGCAAGCCCCTTCTGCCACCCAAGAACTCCCTCTCGTCTGCTGCGCCAACTCATCCGACATCACGTGTAGACAAGGCAAATAATTTTCTCCCGCTATGCCCGAAAATTGCCAACCGTTAGACACGTAAAACCTTTCGAAATAAGCATTCCCTAGTAAAATCTCGTCCAAATCATCATAACCCTTAATATAAGACTTATCCTGCGAGTATTCCTCCAAGAAACCCGAACACCCACACAAAGCCAAGATACAAATGATCAAGTATAAATTTTTCATATTGCCTGCATTATCATGTTAATTAAAAAATGAAGCCACTTTTCGCTCCAACTCCTCTCCCCGCAAATCTACCGCAACAATCTCCCCTTTCGGGTTCAACAAATACATTTTCGGGACACTCGTCACACCGTAACGCTTCGCCACCGGACAATCCCATCCTTTCAAGGAAGACACGTGTACCCAAGGTAATTCTAACTCCGAGATAGCCTTCGTCCAAGCATCACGCTTATCATCCAACGACACACTATAAATCTCGAATCCCTTATCCCGGAATCGCTCGTAAATCGCCTTCAAGTTCGGGATCTCCTTCCGACAAGGCCCGCACCACGATGCCCAAAAATCCAACAACACATACTTCCCTCGCAACGAGTACAACGAAACATGTTTCTCCTCCGGTGTCGTCAAATCAATATCCGGAGCAATTCCTCCCATTTGCGTTGGTTTCATGTAATCGATATGACCTTTCAACGATCTCCCCGCCGCAGAAGCTTTCACCTCCGGGGCTAAACGCTCGTAATCTTTAGCAATCTCCTCAAACGGATATTTCGACAAAAGTAGATCTTCCATGAAATAAGCAATAGATACCCTGTTCAAATTAGAATCGATAAATGCTTCCAATGACACATCTTTCTGATCCATCACGTAACCGAACATCACGGCAAAAGTACGAGTAAATTGCAACTCTCCAGCCCGTTTCATCACCACCTGCTCGGGACTTCCCTTCACCGTGCAAGAATTCCGCATGTTTTTATCTCCTAAAAATCCTACAATCTCAACTACAATCGGTTCCCGATCCAGTAAAATAGTTTCTGTTCCCGATCCCATGGAAAGTGTCAACCTTTTTTCCCCCGTGAATTCCTTACCCATGTGAAACTTACCATCTCGAACAACAGCACTATCAACCACCCGAGCATCCTCGCCCCAACCATCCAGCAAACAAACAATCTGTCCATCAGCCCCTTCCCAAGTTCCGGAAATGGAATACTTCTCCACATGATTACACGCCCCAACAAAAAAAGCAATAAAAAGAATATATATATATTTCATCACACCTTATAATTTAAAAAGTTACATTCAATCCAAAAGTAAATGTTGGTCGTTCCGAAAGCTGTACTTCCGTAAAACCACTCTGCACAGGAGTCTGCCCCTTCAGCTTACTATTTGTCACGATAAACGGATTGCTCACCGAAACGGAAACCTCCAGTAACGAAATACCCCAACGTTCAGTATCAAACGAATAAGTCAATCCCAGATTAGTACATTTCAAATAATCTGCACTCACCACCCGAATATTACTATAATTATACATCTCCCACTTTGTATCCGCAATCTCTGGAACTTGCCCGGAGGTAAAACAGGACCAGTGACTCAAGCTAGAAGACGAGCCGCCATCTATCATAAATGCAGGAATATTTGTATATTTTTCATCCCCAGGATGTTGCCAACGTTTCAGAAAAATTTTATTCAAATTACTCTCCGGACGCACCCTAGCTCCATTATCCGCATACAACTTAAACAAACGCGTCTTCGCCCCCAAACTATAAGAGAACGCCGCATTCAAACGCCACCTCTTATAATTCACCGTTGTGTTCAATCCCCCGAATATAATCGGCTCCCTTCTACCCGATTCCTCTAACACCTGAGTAAACACCTCATATTTTGACTTTCCATAAAGAGACTCCTGCTCATCTTCCATATCATCAAACATCGGCAAGCCCTTTGCGTCTAATCCCGTGAACTTGTAAGAGTAAAACGAACTCACAGACTTACCCTTTACCACGGCAGTCCCGTTCAAAAAATTCATACGTTCGAACTGATCTGCCCCGGGTAACGAATTCACCTCATTATTCGTGTGAGTAAATGACGTAGACACGTACCAACGCAGATTTTCCTTCCGAATCGGATTCAGCGTAAGTGCAAAATCATACCCGCTATTCACAATCTCTCCCCCGTTCACCACGTAAGAAGTCATACCATTCACTCCCGAAATCTCCTTGTTCAAATAAGCATCCTCTGTCTTCTTCCGGTAATACGAGGCCACCACCATTAAACGACGCTGAAACATGGAAAACTCCACACCCACATTCAACGAACCCGTTTTCTCCCACTTCAAATCCGGGTTCGGATAAGTAGTGATCGACGAAACATACTCCCCGTAATGATCATTATACGGCTTCTTCGAAATAATCGCCACGGGAGACTGTCCGTCTAGCATATTCCCTTGATACCCATAGGACATTTTCAACCGCAAATCATCAAACCAATCCTGCTCCCCTTTAAAATGCTCCATCACGTTATAATTAAACGAAGCCGACCATATCGGTAAAAGCTTATCATTACTTCTCTCTCCAAACTGATTCGAGCCATCATACCGTACATTGGCATTCACGGTAAACCAATTCCCGTAACTATAGGAGATACTACCGTACCATGACAACATATTACTCAAATTATCCGTCACCACCGGTACATTCTCTGACATCCAATTCGCATAGGACGTGTACACCGTCGGATCAACCACGATAAACTGTTTCCCGCGCTCCGGATCATATCCCCGGGTAATATTCTTGTACGCATCATATTTCGTGGAATTCGTTTCCATACCCACCGATGCGTTGATATTATGCTGTTGCTCCGCACCCCAATAGCGATTCAAGTCTGCCTGCAAACGAAACATATATGACTTGTTTCTAGATTTATCCACCGTCAATTCTCCCCCTCTCGGCATCCCGGAAGTTTTATCTGCTCCCGCCTCATCAGCACTTCTCCGAATCAGAGCAGCATGATAAGTCTTCGTTCCCCAATACCCCTCAATATCCGTATTCGCCACCGAATAAGACAAAATCGTTGAAATTTTCAACCATTCCCAAGGCTTCACATTCAGATTCGCCCGGAAAGTAACAGAAGAACCCTCCTGCCGCTTACTACTATTCTCCAACTCGTTCAGAATATTGTAGTCATAGTACGAGAAACCACTTGGAATCAAGTAAAAACTATACTTTCCCTCTTCTGTGTAAGCCGGAATCGCCCGACTCGTATTATAAGCATAATTAATCGGGGCAATCTCCTCTTGATAATACTTTCGTTTTGACGTGTTCGCATTCACGTTAAACGAAGCTGCCAACCAAGGCGTGAAATTCATATCCAAATTCAACGTCCCCGTGTAACGCCTGTCAAGATTAGGCTTCACCACATCCTCCTCGATATTCACTCCCACGGAAGAATAATAACGGACTTTTTCCGTTCCTCCCGTCACGCTCACCGTGTGAGAAGAAGAAAACGCATCCCTCGTCAACAACTTAAACCAATCCGTGTTCTCCTTTCCTAGATAAGCCACCTGTTTCTCAAACTCTTCGTAGGAGATCGTGCGGTTATACAACTCCCGCAGTAACTTCTCGTATCCAACCCAAGTAACACTTGTCGCATATTGGTAACCAGCCTCCGCCAACTCACGGGAAACATTCAACCGCTCCTTGGCGTTCATCAAATCAATATTCCGGTCTGAATAACGCGGTCTTAACTTCAATGTTGCCGTACCCCGGTAAGAAATTTGGGGTTCTCCTACGTGGCCCCGCTTCGTGGTAATCACGATCACTCCATTGGCAGCTTTCGTTCCGTAAAGAGCTGTCGCCGAAGCATCCTTCAACACGTCAATACGCTCTATATCCTGCGGGTTAATACCCGAAATCGCATTACCAATACGATTAATATAATCCGGATCGTTCAACTCGTCCGGCGAAATCTGCACTGGGTCCTGCACGATCACACCATCTATGACCCACAACGGTTCCCGATTCCCGATCAACGTCGAAGTTCCTCGAATCCTAATTTTCGGGGCAACACCCGATTCTCCGGAATTAGTCATCACCATCAAATCGGGAATCTGCCCTTCCAGCATCTTGTCCAACGTCGATACTCCCGGAATCATGATATCCTCCATTTTTACCGAAGACACAGCACTCGTTGACTTCCGACGATCAATCACCTGATACCCCGTAATTACCACTTCCTCCATTTCGTTCATATCTTCTTCCAACACTACGGTCAATTCTGTTTGTCCCCTCCACTTCACCTCTTTTGTCTTCATTCCCACGAACGAAAATAATAACGTTACCGAATCCCGTTTAGGAATCGTAATCACGAAATCTCCTGAAATTCCCGTGGCAACCCCTGTCGTTGTTCCTTTCAAAACTACCGTTACTCCCGGTAACATCCCACCCCGAGAATCCTTCACGACTCCTTTCACTGTTACTCCTTTCAAAGAATCCTGTACAGACATAGGCTGCCCGCTCTTTATCACCACCACCCTATTCTGTATTTCGTAATAAAGATGCGTTCCTTTCAGCAACATATCAAGAATCGCCTCCAACGACGCATCTTTAAACACTGCACTGACATTAGTCACCTTTGACACATCGGACACATTATAGAAAAAAGTAATATCACTCTTCTTTTCTAATGTCCAGATCACCTCTTCCAACGTAACCCCTTTCATATCGAGGCTCATTTTGATATGTTGTCCCCTCACCCCGGCAGACAACGTCATCATAGAACAGAATAGTAGACACGTACACAGTTTCATAATTCTAAAAATTTTCACGTACTTCCCCCTACAAGGAAAGCAGTCTTTCCACTTTTTTTTCATAACTTTGTTATTCGATTTAATTAAACTTGTATTTATACGAGGTAAAAACTAGAGCAGGTGATGTTCGCAGCATCATCTGTTTTTTTATTTCAACCCAATCACAATCTTTTTTCCTTTCACATCAACCGACAACTTATCCGTCGCCCGCAACACGTCCAGGATAGGAGTAATCTCTTCACCCCGGTCCAACTTACCGGCAAAAAGCATATTTTTAACCGACTCGTTCAGATAGACCACTTCCACGTCATACCATCGGGCCAATGTTCTCATGATATCCTCCAAACGATCCTGACGGAAAATAAACCGCCCGTTTTTCCATGCCATAAATAAGTCCGGGTCAACCTCTCTCACCCGCATCTTGACGCTATCACGACACCATTCTACTTGTTGATTCGGTTTTATCTCCACCTTTTCCTTTTTCTCGAAACCGGAGAAAACAGTTACCACTCCCTGCAATAATGTCGTCTGCACATTCATTTCATCCGGATACGCTTTCACGTTAAATTCCGTCCCGGTCACCATAACATCCATATCTTTCGTTTTCACGATAAACGGATGCACCTTAGAAGCCGTCACGTGAAAATAAGCCTCACCTTCCAAAAAAACCTCTCGCCTCTCTCCCGTGAAATGCTTGGGAAACGTAATCACGCTCTCCGCATTCAAGTACACCCGAGTTCCATCACTCAAAATCAGGTTATACTCGCCCCCTGTAGGGACAATAATCTTATTCATCACCTCTTTCTCACCCATCCTCGAAGCCGGTCTATACTCCACCCGGGAAGAATCATTCACGATAACAATCCCGCTTTCTTCCAAAACTTTGCTTGTCTCATGGTCATCCAACTCGATCTCCTGCCCATCATCCAATACCAATAAGGCCTTTGCCCGTCCCGGTTCTATTGTCACTTGAGCTAACTGATTCGCCTCATTCTGCTTCAACTCATTCATCCAGATTGTCACCCCGATAACACACAACACCAATATTGTTGCGGCATATCCCCACAATTTATTCATTCTTCCACGAACACTCAACCCGATCTCCCGATCATAAGCCATCGCATACTTTTTCATGTCAATCGAGGCCCTTTTCTCTACATACCGACTCACTTTTTCCCGATTAGTCAATTTCCGGTAAAGCACTTCATTCTCCGGCCCCAACTGCCTCCAAGCTTCCAGCTCCCGTCGCTCGACATCATCCAACCCTTCCCATAGCTGTTTGGCGATTAAATAACAAATCCGCTTATTTTGTGAAATGATATCCATATGTTTTCCAATTATTACATTCATATAACAACTGAAAAAACAAAAACGATGAATCCCCTTGCAAAAAAATTATTTTTTATTCATCTCTTTTTCGAAAACAAACAAATCAAAAGACATGAATACCAGACATATAAAAACTAAGACCAGCTAGTAAAATCCAACAAGAAAAGAAGATAAAAATAATCCGTCAACAGCCCCTTCAACTTCTTATAAGCATTCTGTTTCAGCGTTCGCACCGAATTAATCGAAATCCCTAACTTCTCCGCGATCTCTCCATTTGAAAGTTCTTGAAGCGACAACAAAATAACTTTCCGGGACTGTGGAGCCAACTCATCTATCGCCTTATAAATTATCGCGTAGACCTCTTCTTCTATCACGTTATCCCGCAAATATTCCTCCGACTCCAACATTCCTTTTTGTACATACCGGGCGACAATCGCATCATGCTTCAATTCATTCAAGGCCAAATTCCTTGCGGTCGTGTATAAAAAACCTTTCACTTTATCCTTCGTCTCGAATGTCATATTTCCACGCCACAACTGGATAAAACACTCTTGAGCAACGTCTGCCGCCGCCTCCATATCATTCAGGTACTTATCGGCAAACATCACGATGGAAGAGAAATTCTCTTCAAAAAAAGCCTTGAATACCAATCGGTCCTTACTATTTATCCCAGTCAGTACATCCATGAGAAAAACTATACTTATAAATTGCTTTCCCTATTATCTCCTCAAAAGTATAAAATATTTTGACATCTTTATCATTCAATCCTAACAACATAATTACAACAAAGAGGGTGCCTCCCACACAAAAGACACCCCCTCCGCCTCCCTGTCACACAAAGGAAAGCTAATTATCAATCAGTTTTCCATATATTTCATTCTATTTCTAACTCAATATCTGACGGGGGCATACAAATTTGATCATTACAGCACTGGTAACGCAAAAGACAAACAATCATACCACTACCGGAAAACTCTTGACGAAAAAGAACTTCATTTTTATAAACAAGTGTACCCGCAGAATTATACGCTTCGCTAGCAGGTGATTGCAAGTCACCAACCCGACTAATACCCGAATCTAAACGGAAATCAACCTTTACTGGTAAAAATGGGTCCATGTCAGCCACATGTGCATAGATATGATATCCCTTACAAATTTTTAAGCGAATAGTTACCAAACGATTGCCGTTAGGAAGTGTATCTGCAGAAATAAATGCTTTTACAGGATTCTTCTCATCACATTCTTCTAAAGGGGTAGGCTCCATTTTAGCCTGTTCCTCCTTTTCCCACACGCTGTAATCATTACCCGGTACATTTTTATCGCGAGTATTAACCATAAACACCCAACCTCCCGCTTCAGTAAAGAAAAGACGTTTTTCGTTCGTTTCATACCAAGCGCGCCAGTCCTCCGGTGTCCCGAAACGACACAAAGTATAACGTGTCAAAAGGCGGCGGGCTTTAGTAATATCCTCTCCCGTTTCCCACAAAGAAATAGCCTTATCCAAAAGCCGAATATCATTATTAGGGATTCCCAAACTCCGAACATCCTCGTCAATAAGAAAAGTAGAAGTTCCATTTTTAGGAATAAAATAAGGATAATTATTCGTGAAGTAATCCCAGTACCCTTTTTCATCCGTCCCGAACAGGAGGTACAAATCCCCGAATTCTTTCTGCAAATACTCATCATAAGTGAGTGGTTTTGAATATTCCCATTTCAAATGAATTTCCTCATACCTTTCCAATTTCTCTCCTCGGGCTCGCTTTTCCATGGCTTTTTGTTTCAATTCCTCCATTGACTTATTAAGAGACTCCTGAAATTTCAGCGACTCCCGGTATGCCTTATCAGAGGAATTAAAGGCATTCCAGCCGACAAATTCCCGTGTAGCCATTCCCCGGTACTTTCTCGCTATCGGCGTTTGCCCAGCGAATTGGGATATATACACGATCGCATTAGCAAAAACATTTTTCGCCTCTTCCGTCATATCGTCCGGCGAAGCCGCGAATCCCCAATGCAAAAAATTACCGTGCCGCCCAATGGCCACAGCGTGCAACCCTTTGCCCGAAACTCCACCTGAAATAAACTCTGCTTCCGGCGAATCTTCAAAACCTCCAGGATGAGTAATTAAACCGATACGCATACCGGGATGAGTCAGATAACTCCTTTTCTGAACCTGCCACATAGGCAAGGAATCCGGGGCCATGCCTTTCTCTCCGAACGGGTAATACATCTTTTTCCCGGCCTCCGGTGTCTCTTCCGTTTTAATTGTCATTTTCACGGGGAAAGGCCCCTTAAATACCGAATGCTCCATACGAATATGGTGAGCATGACCATACAAACAGTGACAATAAGCATCCATTTTCAAACCGATAGCAACACCGATCTCGTCCGTCATCTGGGCAATCATCAGCATGGGGCGGGAGAAATCATTAGGCACATATCTGGCCCTTACCCTATACCCGTTTTCGTCCAATCGCTCGGGCTCTATTGGCCGTGGAACACCATCCATGATCGTCACATCATAATTATCCGACATATCCACTGTGTAATCACTGGCATGAACAACCGTCACTTGTTTAAAATAACACTTCAATAGTTTTTCAAAAGAACGCATACGCTTTTTAGCACTCTCCGCTATTTCCGTGGAATCATGGGAAGTGACGACATACTCAAACTCCGGAGTTCCACCAACGTATAATATTTTCAAATTCTTCTTACGTATACCGGCATCTACGCTTTGGCACAACACCAAGCATAAAATGATACTCAAAATAGTACTGATTTTCATAATATTAAATAGTATTATTTAATAATTTTGAGACAAATAAGGATTTAACGCTGTTACATCTTGCGGGAAAGCGAATATCCACAATGGAGAATTCGGACTTAATTCGTACGTACAAGTAATCGTTTCCGTCTTGACAGGTTTACCTGTTTCATCCCGTTCCGTAACTTGAGTATAAATAATTTCCCGGTGAAGGGTCTCTGCATACTTCTCTTCCGTGTTCCAACGTTTTAGGTTGATAAAATTTTTAAAGGTATAGAAATTCTCCACACGAGATACTTTTTTCAGCCAATCAAATGCCTTCTCAGGTGTCTCCGCGGAAACTTCAGAATAAGTCCCCGCAAGGAGACGTTTCTCCCGAATCCTGTTAATAATTTTCATCGCTTTTTCTGTTTCTCCATCACGAATGTAACATTCGGCCTGCACCAGATACATATCTACCGTTGTCAATCCGATCGAACTATAATATACATCATTGACCGTCGGAAATGGTAAATTTTCCAATCCGTTATATTCTAAAGCCTGATCCGCTTGAACCAATGGAGTCTGCGTCGCCAAATAGGTATCTGTCAACAATGCGGTATGGTAAATATGATTCGCCTCCAGCTCATCCCAAAATTCATACGTGAAAGGCATCGTACCCCACCAAGACGGGGTCTCCCAGAGTTCTTCCTCGCAAGTCAGGTAATAGCGTGAAAATTCATAGACTTCAATACCATATTGTGCTTTATTCATTTCCGAAAGAGCCAACTTATCATTGTAATCATCGATGGTACTTTTCAGTTTCAGCGAGGCCTCCGCAGCTTCAAATGCCTCGTCATAATCACGCATGGACATCAGGATTTTAGCTTTTGCAGCGTAAGCAAAAGCTAATCCGACACGCATCTTTGCCGGATTCTCCGACAAACTATTCAAGGCAAATGCGGCATCCAAATCTTTCAAAATAGCTTCATACACCTCTGCCACGGTCTTCTTGTCATCGGGAACAGCCAATTCGTCTGTTTCCAAAATATAAACGATACCCGGATCCGTTGCAGCCGTGGCCGGATCATAAGCTTCGGCATAAAGGTTCACCAAAATATAATGACACCACGCCCGGAGCAACAAAGCTTCCGCTTTTAATTGATCAGCCTTGGCCCGGTTTCCGGTTGCCCCATCAATATTCAACAATACGGCATTTGCCACCTTACCGATAATGCCATACAGATTGGAATATTTGTTATCGGTACTCGTCAACGCTGCCCGATCAGCCATTTCGTCCCATGTCACAAAAACACCATTCAACGTTTTAATCTTCTCTGTCAACAGATTGGGAACATTTACAAACTGGGGGAAAATATCATTCATCATAAAGGCAACATCTTCACAACTAACATCATAATGGGCGTTCAACACCAAGTCCAAATCCTCTACTCGGTTCAAAATATTTTTCCCCTTGGGGTCTATTTCCGTAAAATCGGAGCAACCGGTCAGCCACCCAACGAGTAAAGTCATTAATATATATTTCTTCATTTTCATAACATCAACACGTTAAAAATTAAAATTAAGCCCGAGAACATATGTCATCTGTTTCCGAATACCCATGGTTTCGGGGTCTATGCCTACCTTATTCTTTTTCCAAAGAGCAGGAAGGTTATCAATTTGAAAACGCACTTGCAGATTATTCAAGCCAATAGCATGAACCACTTCCCGCGGTACATCATAACCTAAAGTAAGGTTCCGGATTTTAAGGAAATCTGCCGGTTGTACAAAAATATCCGTATCTAAATAAACACTGGTCGTTGTAGCCGTATAACACCATTCCCCAATTCCCGGTACATCCGTATCGGTATTCGTTGGCGACCAAGCATCCAAATAATAATCCGCCATAGGATAAATCGGATTCAATCTCCACACGGGTGCATATTGCCGGCAACGCATCTTGTGCCCGCCATAATATACCATCATGAAATTCAAACTGAAACCTTTGTAATGGAATGAATTGTTCATCGCCAAGGTTACTTTCGGATCTGATTGTCCACTATACACGAGAGCCCCCGTTGGTTCCATTTGTATATCTATCGAGAACACTTTTCGCCCATCTTCTGTCCAATACATCGGTTGCCCCAACTCATCCTGCCTTTCTCCAACCCCCTCTTGGTTCAAACCGGCATAACGGTAAGAAAACAAAGCACTAGTCGGATACCCCTCTTTAAAACCTGATGAAGTTAATTCCATCGCGCGCATGGTTTGCAATTCCATTTTGGTGATTTTGTTTTTATTGTAAGAGGCTGTCAAGGAGGCAGTCCACGTGAATCCTCCCTCCTTCTTAGCTCGGAACAAATCACTGGAAACAATCATTTCCACGCCATTATTCGTCATGTCTGCCATATTCATATTCATGGAAGAGAAACCTTTCGTCGGTTCTAATGTCTTTTGAGAGAAAATATCACTTCCCTTTTTATTGTACCAGTCCACACTTCCCCGCAAACGATGGTCAAAAAGAGAAAAATCAATACCGACATTAATCGTGGAAGTCTTCTCCCACTTTAGATTGGGATTAGCCGGTGACTCAACCTTTGCCATCGGTTGCTTCGTGTACCTATTCGTCGTTCCGGTGGAAGCTGTCATGTAAGAAGTTGTTCCCTGGTAAATATTACCTGTCCCTCCATAACTGACACGCAATTTCAAATTGTTCAACCAAACAATGTCCTGCATGAAAGCCTCCCGGTTAAGGTTCCAACTCGCACCTACCGACCACAAAGGCTTACCCCGGAACTTGGCATTTGCTCCAAACAAATCTGCGTAATCCTTGCGGAAAGAAGCGAATGCATTATAACGATTGTCATAAGTGTAAGTCACATTCATGTATCCGGAAGCATAACGATGATGTTCTTCCGGCACAATATCTATCGCGTTTCCGATATATTTGTAATAAGCCGAGCCATAATAGACATTGGCAAAATATGGATTTGCACTATATAAATTTTTCAAATACGGGAAATCCACGGTCATCGCCCCGTGAGACTGCAACATATCATCATACCCCAGCAACAAATTTTTCGTCCCTTTACTACGAGTTTCCCTAAACTCAAACCCACCAAGAAAATCAATAGCATGTTTCTCAGCAAAAGTACGTTGCAAATTCAACTGACCACGTGCGGTCCAATAGTCTCCACGGGTATCCTCGGTTGTTAATTTGCCACCATTTTCGGGTATCAGATATTGTCCGGGACCTTGCGTGTAGTAATTTCTCAACATTCGCATCACGTAACTGTCCGCTTCCGAATAATTAGAAATGTTTTGCCGTTCCGTTTCATAAATAAAAGACGTATTCACTGTCAAACCGTCAATAATCTTAAATACCAATTCACCCTGGTAACGCATATTACGACGGTCTGTGATTTTCTGATCATACCCTAATTCTTCCAAATGATTGAAGTTCATTGTCTTCAATGCCGGATCTTCATCATCTTTCGTATAATAATGATTAAACATACCGGTACTGTAATAATTATAACTGCCGTCATCATTCAACAAACGAGTATACGGTGGAACTTCGAACGGATTAGTTGCATATTCGCTGGCACTCTCTTTTATTTTAGAAATGATACCTGTGGCTCCAAAATTTACCGATAACCATTTTTTCATATCATAGAAAGCACGGTAGGCAATATTCACCTGATTGTCATAAGAATGAACAATACCGTTATTGTCACGTCGATAATTAATCACCAAATTTGAATTGAATTTTTCCGTTCGTGTGCGAAAAGCCAAATTGTACTGCTGCAAAAATTGACGACGAAGCACGTGTTTTTCAAATTCTTTGGCAAAATTATTCTTACGCAAATCTGCTTTAACACTCTCCAGTTCAGCCTTATCAATTTGCTTCGTGGCATATTGGTAATAAGCATGTTGAATGGGAGTTATGTATGACGATTTGTTATAAGCACTTGCAAAACTGGAAATAGGATCAGCTTCATCCCGATTTCGAAAAAAATAGTAATCCCAATAATCACTTTCCACATCCACGTGTTCTGCCGGTGACATGTAAAAATTATCGTGATAATCCAAGTTCTTTTTTTCAAAAATGGAAAGATTACCGGAAAATTCTATTTCGGTACTCCCCATTTGTTTTGCCTTCTTCGTAGTAATCACTATAATCCCATTAGAAGCCCTAGCCCCGTAAATTGCAGCGGCAGCAGCATCTTTCAACACGGTTACACTCTCTATGTCATAAGGATTCAGGTCTTCGATTTTACCCTCCATAGGCAACCCGTCCACGACCAACAGAGGTGCCGTCTCGACATACAAACTACTGGTACCCCGAATCATCGTCTTGTCACCATATGTTACCAAACCAGCCACACGTCCTTCCAGGTTATCCAAAATGTTCGCTGTATAACGCTCTTCCAGTTGACGAGCTGAAATCGTAGAGGCCGCCCCCGTCACCTTTTCACGCGTGATCGTCTGGTAACCAGTCACCACAACCTCATCCATCTCGCTCACGTCATCTTCCAACACAACACGAAGCTCCGGTTCGCCCCTCCATCTCACTTCCTTCGTCTGCATTCCCACGAACGAGAAAACCAAGATCAGAGAATCCCGTTTAGGAAGCGTTATAACAAAATCTCCTGCAATTCCAGTAGCCACCCCCGTCGTCGTACCCTTCAATACGACTGTTACCCCGGGCAAAGCCGCTCCTCGAGAGTCCTTCACGACACCTTTAACCGTCACACGCTCCTCTTTCCCGGCATGTTTCGTAAGTATGATCACCCCATTGTCATACAAACACTTGATCCCTTTACCGGCAAAAACTTCTTCCAACAAATCCATCACTTCTCGATCTTCTACCCGTACATCAAAACGAGGAATTGCCTTCACGTACTCACTCTTGTACATAAAACGAATACCCGTTTGCTCCTTAATCTCCCGAAGAAATTCTTCCACACTACAATTTTTCATGTCCACACTGACCACTTGATTCTGGGCAACCACGTCGCCCCGAACCTGTACCAGTAACACGAACATCAGAAAACACATCATTTTCATCACTCTAAAGATTTTTTGAGCCGAGCGTAAATTTCCTTTACATTCTCCACTTTTTTTCATAACTTTGTTGATAATAAATTATTATTAGCCAGAGCTAACTGGCGTTCACTACAAGACGGAAGGATCTGCCAATCTTTCCGTTTTTATTTTATACTCACTACAATCGTTTTATTTTTCACGTTGAAATGCGCACCCGTGCTTATCTCCAAAAAGTGCAGAAACTCTTCCACCTCACCATACCGTTTCATGTCACCGCACAAGCGAATTTCCTTCAATTTTTCATCGGAATAAACCACGTCACAATCATACCATAAAGCCAACTTATTCATCACGTCCTCCAAGCGATCATCACTAAAAACAAAGTCCCCGTTTTTCCAATCGATATACTTCCTGACGTCAACCTCTTTCACCATGATTCCATTCGTCTCCACATCACAAACAGCCAGTTGATTCGGGTTCAACATCACCTGCCGGATTTCATTCTCCACTTCCACTCGTCCCTTCACTAACACGGACTCCACCACTTTCTTTTTCCGGGAATTCACGTTGAATTCCGTCCCGACAGCCACCACGTCAATCCCGTTCGCCTCCACGATAAACGGATGGTCAGCATCTGCCTGCACCTTAAAATAAGCCTCGCCTTTCAACCGCACCACTCTCTTTTCCCCCACAAAGCGCACCGGGTATACCAACTCACTCTCTGAATTCACCCACACCTCGGAACCGTCTGCCAACACGATCCGGTACTCTCCTCCCCGATTCACGACCAACCTGTTATACACTATATTCCCGACCTCTCCTGTAACCATCGAATCTCGATAAGCGACCATTCCTTCCTGCTTCACGTCAATAGCAACAGACTGCTCCTCTCGTAACGACTTTCGTTCCTTTCCCAACTCAACCATGTCTCCCGTTGAAAGAAACAAGCAAGCTTTGGAAGAACCGTGATGAATCACCCCGTTTTCGACCATTTGCACTTCCCTCATCTCTTCGCTTCTCCAATAATACCCGATTCCGGCCAAGATAAAAACACTCACGCAAGCGGCAAACGCCACGGCTCGCCGGAGCATCAT
>OGZX01001203.1_pt1 | contig 27464 bp, 24 predicted proteins | sample 1576881 | NCBI WGS metagenome assembly OGZX01 (sample SAMEA3541542, study PRJEB24748) | human gut metagenome | biome: human gut; feature: human-associated habitat; material: faeces | place: China | collected 2012
CTAATTTTTGATAAACTGGAATTAAATCGGAAAATAACAAAGCGTTAACACCTTTGTTCTGATATTCGGGTTTCACTGCAACCAGCAGCAGATCCAGCATCTTGGCACGTCGTTTCATGAATAATGCTTTCAATAGATGATACCATCCGAAAGGTAGCAAACGTCCGTGCGCTTTTTGCAATGCTTCGGACAGAGAGGGCATGGAGATACCCACGGCAATCAGTTGGTCATCGGCATCGGTGATAAGTGTCACCATACGCAGGTCTATAATCGGCAGATACATCTTTACATATTGGTCAATCTGTCTTTGCGATAAAGCCGAATATCCGTAGAGCGGGCTATAGGCTTCGTTCATCAGTTCGAAGATTTTCTGCCCGTACTCGCGTGCCAGCTTCCTGGACGAAGTATATTTCTTGATTTTGAGGTTATATTTCCGTTGGATAAGGTCCGAGATACGTTTGTGTTTATCCGGTATGGCATCCGGAATGTAGATTTTGTATTCCACCCAGTCGGCGTCCTTGCTGAAACCCATGCGTTCCATGTGTTGCGGATAGTAGGGGTAGTTATAGGTGGTTGCCATGGTGCTCAGTTGGTCGAAACCTTCGATGAGCATACCTTCCGCGTCAAAGTCGGTAAAGCCCAGCGGGCCTTGTATCTGGGTCATGCCCCGTTCTTTTCCCCATTCTTCTACGGTATGTATCAGGGCTTCGGACACTTCGGGGTCGTCGATGAAGTCAATCCATCCGAAGCGTACCTCTTTCTTGTTCCAGGTTTCGTTGGCTCTTTGGTTGATGATGGCAGCTACACGCCCTACTATCTTTCCGTCTTTATATGCCAGGAAGTAGTCGGCTTCGCAGAACTCGAATGCGGCGTTCTTCTTCCGGTTGAAGGTGTTGAGCATATCGTCAAAGAGGTCGGGGACGGAATACGGGTTGTTTTTGTATAATTTGTAGTTGAAGCGGATAAACTGGTTCAACTCTTTCTTTGTAGAGACTTTTTTGATTGTAATTGCCATAGTGTTTAATATTGAGGCAGCAAATATACGTGATAATCTTTAAACTACCGCGTGGAGTACTTAAAAACTATCTGCGGAATGTCTACTTTTCCGATGCTATAAAGACTTCATTTTTATGTTCTTATAAATTGTATATCAGCACAGTAATGTAAGCGATATAGCAAAGCATCAGGATACCGCCCTCTATTCGGGTGATAATGCGTTTCCCGAAGAATATGCCGACCAGCCAAAGCAAAATACTGGAACCGACCAACACCCATAAGTCCAGGTTGGTGATGCCGTTCAGATGCAAGGGCGTAATGGAAGCCGAGCAGCCCAACACAAAGAATATATTGAAAAGATTACTGCCGATAACGTTCCCGATAGCTATTTCCGGGTTCTTTTTCAAGGCAGCCACGATAGAAGTGGCAAGTTCGGGCAGCGACGTTCCGCCCGCCACAAGTGTCAAGCCGATGACGGATTCACTGACGCCCAGGCTGCGGGCAATGCCGCTGGCACCATCTACAAAGAAACTGCCCCCGGCAATGAGGGCGCCAAGTCCGCCGAGAATATATAGAACAGATCTCCACATCGGGAGTTGTTTGATTTCTTCGGTTTCCTCTTCTTTCTCCTTCGTATTGTGTGAGGCAATGGCAAATGTATAGCCCATGAAGATGATGAAGAAGCAGAGCAATATCAGTCCGTCGGTGATGCTGAGTATGTTCTCCTTACTGCCGTCCAGAAATACGTCGTTGGCACAGATTAGCAGAACGATGGCGGAAAGGATGCAAAGGGGGATTTCCCGGCGCAGCGTGTTGCGGGTGATGACAATAGGGGCAAAGAGTGCCGTACAGCCTACAATCATCAGGGTATTGAAGATATTGCTTCCCACTACGTTGCCAATGGCAATGTCCGCACTGCCTTTCAGTGCCGAAGATACGCTGACGGTGAGTTCCGGGGCGGAAGTGCCGAAAGCTACAATGGTAAGCCCGATGACGATGGACGGTATGCGGAAGCGCTTGGCAACGGATGCGGCGCCGTCGGTCAGACCGTTGGCACCCAACAGTATGAGTAGAAGCCCACCGATAAGAAAGAGTATATTCATAGTTCTCTTTTTTCTTAGTTTGCGGCAAAGATAGTAATAATAGTCATTTCTTACCGGTGCTTTGCTATTTAGAAATGAAAATTAGACTTAAAATCAAAAACATTCTGTATGTTTGTACGCTTTATTAAACACAATTAAAACGACCAATCAGGAATGATATGAAAGCGGTTCACTTTTTTTGCCTTTGGCTGTTCCTTATGCCGGCAGGCAATGCCTCGGCACAATTAGTAGATAGAGTTCTCGATGCTCTCCATAAAGATAGCTTACCGAAGGCGGTAAGCGTAGATTCCGATTCAATACACTTGTCGGCCCTCAGGGAAGAACTGGAAGCGGCAAGGTTGAATGAGGCGAATCTGCGGATGGAAATGGAGCAGATGAAGCTGGCCAGCTATGCAGCCGATTCTGTGAAACTGGCACAGCAGAAGTTGCGCATCGATTCGCTTCGTGAGGTAACTCCCGGCGTGCCGGTAGTAGTGGAAGGCGATACCCTGTTCTACCTTTATGCCAAGCGTGGCGGGCACACCCCCCAGCAACGTGCCGAGTCCATATCCTTTGAAGTCACTGAACTGGGGAAACGCTTTAATCTCCATCCCGACTCACTCTATATAGAAAGCAGTGATATCGTTTCCGACTTGATGTACAACGATAAAGTAATCGCCTCTTTCACCGACCAGGACGGACTGTGGGAGAACTGTACCCGCGAACAACTGGTGTCCGGTAAACGGCATATCATTGTGGACAAGCTGAAGTCCATGAAGGAAGAGCATAGCCTGGTGCAGCTGGGTAAGCGTATCTTGTATTTTGTGTTGGTACTTGTCGGGCAATTCTTCCTGTTCAAGCTTACCAACTGGCTGTTCCGCAAACTCAGAGTACGCATTCAGAAACTGAAAGACACCAGATTGAAGCCTATTTCCATTCAGGATTATGAATTGCTCGATACACAGAAACAGGTCAATCTGCTTGTATTCCTCGCAAACCTGCTGCGCTATGCCTTTATGATTCTTCAGTTGCTGCTCACGGTGCCGCTGCTCTTCTCTATTTTCCCTCAGACCAAAGGTTTCGCATATCAGCTGTTCTCTTATATATGGAATCCTGTGAAGAGTATTCTGCATGGAGTCATCGACTACATTCCGAATCTGTTCACCATCTTTGTGATATGGCTGGCGGTGAAATATCTGGTGAGGCTGGTGCACTATCTTGCCAACGAGATACAATCGGAGCGGTTGCAGATAAGAGGTTTCTATTCCGACTGGGCTATTCCGACGTTTCACATCGTACGGTTTCTGCTTTACGCGTTTATGATTGCAATGGTCTATCCCTACTTGCCGGGTTCGCAGTCCGGGGTATTTCAAGGAATCTCGGTGTTTGTCGGTCTGATTGTTTCGTTGGGTTCGAGTACCGTTATCGGAAACGTGATGGCAGGACTCGTGATAACCTATATGCGCCCTTTCAAACTGGGCGACCGCATCCAACTGAATGAGACGACGGGCAACGTGATAGAAAAGACTCCGCTCGTCACCCGCATCCGTACCACGAAGAATGAAGTCGTGACCATACCCAATTCCTTCATTATGTCCTCGCACACCGTCAATTACAGTGCTTCCGCCCGCGAGTACGGTCTGATTATCCATTCCGAAGTAACCATCGGTTACGATGCCCCCTGGCGCAAAGTACACCAACTCCTGATAGAAGCCGCCCTGAATACTCCCGGCGTGACGGACGACCCCCGTCCCTTCGTACTCGAAACTTCCCTTAGCGACTGGTATCCGGTCTACCAGGTGAATGCTTATATCCGGGAAGCGGACCGCCTCGGCGAGATTTATTCCAATTTGCACCAGAACATCCAGGACGTTTTCAATGCCGCCGGCATCGAGATTATGTCTCCGCATTATATGGCGATGCGGGACGGTAATGAGACGACAATACCAAAGGATGATTTGCGGGAAAAGAGTAAATGATAATTTAGTAGCGTAGCGCTTCGGCAAGATTCTCCTTTTACCTCTATCTCTATATCCTGAAAGGGCAAATGTCTTATCCTGACCTAGGTAGACACATTTATTAGTTGGTAAATGTGTCTACCTAGGTCAGGATAAGACACTAAATGCTTTTTTTGTTTATAACCTGCATTGATGTGCAACTTCTCGGCATAGATGGAAGCGCCCGGAAGGGGGAAGGAAATCTCTTCTTTATGCCTCAGATAAGTATGTTTATCCTTTTTATATGGCTAAGTGGCAGCGTATCAGCAGCTTTTTTTCGTCTGCCAGTGTGGTGGCAAAGAGGTAGGTGTCTCCGCCTTCGGCGAGTTTCAGGCGTTTGCGTAGTTCGGCGACGCTGGCGGGGAAGTTGCGCACGGTAAGGTTTGCCTTTTTCTCGGTGCCGAGCAGTTTTTTTACTTCTTTCTTGCCGAAGCCGGCGGTGCCGTCGATGCGGAACTTACGCCCGGGGAAGTCGGCGATGAATTCATCTGAGGTGTAGAGGTGGCTGTTGGGATGCAGCTTTTCTACCTTATATATATAGGAGATGCTGCGGAAGGCGCCGGCTTTCAGCAGGGAGGCGTTGGGTTCGTAGAGATACGCCTTCGGGACGGAGGCGTAGGGGCAAGGGCGCTCCTTCTCCTGTTGGCGGGTGAAGACGAGTGACTGCCGGTCGAGGTGGGCGGGTTTGGAGGCCGCGGTGTGGAGAAGATTGACGCAGTGGATGGGGATGTCTTCTGCGGCAGGGGCGTCATGCCCCAGGACGAGGAGGAGCTCCTTGCACTCGTTGCCCACGGAAACGATATGTGCTTCCCGGACGTGCTTCAGGTCGTTCACGGCAAGGGTGAGGTCGAGCATGGGCGACAGCTTTATCAGTACGTGCTGTGCCTTCTCCAGCAGCAGGGGTTCCAGGGCGGAGACGTCGGGCTCGCAGTCGCTGATGGCAACCGTCTTTCCGCCGTGCCCGTCGCGACGGGCGGGGTCGATGAACGCCCAGTCTACGGGCTGCATCTGCCGGAGGTGGCGGATGCCGTCGTCGTGGCAGACGGAGATGTGGTTCAGGTTCAGGGCGGGGAAGTTGTGCGAAGCTATCCGGCAAAGCGCTTCCTGTTGCTCCACGTAAGTTGCCTGCCGGAAGCTGGCGGAGAGAAAGGCGCAGTCGATGCCGAAGCCGCCGGTGAGGTCGGTGAAGGAATCGTGGAGGCTTCCCGACTTTGCGATGACTTCTGCTTTGTAGCGTGCTGTTGTCTCCGAGGAGCATTGCTCCAGAGAGAGGTGGACGGGGTAGAGGATGTGTTCGTTTTTCGCCCATGTCGGCACTTTCTCACGCGCCACTTGCCAGCCGGCTATCTGGGTGATGGCGGCGGGCATATCCACTGCGGGGTATCGACGGGCTTGCAGGGCGAGGGCGCGCACGTCGTCCCGGCGGTGTTCGCGGATAAAGCGGAGGGTGTCGTCATTCAATGCCATAATAAGAGCCTGTTAAGATGTGGATGCAAAGATACGAAGAAATGTGTTTCAGGGAATCAACCGGTACTTCTCTTTTGCAGTTTGTCTGCTCACACGGTTGAAGTGCCACCATTCGTTGGGCAGGGGGCGGAAGCCGGCTTCTTTCATCACTTGCCGCAGCAGTAAACGGTTCTCCCGTTCTGCCTCTGTGATTTTGCCTTGTGCCACCAGTCGGGCTTCTTCGGTGATGTGGGCTTCTTGGCCCAGATGGTCTACGGGGGTACCCATAGGCAGGGGAATGCCTTCTTCATCGAGGATGCTGATGTCTACCGCCAGGCCATAGTTGTGCAAGCCACCGCCCCGAGCAGGGTTGGAGACGTAGATGTACTTGGAAGTTCCTTTCACCACGTCCCACATCTTTTGCTGTACGGACATGGGGCGGGCGGCATCGTAGACAATGAGGCTGTAGCCGGGATGCATCTCTTTTAGCAGGCGTTGCGCTTTGGATAGGCTTTCCATAGCTTCGGGGTGCAGATAGGCCTCGTGCAGGTTTTCGTATAACACCTTTCCGGTGAAATTATCGGCACGGGTGTACATCAGGTCTACGACGATACTGCTGTCTGCTTCGGCAATGTTGATAAGCCCGAGGGAGTCGAGATAGTAGGCGGTGCGGCTTTTGGCAGGAGCAGGAAAAGAAACTGGCTCTATAGAATCGGTGCGCGGGGAATCTTCCCTCACGTTTAGGCATTGAGCCTGTTCTTGTTGTTGCTTTCTGCCGCAACTGCATAGCAAGCAACTGCAGAATAGGAATAAAAGGTATTGCTTCATATCATAAAACGCCTTCTTCGGTAAGGATTGCTTTCATTATGGCTATATCCGAGTTGACCTCTCCCTGCATCAGGTATTTATCTTTCCGGCGGCACACGGTCTCGTAGATTTCCTTTGCTTTCTCTATCTCCGCACTTCCGTGGTGGAGTGCCAGTATGCAGAGAATACGCTGCTTGGAAGACGTCACATTTCTGTATTGCAGGATGTAGTCGGAGAGTTCTTTGGTATATAGTTTATTTACCCATTCGAACTCGGCTATTACCAATCCCGTGAACACTAATTCGCACTCTATCTCCTTGACAAACAAGCCTATGATCTCGTCCTTGTGCGTTATCATTTCTACCAGGGCATTGTATGCTGCCCACCATTCTTGCTTGTCTTGCAAGCGATTGATGTACATAAGCCTGATGGTGACTTGAAGGGCGTTCTTGTAGTCTATGTCATATTCTTGCTTGAACCATTCTTCGGGCATATCCTTCAGTCGCATACCTTCCTGCACCAAAGCGTTGACGCGTAGCTGGATTACCATCGCCTGTTTGCTCCTTTCGTCTTTCAGCAGCAGGCGCATATTGTCCGCATCGTTGCCGACACCGCCTATTCTCATGGGAATCCCGTTCATCAATCCTGAAATGATGCCGATAAGGGCAAATAGGAAGAGGAACATCCTCAAGGGGTATGGCATTCCATCCACGGTGAGTAGCAGGATAATGGCGATGGCGGCTGTCAGCAGGTTGGCAAATACTCCGCCTAAACTATATAAGGTATACGGGATGTCCTGCAGCGGTTTGTCGGGAGGGGTGAGCAGACATTGTCCGCCCGTACCGGCAAGGCTGAAGTGCTTGATGCGCAACTTTCCGTTTTGACGTATGAACGTCAGGCTGAGAATGCGGAAGGAAACGAAGCGGTAGCCCGTTGCCAGTCCGCAGACCAGGTGTCCGCCTTCGTGCAGAATAATCTGCAGAAAAGCGGAAAGGAATATGAACGCGACAGTCATTCCTGTAATTCCTGCTACTTGCAGTACGTTTAAAGCAGCGAATTTCTCTCCGAAAGTATCGAAAGACATACCCGTGGCGATGTATGTTCCGGCACATACTCCTATGGCGCCGATGCCTGCTCCAATGATGAAGCTTCCTGACAGTTTTAGTATCTTCTTCATTTCTTTAGAATTCTCTCTAAGTAGTTGACGTCTGACAACAGGTTCACAGTCTCGAAATGCCCTTTATAAAACACACCCCAGTTATTGAAGACGCAAGGCAATTCCTTTGCTTTCTGTAGCGTATCTACCTGGATTAAAGACAGAGGGACATGATTCGTTTCGCAATATTGCTTTAATCTCTCGATGTTCTGATGAATGTAAGGGCATTGCATATCATAATAAATAGTCAGTTCCTTACTTTCTATTTCCTGTTTTTTGGCATTGGGCATGAACTTCGGAGCGGTTCCGTCAAAAGAAAGTGCAAGCAGTTCATAGCCGTTCTCGGTAGTATCGACTACCTCGAAGCCGAACTTCTTCGCAAATGACTGGTCGGAAAGCCAGGATTTTTGTTTCTTTGCTCCGAGCATACATACGCCGGACTTGCCCTTGTCTTTGGCATCAGCCAGGCAATACTCCATCAGCGATCTTCCATAGCCGTTCCCTTTGGGGCTGCCTGTAACCCATAAGCAATAAATGTAATAAAAGTTGTCACCGGTTATGGGCACCCAAGCTGTTTCGAGCGGGGCATACTCAGTGAAAGCCGTAGCCTTTGCATTCAGCTTTCTAAAGACGTGTCCTTCCTTCAGCCGTTCGGAAAGCCATTGTTTCTTAGCTTCGATACCCGGATGAATCTTTCTGCTGCGGATGATGCAGCACAGATGCTCATCGGCAAGGTTCTCTGTTGTCAGGTTTACAAAATCAGTATTCATATACAATTAATTGATAGATTGCAGTTATATTCCCAGTCTTTCTTTCAACAACCGGTATCCGGTGAGGCTGACGCGCAATTTGACGCCATTCTTCAGCAATAGCTGGTAAGTCTCCTTGCCGAAAAGTTCTACGCGGGATATCTGTGTTACATTCACGATTGTCGACCGGTGGATGCGTACAAAGTTATCTGCAGGCAAGTGTGCCTCGAAGTACTTCATAGTCTGTTCTTTGATATACTCTCCGGAAGGAGTGACCAGGGTGGCATAATCTCCGCACGCCTGGATGTATAGTAATTCTTCTACTTTGATGATATGAATCTTTGAACCGTCTTTTACGGTGATACGGTCAATACATTCTTCTTGTGGTGGTGGGGCTGGCTTTTCTACTTCGGGGATGAACAGTTCTGCGTCCTGGGATGCGCTGTCTACTACTACCTGAAGGTGATACCACAGTGTGATGGCTATCCATGCCGGTGTGCCGAACAGAAGCCGGAAAGGAATCGTGGGTGCAAAAGGAATATACGGTATGCCTGCAAACTTTGTAAGGACATCGTATACCATAAAGCCTCCTGCCAGCCAAAGCAGTATTCCGACTACAATCGTGATAAGATTTATCTTGGGCATAGAAACAATGCCGACAACAAACCAAGTCAGATAAGCCAGTGCCATGAACCATCCAACCGTCGTAATTCCGTCTATCACTGCGGGCAACCAATCAACTCTTGTATAGAACCATAGCATAGCTGTCTGTGCAACTGCCAGGAGCAAGGCCAGAATCAGTGCCGGGACCCAACGATACGGATAATCTATTATCGGATGTGCTTTCATAGGTTAGTCTTTAATCTCCAGTCCTCCTAAAGAGACATTGCCCCGGATTACTAATATGCGGTCTTGATTGGTATTGGCTCCTTGCCAGCGTTTGTCTTCGCAACCTCCGAAGAAAGCATTGCACTTGATTACAACTTTCCAGTCGGCAGGGATAAAGAGTTCTACTCCTCCGCAGCTACAATCCAGGTCGATGTATGTTTCGCCGAGTGGCAGATGCGTGTGACGCAGGTCTATCGTTGTTCCGCCGAATGAGGTGCGTATGCTGGCTCCTTTGAAAACTTCGTCCAGCACCACATGGCGCACAGCGCCAAAGGTGTTGTTGGAACGCAGAAAACCGTTATCCGACTCGCATTGCTGGTAATCGGCGCCATCTCCTGTTGCTGCTTCTGCGCCGGTTGTGGCAGAGGCAAAGTTGTGTTTCATGCGTGCATGTTCCCGCATATGTTCTTTCATGTGCCCGTTAATCCAGCGTTCTCTGCTGCGCGCCTTCACAAAGAAGAGAATGCCGATCAGTATCAGTGCCAACGGCCATAGCATAGCTTGGGAATTTGCCGGCAGGCAGGGCAGTCCGCCAATAAGGAAGTAAGCGCCTACTAGTACCAGGATCGTACCCCCTATGTAGTGGCGATGCACCATAGAGTATATACCTAATACAATAAGGAGAGAATGCCACGATACCACCATGTCGAAGAGTTCATAAGTAATCCAGCCCATGTTGCGGGCAAGCAGTAATATTCCTGAAAGGATAAAGAGCGAAGCTACCAAAATCTTGCCGGAGCCTCTGTGATGCGGGAATGTTTGTTTTTCTTTCATTGTTTCCTAATATTATGATTGATGGCTCAAAGGTAAGTGAAACCTCTGCTCTACTAAATAGTTTTCAGATGATTACGGGCAGAAAACCGATGAATGCCGGGTTTAAACCGGTGAATTATTCTTGTTTTTCCACCAGTATCGGATAAAACGGAGTCCCGTACCAATAAGTGCGAGTGACAGTCCGGTATAAAATACTGCGATAAATGAATCGGGCAAAAGGTGATAAGTGCGTGCTACAACTCCTATTGTAATCATGAATATCATAACCACCCACCCTTTCACATCGAAGAAGGAGAAGGGGCAGTGTTTCCCTTCTTTCTGTGAGATACGAAGCGTATGTTTCTTGTATAGCTTGTGGAAGATGATGCCGAAGAACAAAAGGAATACCAAACTGGCTTCGCAGACTTTGAATAGCCAATACTGCTGTTCGTCGCCTACCCAACACACCAGTCCGATGCGCAGAATGTTTATTCCGGCTAATAACCAAATCACTCCGGCTGTGATGAGCAATGTATGTTGGGTTACTCCGTATTTCATAGTTGGGATAATAATAATGAAGCCTTATAAACAGTTGTTTATAAGGCTTCTATTGTGGACCAGCCTGGGCTTGAACCAGGGACCTCCAGATTATGAGTCTGTTGCTCTAACCAACTGAGCTACAAGTCCGATGTATCCTTGCTTGGATAGCGGGGACAAAAGTAGTATTTTCTATTGAAATATGCAAGCCTTTCAAATAAAATCCTTAGAACCTTTTGTTCTTAGAACTTATAAGTTCGTTTGGGATTCTTGGGGAACCAGCCTTTCTTCACTCTGTCTTCCTGCTCAAAGATTTCTTTGATAGTCCAGAATGAGGAGAATGCGAATACGCCCAAGAGAGAGGCGAGCATGATGCTCTCTGTGCAGAGAGAGGCAATGACACCACCGATGCCCAGCACAAGGAATATCCACCAGCACTTGGTACCCCAATAATATTCGGCTTTTACAACTACGGGGTGGAATAAGCCGATTATAAGAAAGGTACAGATACCAATGACAAGTCCTGACAAATGATATTCGTTCAAGAAATCCATGATTGTTCGTTGTGAGTCATTACTTTTCCGGACAAATAGGAATTTCTTTCTTGATGCTTTGTTCCAAAGATATCAATGTCTCAGTGGCAGTCACACCCGGAATTTCCTGCATCTTGTTATTCAGCAGGTCCATCAAGTGCTCGTTGTCGCGGGCATATACCTTAGTCAGCATGGTGTAGGGACCGGTAGTGAAGTGGCATTCCACAATTTCAGGAATCTTGCACAGTTCGGCAACTACGGTTTTGTACATAGAACCCTTTTCCAGCTTGATTCCTACATAGGTACAGGTTCTGTAACCCAAGGACTTCGGATTAACATGATAGCCTGAACCAACGATAACGCCCAGGTCTATCAGGCGCTGCACGCGTTGGTGGATGGCAGCACGTGACACGCCGCATTCAGCAGCTACGTCCTTGAAAGGAATACGGGCATTCTGGGATATAATATCCAGGATTTGCCTGTCAAGATTGTCTATTTTTTCCATACCAGTAAATAAGTAAAGTTTTCGTTGTTATCAAATAGTAAGCAAATATAGAACTTTATTTTAATTTATCTATAAAAATGAAGGAAAAAAAGAGGAAAAGGTAAAAAGGAAGCGAGCAAGACAGATGTTTTTACAGCATCTGACCTGCCCGCTTCAATATTATTTTGATAGAAAATCGGGGGAGATTATTTCTCGATGCCCAACAATTCTATTTCAAATATCAGGGTAGAGAACGGTTTAATCTGACCGCCGGTTTCTTTTGAACCATAAGCCAGTTCAGAGGGGATGTAAAGTTCCCATTTTGAGCCTACAGGCATCATGGTGAGGGCTTCCGTCCAGCCTGAGATTACCCGGTTGGCCTGGAAAGTAGAAGGACCGTTGTGCTTGTCGGAGCTATCGAACTCTGTTCCGTCGATCAAGGTACCTTTGTAGTTCACTTTCACTTTGCTTGTATCAGCGGGGATGGCACCGTTACCTTTAGTAATGATTTTATATTGCAGACCGCTCGGAGTGGTTACAACACCTTCTTTGTCCTTGTTCTCAGCCAGGAATTTTTCGCCGGCAGCCTTGTTGTCAGCGTACTTTTCTGCGGTAGCTTTTTCTTTGATAGCTTCCATCTGTGTACGTGTGTACTCTTGTGCCTTAGCCATGTCCATAGCGCCACCCTTGCCGGTAGCACCAGCTATGAATCCTGCCAGCAGGTTTTCGCGGCTAACGGTTTTAGTGCTGTCGGTACCGAATATTTGTTGGTTGAGGCCTTCTACCCAACGCTTGCTTACCATCTGGCCAAGTTGGAGACCTGCCATATAAGCACCGTCTTTCTTGCCGATTTTAGTAGCACCTTCGTTGAAACCTTTGATAAAGTCTGCCATTTGAGTAGAGTCTATACCTTGTTGGTTGAAATACTGTTCGATACCTTCGGTTTGCGCCATACCAAAAGCGTAAGACAATGAGTCGATGTCCGTTTTCAAATTTGCTTTCGGACTTTGTGCAGTACAAGATGCCAGACCGGCAGATACTGCAAGAGCCATGAGAAATGTTACTTTTTTCATTTTACTTTTACTTGTTACTTATTTAGATAAAATTTTCTGTAATTCTACTTCGAATACGAGGGTGCTGTGAGGGGGAATCATTTCACCGGCGCCTTGTGCTCCGTAGGCCAGGTCGCTGGGGATGTAGAGTTTCCACTTGGCGCCTTCGGGCATCAGTTGCAGGGCTTCCACCCAACCGGGGATTACCTGGTTTACACCGAATACGGCAGGTTGTCCGCGCTTGATGGAGCTGTCGAACAGGGTTCCGTCAATCAGCGTGCCTTCGTAGTGGCACTGTACCTGGTCGGTGGCTTTGGCGTAGTTGCCTACGTTGCCTTCGTTGATGACTTCGTATTGCAGTCCGCTGGGCAGGGTCACAACACCGGGGCGCTTTTTGTTCTCTTCAAGGAACTTTTTGCCGGCTTCGATGTTGGCGGCGTTCATTTTTTCTTCCAGTTCGGCGAAGTACTTGTTTACTATATCGCGGGCTTCTGCATGGCTGATAGCCGTCGGGTTGCCCTCCAATATGTCTTTGATTGCTTGTGCAAAGTCATCTACTGCGATGCCTTTTGCACCCATACTTAAAAGATTTTGACCTATTCCCAGGCCGATAGCATAACTAAATTTATCCATAAAAAGTTTTGTTGACGGCGGGATTGATTTCTTTTCCAGCCTATTGCAAATTAACAAGTGGCAAAAGTACGTCTTTTATTTGAATGATAAGGCTTTTGAGTATTTAATTTTTCTTATTTAATATTGCGGTTTAGGCATTCTTGTTATATTTGCCGGAAAGAATTTCACCACAGAGGACACAGAGTCTCACAGAGAAAAAGAACAAAACGCAGATTAACGCAGATTCGCACAGATTATTAATGCTTTTTCTCTTTGCGAAAATTTGCGTTAATCTGCGTTTCTATAAGAACTCTGTGGGACTCTGTGTCCTCTGTGGTGAATCTGAAGAAAGGAGCACGATATGAAAAACTTAGTCATTTTATCCGGTGCCGGCATGAGTGCCGAGAGTGGTATCAGTACTTTCCGCGATGCGGGCGGGCTGTGGGACAAGTATCCGGTGGCGCAGGTGGCAACCCCCGAGGGGTATGCGCGCGACCCGGAGTTGGTAATCAATTTCTATAACGAGCGGCGTAAGCAACTGCTGGAAGTAGAGCCGAACGCAGGTCATACCGGACTTGCGGAGTTGGAAGGAGACTTCAACGTAACAGTCGTCACCCAAAACGTAGATAACCTGCACGAGCGGGCGGGAAGTACAAAAGTGATACACCTGCACGGCGAATTGACAAAGGTCTGTTCCAGCCGCGACCCTTACAATCCCCGATACATCAAGCAACTGAAACCCGAAGAATATGAAGTGAAAATGGGTGACCTGGCGGGCGACGGCTCGCAACTCCGTCCGTTCATCGTTTGGTTTGGTGAGGCGGTGCCCGAGATTGAGACTGCCATCAACTACGTGCAGAAGGCGGATATCTTTGTCATTATCGGCACTTCAATGAATGTATATCCGGCAGCCGGACTGTTGAACTACGTGCCGCGCGCCGCAGAAGTCTATCTGATAGATCCGAAGCCGGTGGATACACACTCCATGCGTCCGATACACGTCATTCAGAAAGGGGCGTCGCAGGGCGTTACCGAACTGAAACAATTGTTGAAACCATAAGAATCTTTTGGCAGAGGCGGGCAGGGATTATAGTGTAGCTTTATTCCCTATACGTGGGAACTACTTTCCCTATACGACTGAACTACTTTCCCAATATAGATGAACTGCCTTCCCTATACGACTGAACTAAAGTCCCACTATGATGGAAGCAAGTGGGACTATTTTTTCCACACTGCCCGCACTACAAACCATGCGTGGTGCGCTACTGTGCTTATCCAGCCGTAATGCCGCACCATGATGCGGAAGCGTTCGCGCAGCGATGCTTTTCGGTTCTGCGTCGTCATGCCTTCTTCCAGATAATCGATGACGGTGAGGTGGGTATTGTGCAGTGTGCGGGCTTTCTTCATTACCCGGATGCACCAGTCAAAGTCGGCGGAGAAACGGTATTGCAGGTCGTAGGGCTCTACAAGCGAGCGTTTGGCGAAGAATGCCTGGTGGCAGACGAGCATACCCTGCTTGAAGCAGCGCCACGTTAGCACCTCGGGAGCCGAGAGGCGGCGCATGCGGATGAAGTGACCTTCCTGATCCACCAACTCGGTTTCACCGTAAAGCACGTCGGGCAGTTCGACTTGGGCGGAGAGGGTATGCACCATCTGTTGCAGGGTGTCGTCTTCGTGAAAGCTGTCGCCGGCGTTGAGGAAGCATAGGTAGTCGCCCGTGGCAAGCTCGATTCCTTTGTTCATGGCGTCGTACAGCCCCTTGTCCGGCTCGCTCACTACGCGGGCGATGCGGTCGCGGTAGCGGTCGACGATGGCGAGGGTGCCGTCCTTCGAAGCACCGTCCACAATGATGTACTCCACATGATGGTAGGTTTGCAGGATGACGCTTTGGATGGTATCTTCTAATACTGCGGCGGCGTTGTAGGTCACGGTGATGACGCTGAACTTCGGGGTGGGATGGTTATGCATTTCTTCCGGTTACGTTGTTGTAAAGGTCGATGTACTTCTTGGCGATGGTGTTCTCCGAATAGTGTGTGACGGCTTTCCGGCAGGCCTGTTCCGACAGGCTGGGATATTCCGGTTCGGTCAGCGTCCAGTAGATGCCGTTGGCAAAGTCCTCGGACGACTTGTATTGCGCCACGTAGCCGTTGTGCAGGTGGTCTATCATTTCGGGAATGCCGCCCACGTTGAAGCCTACGCAGGGGATGCCGCATGCCATAGCTTCCATGATGGTGTTAGGCAGGTTCTCTTCCAGCGAGGGGGTGACGAAGATGTCCACCGAGTTATAAATATCCACCAGTTGGTGCTCGTTGCTGACGAAGTCCAGTGGGTAGACTTTGAAGGGCAGCAGGTTCTGCAACTCCTGCGAGCGGTTGCCGAAGACGACGACGCCCAGTTGTTCCTTCAGTTCGGGATGCTTCTCTGCCAGCAACTTGCACGACTCTACCAGGTAGTCAATACCTTTCCGCTTGTCCGTAATCTTCACCGAGCCGAAGAGCATGAGCTTCTTGTCTTGGGGCAGAAAGCATTTGGCGCGGGCTTCCTTCTTGTTGCGGGGCTTGAAGAGGTTGGTGTTGATGGGATTGGGGATACACGTCACGGCATGTCCGCAGAGTAGGGCGCTCTTCTTGGCCTGTTCTTCCAGCCAGTGGCTGCACGTCACGAAGTTGATGTGACGGCCTTTGTACAGGTCGAGTTTCTTCAGAAATATCCGGTAGGAGAGGTCCTTCTTGCTTCCGCCGCCGTGGATGAAGGGGCAGTTGTGGCACTGCTGCTGGTACTTGGTGCACTCACGGGCGTGATGGCAGATGCCGGTGCAGGGCCACATATCGTGCATGGTCCACACTACGGGCTTGCCCGAGGCAAGTATCTTCTCAATGTTCCTGAGCGACAGCATGCCCTGGTTGATCCAATGCAGATGGATGACGTCCGCCTGCTGGAACTCGGGCAGCGAGGTGATGTCGGTGCCGGTATTGGCTATGTCGACGGCGAAGATGTTGTCTTTCTTGAAGTGGTTGGCGCGCCAGATGACGATGCGCTCCCATACGAATCTCCATACCATCCGCCAGTTATGGCCCAGTGATACGACGGTGATTTGATCGGTCTGCTTGTCGCGTACTAGCAGTTTGGCTTTGATGCCGTGGTTCTTGAGCGACTCCATAAGACGGCTGGCAGCGATGGCGGCTCCGCCGATTCGTTCGGATGTATTGATAAGTAGTACTCTCATTCTTTTCGTGGAATGTTTGGACAAAAGTAGTGGTTTTCGTTGAGAAATGCGTTTTGTCAGGCACCAAAATCTCCTTTCAAGGTGCGTTTTATCCTCCGCAGGGCTTTTGCCCAGAAACAGTTAGTACGGTGGTAGTAGTGCGCGAAGGCATAGCGGGCTTCCTGGTTTTCGGCAATCGGACTGATTCTTTCTACGGGCAGCGGCTTCTGCCAGAGGGACGAGTCGTACAGCCCGCCACCGCCGCAGTTGGTGCCGCTACCGTCGAAACCGTTGTTTTGAACCAGTGAACGGCCTACATTCAGTGACAGAATATCGGCCAGGAACAAGCTTGCGTTCCAGCGGATGGCCCATGAGTTGTTCTTGCCTTCGGTTTGTCGACGCAGCATCCGGGTGAAGCGGTAAGTGCCGTTGAAGTCGAAAGTGCGGGTCAGCCGGCGTTCCTCCAGTTGTTGCAGCAGTGCCTTTCCGTCCGGATTGAAGTGCTTCCAGGCACGTTTCCAGGTAGCCCATCCCCAGCTACCGGTCCACTTGATGAGGAACGTGTCGGGCAGCGAGGTGTCTCCTGTGAAGTCGCAGGCTTGGATGTGCCCTACGCGCGGTTCGTCCTTGTACATGTCAAGTGCATCGTTCATGAAGCGCAGGAAGTAGGGAGCCACGATGAGGTCGTCTTCCAGCACGATGACCCGTCCGTAGCGGTCGATTTGTGTGGTCACACCATCGATGATGTTGTGTGCCAGCCCCAGGTTCTCTTTGCGTTCTATGATTTCTATGGAGCTGAAACCGCTGATGGTACGGATGAAGTGCCTGACTTCTGCCACAGCAAGCTGGGCGGATTCGTCACGGGCAGCGTCAGAATAGATTATCAGAGGGCTTTCTGCGGATTCCGCATTGGCCAGCAGGCTTTCTACTAACTGCCGGGTATGTATGGGGCGGTTGTAGGTGAATAGCAGGATGGGGGAATAGAGCATTTTAGTTTATGAGTTTTTTAGTTTATGAGTTTGCAGACTTTTTGGCTCATCTTGCGGATGAATCGTCTGAAGCTGTAACGCTTGCTCCTTTGCTGCGCATACATGGGGATGGAAGCGACATACCGCAGTACGCAGCCTGCTTCCTTCAGCATGGCAAACCAATACCGCTGTCGGGGACAACGGAAACTGTTCCACGGTTTGTAAGGACCCACATAGTGAAGCTGTATCGGGTGACTCAATGCCTGCTCGAAGAGATTTAGCATGCTTTTCCTCTCCTTGGGCAAGCTTGCGTTCTTGGCATTGAACGCAATGCTTGCGGTATCCATGCGGTAGTAGCTGTTGCACACCACGTATTCCATCGGCAGTTGTCTCACATGAGGCCAACAGCACAATATCAGACAGTCTTGCTCGGGTAGCTTCAGGCGGTGGTAATTGTTCAAATAGAAGTCTGTAAGCCTCTTCTGCATACCGTTTTCGCGGATGGCCTTGAGGTTCATCAGCAAGTAGCCGGCAGCTATTTCCTGCTCCAGCACCTCTTGTTCGTTAAGGGTGAATTCCTCCTTGTAGCTTTCCATCCGTCTGCTCTGCACGATTTGCCCTACCCCGGCATAGTAGAAGAATTCGTTTTCGTACATGAAATAGGAGGGGGCGATGTCGCCTTGGAATATGACATCCACGTCCGAGCAGATAATCCGGTCGTATTGGGGAAACACCTTGGCTGCGATGAGCTTGTAGAAAATCTCTTTGGAGAAGTGTGCCTTCCCTTTCTGCGCCTTGCCTGCGATGGGAAAGTCCGAGGTGTCCAGAAATGACAGCGTGGCGTTCTTGAAACGGCTGACAACTTGCATGAGCAATTTTTGGTCGGACACCCGAAGCCCCGTGTGGAGCACGTGAAGCCGATACATGTAAGTTTTGTCTGCCGACTTCAGCAAGGAGTGAAAAGCTACGGCGGCAGGCATCACGTAGTACTTGTCAAAGGTAAAGAATATGGGAATCTCTTTCATGGCTGTTTGGCGTTAGGTAATGGGCTGATTATGCGGTCGATAACTTCCATCAACGCATCGGAAGCACCGCTCTCAACTTTTCGGCAGAACATCTTGCCGGACTGTTGCAGGGCGGGGAGGTTACCAATCGTGAATATCTTGATGGACTTTCCATAGTCTATGCAATGCAAGGGTGTCAGTCCTGACAATCCCTGATAGTTCCCCTTATGCAAGAGGGCATGCTTGCCGAAGGGTGAGTTGAATACGATGGTTTGTACACAAAGTTCACTTGGGGCGAAACCGGTCTTGAAATAGGACTTCAGATTGGCATAGTCCTTGCAGAAAGTGTCGTAAACGTAGCGTGCACAGGGTAGGGTTAATGCCCAATAGTCGGAGCCGAAGTATACTTCCGCCTTAGGGTTACTTCCTATCCGCAGGGTATCTTTCTTGCGGAATGGCAGCAACTTCATCAGACAGCGCGAGAAGACGATCAATTTGTTTTTCAGCCAGAGGTTGTTCCACCTTAAATCGCGGAAGAAGTGGTAATGGATTACTTTGGATAATAACCGCCTGTCGGCAGACCGGGTAAGGTTCATACCCATGATGAACTCCGTCTCTTTATGCTCTTCAAAATAACGGTGGATAGCCTTATTGCTCCATAACGGGTAGTCTTGCCCGCTCAGGCACACTACGCGGGTATAAGGTATGCCGCTATGGAGTACGGCAGCCAGTAATTCCTTCTGATACTCTACCTGTTCCCAGCCTCCCCAACTTACCCAATGGCTCGGTACAAAGGTTGCTTTATCTCCCAGCAGTTCCTTGAAAGGGCGGCTGTCTGCCTTCTGGTCAATATGCACATAGAAATCGGCATCCTCATTCAAGGCATCGACCAGGCGTGCCAGGTGGGGCGTATCTTGGTATGCGGATATGATATAGGCTATGCGGCTCATACTTTTTTTCTCTTTAGCAGGAAGTCAATGCTCTCGCGGAAAATGACTGATTGCAGTTTCCATAATATCAGCGCATAGAGCCCGGCTACAATCACTATTTTAGTGACCATGCTCAGGTACAGATTCTCTATCGGCAGAGTTGCATAATAGGCTATGGCAACCAGTGCAACGGATAATATCAGATAGGGAGAAATGTCTTTCAGCAACCAGCGCAGTGTCAACCCTATTTCCCTTCTGACAAAACCGAACCAGACGAACAGCCAGCCGATATTGATAACCACGAAGATGCGCAGCATCCATTCTATACCGTACGGATGCATGGCGCATGCAGCTATCAGTTGCAGCACACTCAGGCCGATGGTGCTCCACATATAGATGGACGAATGCCCCCGACTGATAATCAGGTTGGAAAAGAGATTAATGATAGGTATGAATGCTCCCCAAATACAGAGAATCTGTAAGATATAGGCGCTGGTAATCCATTTATCCGTGATGGCTATCACAATCAGTTCTTTTGATACCAAGCTCAGTCCCAGCATGGCGGGGAAGGAGATAAATGCTGTGAACCGGAGCAGCTTTCGGAATACTGCCAACTGGCGTGCCCTGTCATCGGCTACGCTTGTAAAGACAGGCTGTGCTATGCCGTTTATCATCCCGGTAATCAACGTATGTCCCATGCCGTTCCATTTATTGGCTTGGGTAAAGTCGCCTACTTCCCGTTCCGAGTAAAACTTACCCAGCAATACAGTGAACAGATTGTTATTGATAATAGTGAAGATGTTGGTGATAATTATCTTACTGCTGAATCCAATCATCTCCCTGATGGGAATGAAATCGAACCGGAAGCTGGGTCTCCAATGAGAGAAGTAGAAGTTGAGTATTGTCACCATCGCCACAAACGAGATAGATTGCAAGGCGATGCCCCAGTAAGCAAATCCGTTGGCTGCCAGCATAATGCCGACAATGCCCGATACTACTAGGCTGGAGATAGAAATAATTGTAGTCTCCCTGATTCTCAGGTTCTTGAAGAGGTAAGCCCGTGGTGCGATGCTCATGCTCGAAATAACAAATCCCAGAAAAGAAAGGCGGGAAAGAGGAACTAACTCGGGAGTCTTATAAAAGTCTGCTATCAACGGTGCAGCAAAAAAAAGCAGAACGTAGAGCGTAATTCCGCAGAATGTACTGAACCAGAATACTGCATTATAGTCCCTGTGACAAGTCTCCTTCCTATTCGTGAGCGCTGAAATGAAACCGCCCTCCTGCAATGCTGCGGCAATGGCGGAAAAGATTGTGAGCATTCCCACCATACCATAGTCCGAAGCATCCAATAAGCGAGCAAGGACTATCCCGAAGCCCAGATTCAGCAACTGCTGTATGCCGTTGCTGAATCCTCCCCAGAATAATCCTTTTGCAGTTTTCTCTTTCAGTGATGATTCGCTCATCGTATTTTGTTTATTTCACCTCACTACCCGGCTTCACTTCCTTCAACAGCGAAGTTACCGCCAGCGAGCCGTCATAGTTCTCGGCAGAAAGTATCATGCCTTCGCTCACCAGACCGTTCTTGAATTGACGCGGGGCAAGGTTGGCGATGAACAATACCTGCTTACCGACTAGTTCTTCCGGTTGGTAGTGCTGGGCAATGCCGCTCACAATGGTGCGGTTCTCCAGTCCGTCGGCAATCTTGAACTTCAACAGCTTCTTCATCTTGGGCACGGCTTCGCATTCCAGTACCGTACCTACGCGGATGTCGAGTTTCTCGAAGTCATCGAAGGAGATGGTCGGCTTTATGGGGTTGGCTTTGTAGCCGGCTGCTTCGTTGGCTTTTTTGGTGGCCAGCAGCTTGTCTACTTGTGCCTGGATGACGTCGTCCTCTATCTTCTCGAACAGCAATTCGGGAGTACCCAGTTGGTGTCCGGCAGGGAGCAGGTCGGTGTGTCCCAATTCCGCCCAGTCGAAGCTTTCCATATTCAGCATCTTGCGGAGTTTCTCGCTGCTGAACGGCAGGAACGGTTCGAAGGCAATGGCGAGGTTGGCTACCAACTGCAACGAAATGTTGAGGATGGTGGCAACGCGGGACATATCCGTCTTGGCTATCTTCCACGGTTCGGTATCTGCCAGGTACTTGTTTCCGATGCGCGCCAGGTTCATCGCCTCTTTCTGTGCATCGCGGAACTTGAATACATCCAGCAGTTTCTCTACTTCCGCCTTTACATCTACAAATTCTTTCAGTGTCTCGCGGTCGTAATCCGTCAACTCGCCAGCCGCAGGAACTACACCTTCGAAGTACTTCTTGGTGAGTTGCAGCGCACGGTTCACGAAGTTACCATATACGGCAACCAGTTCGTTGTTATTGCGTGCCTGGAAGTCCTTCCAGGTGAAATCGTTGTCTTTTGTTTCCGGCGCATTGGCGGTAAGCACATAACGAAGAACGTCCTGCTTGCCGGGGAAGTCTTGCAGATACTCGTGCAACCATACAGCCCAGTTGCGCGATGTAGAAATCTTGTCGCCCTCCAGGTTCAGGAACTCATTGCTCGGCACGTTGTCCGGCAGGATGTAGCTGCCCTCTGCCTTCAACATGGCGGGGAACACGATGCAGTGGAACACGATATTGTCTTTACCGATGAAGTGAACCAGACGTGTTTCCGGGTCTTTCCACCATTTTTCCCAAGAGTCGGGAAGCAGTTCTTTTGTATTGCTGATATAGCCGATAGGAGCATCGAACCATACGTACAGCACTTTGCCTTCGGCGCCTTCTACGGGTACGGGAATACCCCAATCCAGGTCACGGCTTACGGCACGCGGCTGTAATCCCATGTCGAGCCAGCTCTTGCACTGACCGTAAACGTTGGGGCGCCATTCCTTGTGGTCTTCCAGAATCCATTGGCGCAGCCAGCTTTCGTGCTTGTCCAGCGGCAGATACCAATGCTTGGTTTCGCGCATTACGGGTTCGCTTCCGCTGATGGCGCTCTTCGGATTAATCAAGTCCGTAGGGCTGAGGCTGGTGCCACACTTCTCGCATTGGTCGCCGTAGGCACCTTCTGCATGGCAGTGAGGACATTCACCGGTGATATAGCGGTCGGCAAGGAACGTTTTGGCTTCCTCGTCGTAGTATTGCATACTGGTCTTTTCGATGAACTCACCTTTGTCGTACAGCTTGCGGAAGAACTCGGAAGCTGTGTCGTGATGCGTCTTTGAAGTGGTGCGGCTATAGATATCGAACGAAACGCCGAAATCCTCGAACGACTTCTTGATAAGTGTATGATAACGGTCTACCACGTCCTGCGGAGTGACGCCCTCTTTCTTGGCGCGGATGGTGATAGGCACTCCGTGCTCGTCGGAACCTCCGATAAAAACTACATCCTCCTTCTTCAGGCGCAGATAGCGGACATAAATATCTGCCGGAACATAGACACCTGCCAGGTGTCCGATATGAACAGGACCGTTTGCATACGGCAGTGCCGATGTCACGGTGGTACGTTTGAATTTCTTTTCCATTGTATTATATGTATCTCTTTTGTTATGAACGCTTTTAGGATGTGCAAAGATAGCGGTTTTCGCCCAAACTATCGCAAACCTTTACTTCCTTTTCTTACGTGTGACGAACTCTTCAAAGAAACTGTCACGGTAACTGTTGCCGATGGCTATCTCGTGGGTTTTGATAAAGATGTCATTATTGTCGAAGGCTTCGATGCGTGCAGTGTTCACAACGTACGACTTGTTCACCCTCAGGAAGAGGCTTTTGGGCAGCAGTTCGTACATGGCTTTCAGGTTCATCCGGGTGATGATGCGCTGCTCCTCCAGTTGCAGGATTACGTAGTCCTTCAAGCCCTCTACGAACAGTATGTCCTCAAAGTTCACCTTGAAGAACTTCCGGTCCGACTTCACGAAGAAATAATCGTCGGCAGCAGGCTCTATGTTCTCCTTTTCTTCTTGCAGCAGCAGGGAGTGGTAAGCCAGCGCTTTGTCCGTTGCTTTTCTGAAGCGTTCGGGCTCTACAGGCTTGATGAGATAATCTATTGCGTCTACTTCGTAGCTGTCCAATGCATATTCCGAGTAGGCGGTTGTGAAGATGATGAGCGTTCTTTTGGGTATCTTCCTGGCAAACTCTATCCCCGTGATGCCCGGCATCTGTATGTCGAGGAATATTAAGTCGACTGTATGTTCTTCCATAAACCCGGCTGCCGAGGCGGCGTTGTTGAAAGTGCCTGCCAGGCTTAAGTAGGCGATGTCTTTCACCAATAATTCAATCGCCTCGCGTGCCAGTGGCTCGTCATCTACTATAATACAATTCATAATGTCAAGTGTAAATTTACTTTGTAACTAACTTCGGTTTCTTCCACCTCCAGCGTATGCTTGCCCGGATACAGCAATTCCAGGCGGCGTTTTATGTTCTTCAAGCCCAAGCCGCCTACTTTGGGCTTGTCCTCCTCCGGTTGCCGCACCGGTTTGGAGTTGATGCACTGAAAGGTCAGTTCATTTTTCCATACCCTGAAAGAAAGGTGCACGTAAGATTCGTTCTCACTGTCGGGGTTGTGTTTTACGGCATTCTCTACGAAGGGGATGAACAGGAGAGGGGGTAAAGACACTTTTTCTATCTCCCCTTCTTTGGATAGGGTATATTCAAACTTATCTCGCCTTATCTTCTCCAGATTGAGGAAGTCATTCAGGAAATGAATATCCGAACTTAGCAACACCCTGTCTTCCGAACTGTTGTTTATCTGATAGCGCAGCAGGTCTTCCAGCTTGAACAGAAGCTGTGACGCCTCATCCGGGTTCTTCTTGATAAGCACATTGGCATTATTGAGCATATTGAAAAGGAAGTGCGGGTTAATCTGCCGCTTCAGATGCTTCAACTCCGATTGCAGCGTGGTAGATTCCAGTTCGCTGATGCGTTGGGAGTAATTAATCCAGTGGCGCAATAATAATAAAGTCGATGTACCTACAATCATCAACCCTATCGAGAAGGTAGATGAAGCCAGGTTCAAAGCAATGAGGTAAATGTAATTGAGTTCTTGTATTCCTTTGAAGCTATACAGCGTTGCTTGCAACACGGTTATCCCCAACAGTGTAAAGAGAATCAATCCTACTACTCCTATCAGATACTTTTGGTACTTCTCCTTCTCCAGATAGCGGGGTGTCAGTACATAGAGGTTGAAGTAGATAACACTGTTGACAAGCAAGTAATAGCAAAACCAGGCTATGACGGCAGTGGTATCTCGGGCAAACTGTGATTCTCCATCCAGAGATATATTGATGGTCAGTGCCAGTATGACCAACTGCAACAAGATGTGCCTGCAAATCCTGTAACGGGGATTTTGCAGAAAGCCGGGTATTATATTCTTATCTATATCAGTCATCTGTCCGTTTATATTTCTAAATTCAATGTCACCTCTTTGCCGGTCACCGTCAGGGTATGCCGGTTGCCGTACAAGAGATCGAGCCGCTTGCCTATCTTCGAGAAGTCCATGTCGAAGAATACCTCTTCCGGTTCGTACCGGCAACAGAAAGTGGCTGCATTGTCCGTAGTCTCAAAGCGTATCGTTATGTCAGCCTGCCTGTCCGCTTCATAAACTTTGCCGATAGCCGCTTGTACAAAGGAGATAAACAGCAATGGAGAAACCAGTATATGCGAGCATCCCTGGTCTGCCCGGATCTCGAACCCGAACTTCCCGGAATACATCTGTTCCAGCGTAAGGTAGTTGTGCAGGAACTTTATCTCCGCACTAAGCAACACCTTTTCCCTGTTGCAGTCGTACAACTGGTATCTTAGTAGCTGGCTCAGTTTGATAAGCATATCCGAAGCCTCTTCGGGGCGTTGCGATGCCAGTACTCCGGTGCGGTTCAGTATGCTGAACAGCAGGTGGGGATTCACCTGCTCTTTCAGTTGTTCCACCTCCGAGTGCATATGCAGTTTTTCCAGTTGATTCATCTTCCGGTTATTCAGGAGCCAGTGCTTCAGCAGCACCGTCATACTTATGCCCGATACGCAAAGCAGCACCAGGGCAAAAGAAGATATGATGGTGATGATTATTCTCGGCATCGTATAGAATCCGTCCAGTATATCGAGGTGTACAAGTACGGCACGCTCTTCCACCGTCTGGATGAGAACCAGCAGCATGATAGTGGCAGACAGGTAGATGACGTAGCGTATATACTTGTTCTTCAGCAAGTAGCGGGGAAGCAATACCCACAGGTTGAAATAGCAGGCAGCCAGATATGTGATGAATATAAAGGCCGCCTGGAAGTATATTCTATATTCCAATGCATCCATGCCATCTCTCATTGTCATGAAGGACTGGTTGAGCGCCGTAATCACCATGATGAAAACCAGCAAGAGATGCCTTGCTATTCTGTATTCGGGGGCAATCAGGAACTTTCGCAGGAAAGAGGGGGAACTTATTTTGTTTAAGTTGTCCATATCATATCTTTAGATGCCAAAAGTAATGCTTTTATCTTTAAAACTCAACCTTATAATAGATATTAGGCAGGGACATGGCGAATCTGTTCGGCTCTATCTTTCCCGTTTTCAGGTTATACTCATGCCCGGCATACTCTTTATAGTTCGTGGCATTGAGCAGCTTCACGGCAAACTCGTGTGTGCACTTCTTCTTGTTCATCTTGTAGCTGAGGGAGAAGTTGGTCAGGAAGATGGGTGAGAACTGTTGGCTGTATGCCCTTGTTTCATCGTATTGCACTTCTTTGTCGGGATGCTCCAGTGTTGCCGCTTCGTCTATCGGAGAATATCTGTCTCCTCCTTGCAAGGTGAGTTTGGCGTTCACGCTCAGTATGTTTTGCTTGTTACGCCCCATCATCCATTCTTTTCCGCCCAGCAGATTGAGGATGTAATGACGGTTGAACTTGGTGTTGTGCCACACCTTGTCGCCACCACAGTAGCGGGAGTCGAACAGTGAGCCGGTGAACATATAGTAATACCCCCGGCTGAGGTATTTCTCCAAAGTCACGTCTACCCCGATGTTTCTTCCTTTGCCCTTATTTACCAGAGCATCTTCCACATAGAAGTCCTCACGGTTCAGTACGGAATAGGAGTCGCCTGCCCTGACGGGAACGTCGAACAACGTCTGGAAGTATGGCTCTATCTTCAGCAGCAGTTCATCGGAAATCTTGTAGTCGAAGGTCAGCATAAAGTGGTTGGCTTTGGTGAAGTCCAGGTCTTTGTTTACCAGCGCGTCGCCGGTCTGCGGCGTTTGGGTGTAGTACACGTCCATCTTTTCCATACGGCTGTGCATACCGTAGGCAAGGGCGAACGAGGTCTTGGCAGTGGCCTGCCACTTCATCCCGATGCGGGGTTCCAGTGTCCAGTGCTTGTTCAGCGTCAGTACCTGGGTGTTCAGTCCCAGGTTCAAGGTGAAGTCGCTCCCTATGCCGATGGAGTTGCTGGTGTATGCCGAGAACAGGCTTGTGCTGCCGTCTCCCATAGAGATAACATCCAGGGGAGTGGCGACGAAGGGTGCAAGGTTCATCTTCATATCATAGAACATCTGCGTGAAGCTGGCTCCCGTCTTGTTGGTGAACCGTGCACTGAACTTATGATTGTAGGAAGTGGTGAATACCAGGTTCGTGTTCTCCCTGCTCATGTCCAGGTAGGGGGTGGAGTTGAGGTCGGTGTCGAACATGTCGATGGAAGCGGTGCTCTTGAAGTAAGTGGTGGCGAGGGTGGTCTTCAGCAACCCGTTCTCTCCGATGAAGTAGCGGTGGCTTATTCCGCCCGCTGCCATATATTGGTCGGTCTTGGAGTCCGAGCCATCGCCCAGGTATTCCCATTTGCTGATGTCTTTCTCCAGGTCGCTGCCGTACTTGTCAATGAGGCTTGTTCCCCAAATGGAGAAAGTGCCCAGGCGGCGGGTGGGGAAGTTGAACTTGAAGTTCAGGTCCTGATAGTCGAAAGCACCTCCCAGGTCCACCATATTGAGATGGGCGAGCAGTCCGGTGGCGGAGTAGCGGTAGTTGACGATGTACGATGAGTTGTGTTTCTTGCTCAAGGGACCTTCCGAAGCAACGTCAATGCCCAGTATCCCTGCCTGGATGGTGTTCTCCACCTTCCGGTTGTTGCCGTTTCTCAGCTTCATGTCGAATACGCCCGATACGGCATTGCCGTACTCGGCGGGGAAGGCTCCGGTGAAGAAGTCCGAGTTGCCCAGTACATGGTTGCTCAGGGAAGACAATATGCCGCCTCCCAGCGTGGCGATGTCTGCGTAGTGGTTGGGGTTAGGAATCTCGACGTCTT
>OGZX01001214.1_pt1 | contig 27307 bp, 23 predicted proteins | sample 1576881 | NCBI WGS metagenome assembly OGZX01 (sample SAMEA3541542, study PRJEB24748) | human gut metagenome | biome: human gut; feature: human-associated habitat; material: faeces | place: China | collected 2012
AGATGGAAATTTAGACAAGTGAAAGGGGCGGATAATTATTGTGGATTATACTAGGTGTGATACGGAAAAATCAAAAAATATCTTTCCTTACATGGGAGGTTTTTACATGAAACAGATTTCCATGGATTTCAATAAACGGCAATACATGCGGCCAGTAGATTTTGAGCTTTTTTATTATAACGATACTGAGCTGCGTTCTGTTGCCTCTCACCATCATGATTACTGCGAATTTTATTTTTTTCTGGAAGGAAATGTCAAATACCACATCGGCGATGCTATATACAAACTTTCCTACGGTGACTGCCTGCTGATTCCTCCGGGAATCCCCCATTTTCCAGAATTTCTCTCCTTCGACCAGCCATACCGCCGTTTTGTACTTTGGCTGAACCGGTCTTATTATGAAAAACTCCATAAACAGGATACTGACCTGACCTATTGCTTTAACACTGCTGCCTCTAACCAGATCTACCGCATTCCTACCGACCGTATTACAGCCCAGGATATCCTGGGAAAGCTGATGGATCTGTTAGAGGAAAATAGTTCCGAGCGTATTTTTCATGCCCAGGCAAGCGAACTGATGGCTATGTCTTTCCTTGTATACATTAACCGGCTCCTTTACAGCAGCCTCCACGAACATTCCCAGGTATTTGAAAATGCCCTTTACTTAAAAATATGTGACTATATCCATCAGAATCTGGAAGATGATCTAAGTCTGGAACGGATCGCAGCAAATTTTTATGTGAGTAAATACCACATTGCCCACATTTTCAAAGATAATATGGGAATTTCCCTGCATCAGTATATATTAAAAAAGCGGCTTCATGCCAGCCGCCAGGCGATCCTCTCCGGCGAACCTATCAGCCGTATTTTTCCACAATATGGTTTTAAAGATTACACCAGCTTTTTCCGTGCTTTTAAAAAAGAATACGGGATCTCACCGAAAGAATACAGGGAGCAGCACCGGCTGATCAGAACCGAACCATAAATGGACAAATGCTCCCACAAAGAGCACTTGCAAGATATGTACTCCCGCAAAATCGACCACAAAAACAGGTGCAGGGAAGATTCCGAGAGTACATAAATACAAAAAGGAGTTTCTATATGAACTTACCTGACTATACAAACTGTACACTCTGTCCCAGAATGTGTCATGTAAACCGCAGTGTGACCACAGGCTACTGCGGCTGCTCCAGTCACATTTCAGCAGCCAGAGCCGCCCTTCATAAATGGGAGGAACCAGTACTTAGCGGACCGGAAGAAGAACCAGGCGGCAGCGGCGCTGTCTTTTTCTCCGGCTGTACCTTACGCTGCTGTTTCTGCCAGAATTCAATACTAAGCAAGGACCATTTTGGTAAAGAACTGACCGTAAACGAACTGGGAGATGCTTTTTTGCGTCTTCAGGGCAAAGGTGCTTACAATATCAATCTGGTAACACCTACCCAGTTTTTTCCGGATATTATTAAAGCACTGGATCTGACCCGCCACAAGCTGCATATTCCTGTAGTCTGTAACTGTGGCGGCTATGAACGCCCGGAGATCATTTCCCTGTTAAAAGATTATATTGATATCTGGCTTCCTGATTTTAAATATTTTGACAATGAACTGGCTTTTCGCTATTCAAAAGCAAAAGATTACTTTGAACAGGCCTCTGCTTCTATCGCCCAGATGATCCACCAGACCGGCGCACCCGAATATACGCTCCATCCTTCCTCTGTCCCCGGCAGACCGGATTTTCCCTTAATGACGAAAGGTATCATTATCCGCCACATGGTCCTTCCCGGACATAAGGATGATTCCATCCGGTTGCTTTACTGGATCCACCAACATTTTCCGGAGCACCACTACCTGGTAAGTCTGTTAAGCCAGTACACTCCTTATACCAAAAATCCGGACTATCCCCAGCTAAACCGCCGGATCACTTCTTATGAGTATAACAAAGTAGTAGATACTGCCCTGGAGCTTGGCATGACTGACGGTTTTATGCAGCAAAAAAGCAGTGCGAAAGAAGAATACACACCGCCTTTTAATCTGGAAGGGCTGTAAAACGAAAGCTTGGTTGCCAAATGTCTATACGTCCTTGCGTGCAAGCACGCAGTCCGCATAGCCGCTTGGCAACACTTTCGCAATAAAATAAGACGGATATCGAATCTTTGATTAACCACTTCGCGATTACGATATCCGCCTTCTGACTATCTCGTCCATTGGACCAAGCCTCTCTTTTCTGAAACATTTGTTTTTCGTTTCTTTTCTCTATATTCAATTGTGTGCCTCATTTCTTTCTCTTCCGCTTTTCTTTTCTCACTCTTTCTTTTTATATTTCTTTCTATCTGGTAATCTTCTTTCGTCCTGACCATACTTTCTCGTCATATGACCAAACCGAAAACTGGATTTTCCAATTTTGTACTCTTCTCTTTTCGATACTCTTACGGATAGTTTTTTAAGTAAGCGGTTTTAAAAGATTGAGGTTTGTCCTAGTCTCATTTATAAATCACATCTTTTATAAATGAAACAATGTTATCCTTCTGGTGGTCCGTACCTCCTTTTCTTAGATTTTTTCGAAACTGATTGTCTACAATTTCTTTTTTATTTATTTCCTTTGTTCTTTTGTTGTCTTTAATATACCAGATATCTCGCATTTTGTCAATACTATTTTAAAATTAATTCTATATTTTTAGCATATTTTAAAATTGTATTTATTGATTATAATTATTTATATTTTTTGTACATTTTAATACTTTTATTTTGTATTCAAAACGTATTTATCAGAATATTTCATTAAGTTTTCACCATATGTATCGCGCAATAAAAAAGACCCCCGAAAGGATCTTACACTGCATCTTTTTTCGGGAATCTTTTTCGTATTTTATAATATGTAAACATATGAGCTGAAGCCGTTATGATCCAGGAAACCGGATAGGACAGATAAAGCACTTCAAGGGTCCGGCAGGAAGCAAAGATCGTAAAGATCCAGAATACACGGAAGCCGCAGGCTCCTGTTAAGGATACGATCATTGGAAGTACAGAATATCCCAGACCTCTTAAACTTCCTACCATACAATCCATAAGACCGCACAGAAAATAGGTACCGCAGATAATACGCAGTCTGCGCATGCCAAAGGCAAGTACCTCCGGATCAGAAGAATAGATACTTAAAAGTCCTTTTCCTCCAAATACAGCTCCCAGTCCCAGGATCAGACCTACTACTGTTACAACTCCCAGACAGATATTTTTGATCTTGTCAATACGGCTGTATTTCTTACCGCCCAGGTTCTGGCTGGTAAAGCTTAAGCTGGTCTGGTATACAGCATTCATAGCCGTGTATACAAAGCCTTCAATATTGGCAGAGGATGTATTTCCTGCCATGGCAATAGAGCCGAATGAGTTTACAGATGATTGGATCAGCACGTTGGAAATAGAGAAGATCGCCCCCTGCATACCTGCCGGCAGACCTATGCGTATGATCTGTTTCAATTTTTCAGGTACAATGCGCAACTTGGAAAGATGAAGCTTCATAGCTCCCCTTTCCTTCATCAGACTGCGGATGATCAGGCCCGCAGACACACATTCAGAAATAACGGTTGCCCAGCCAACTCCATCTACGCCCATCCCCAGCTGTATTACAAAGAACAGATTTAAAACTACATTTACAGCTCCGGCTGCAAATAAAAAGTACAACGGACGTCTGGTATCCCCCACTGCCCTTAAAAGAGCTGCGCCGAAGTTATAGATCATCAGCACCGGCATCCCAAAGAAATAGATCTTCAGGTACAATGCCGCCTGATCCAGTACATCATCCGGTGTTCCCATAAGGGTAAGCATCGGCCTTGAAGCAGTTTCTCCCAGAAGCACCAGAAACAGACCGCTTAATATAGCCATCATAATAGCTGTATGGACTGTATCCTGAATATCTTTTTCCTTCTGGCCGCCATAATATCTGGCAGCAAGAACATTGACACCTACTGATAATCCCACAAATACATTGATCATTAAATTGATCAGTGAGGCGGTAGAACCAACAGCTGCCAGTGCTGTACTTCCCGCAAACCTTCCTACTACAATGATGTCTGCCGCGTTAAAAAGCAGCTGAAGAATACCGGAAAGCATAAGGGGAACTGAAAAAACAAGGATTTTGCCCAGAAGTGGGCCGTTACACATATCTATTTCATATGATTTTTTCATTCTACGCATGCTCCGCTTCCATCCAGCCTGCGGCCATCTATGGTACAATTGCTCATCATCACACCATCAGAAAGGTTCAGATAATAGGTATGCCCCATAGATTCCTGCCAGCCTGTTAACATATATCCATCTGCACCAAACAGATACCATTTTTCATTGATCTTCGCCCAGGAAGTAAGATAATCCCCCTGATACAGATAACGCCAGCCCTTTACATCCTTCTCCCATTTTCCCAGATGGATATTCCTGTAACCAGCCATATCACTTTCTGGAACAGCAGTAAAATAATATTCCTTCCGCTCATCCTCTGTGGAAAATTCCACCATGTAACAACGTTCCAGAGAGTCATATACATCCCCCGATGCTTTTTCACGGCTAAAGGTCTCCGGACGGATGACAGGATAATGTTCCCCTTCTTTCAGACCATAGACTCTGCATTCTAAGTTTTTCTCTGTACCACCATTATAGGTGATCAGATAATAACTTAAGGTCACATCTCCCAGATCTACCTGGTCTGTATTTTTTGTAACAGTAAATGTATCATTTTCACAGGTACGATTACCCATTACATAAGAAGTATATCCGTCATAAACAGGTGTCTGCCTGTTGTTTATATCCATATGAAGGGTGAGTGGTACATCTTTCTTAAAGGAAGAACCTGCCTGAGAAGAGAAGGTACTTCCCACAGCAAAGGCTGCTGCAAGAAGCAGTGTCATATAGTTTTTCACCAAGCATCCTCCTCTCATTTATCTTACTTTAAAATAACTTTCTTAAAGTTCTTCTTTCCGCGCTTGATCACAACACCATCACCTGCAAACTGTTCTTTTGCAAATACTGCCTTGATATCCTTGATCTGTGTTCCGTCAGCAGATACACCGCCCTGTTCTACATTTCTTCTTGCCTCAGAACGTGATGCGGCCAGTCCTGATTTTGTAAGAACAGTTAAAATGTCGATATTTCCATCTGTGAAATCTTCTTCACCCAGTTCACAGGTTGGCATATTTTCGGTATTAGCGCCGCCTGCAAATAATGCTCTTGCACCTTCCTGTGCTTTTGCAGCCTCTTCTTCCCCATGTACCAGCTTGGTCAGTTCAAATGCAAGGATCTCTTTTGCCTTATTTAACTGGCTTCCTTCCCACTTGTCCATTTCATCGATCTGCTCTAATGGCAGGAAAGTAAGCATACGCAGGCACTTAAGTACATCAGCGTCACCTACGTTTCTCCAGTACTGGTAAAAATCAAATGGAGAGGTTTTTTCAGGATCCAGCCATACAGCACCTGACTGGGTCTTGCCCATCTTTTTACCTTCGGAGTTTAATAACAGGGTAATGGTCATAGCATGAGCATCTTTGCCCAGCTTACGGCGGATCAGCTCTGTACCGCCTAACATATTGCTCCACTGGTCATCACCGCCGAACTGCATGTTGCAGCCATAGCGCTGGAACAGCTCATAGAAGTCATAGCTCTGCATCAGCATGTAGTTAAACTCTAAGAAGCTTAAGCCTTTTTCCATTCTCTGCTTGTAGCACTCTGCACGGAGCATATTATTAACGGAGAAATGAGGACCTACTTCCCTTAAAAATTCAATATAATTTAAGTTCATCAGCCACTCAGCATTGTTTACCATCAGGGCTTTTCCATCAGAGAAATCAATGAAACGGCTCATCTGCTTTTTGAAGCAGTCACAGTTGTGCTGGATGATCTCAGGTGTCATCATCTTACGCATATCAGTACGTCCTGATGGATCTCCTACCATACCAGTACCGCCTCCGATCAGGGCGATCGGCTTATTTCCAGCCATCTGAAGACGTTTCATCAGGCACAGTGCCATAAAATGTCCTACATGAAGGCTGTCAGCAGTTGGGTCAAAACCAATATAGAAAACTGCTTTTCCCTCGTTTACCATTTTACGGATTTCTTCTTCATTTGTTACCTGGGCGATAAGACCTCTGGCAACTAATTCTTCATAGATCTGCATTTTTTTCTTTCCTTTCATTACCATCCCGTATACTCAGATACCTATTTCTAAGTATAACATATTTTTTCTTTCATGTACAAGGAACAGTGAGATTCCTGATTATTAAATGTTACAGTTCAGCCATGACATCTTCTTGTTTCCATATTCATGAAAACAAGAAGCACAGTGGGTTCACCATATGCTGATTTGGATGAAAAAGTGCTTATGCAAGCAAGCTTGCAACACACTTTCTCATTCAAACCAGCGCATGGCTGAACTGTAACTATTAAATAAAAAAGCTCCGTCCCCTAAAGGACGAAGCATAAAGATCCGTGTTACCACCTTAATTTACAGACAGCTCACACTGTCTGCCTTAAAAGGTACACTCTTTCGAGGATACCCTGGTACTATAACGTGTACCGCCTCCGTTGCAGCCTACTAAACGATCTTATCATTATTCAGTGCAAAGCTCAGGGATGTATTCATATCCTGCTTTCCATGTGCCTCTCATCAGCCGGCTGCTTTCTGTATGCTTTTGCAGAAAATTACTTGTTCCCATCATTGCCAAGTCATGAAATTAAGGCTATTATAGGCAGTTATCCTATTTTTGTCAATGGGATTTTTTTGCGTTGCAACTTCCCAAAAGTTATACTATAATGAGTCCTAAAGAAAATTGAGCCATACTAAAGTTACATCGGGAGGATAAAGACCAATGAGTTTCACACTTGTAAATGAACTTCCAAGCCCCGCAGAGATCTTAGAGCAGTTTCCTCTGCCTGAAAAGCTGGCAGCTTTAAAAGCTGAAAGAGATGAAGAGATCAAAAAAGTAATTACCGGAGAAAGCAATAAATTCCTTGTTATCATCGGACCTTGCTCCGCTGATAATGAAGATGCTGTCTGCGACTATACAAACCGTCTTGCAAAGGTTCAGGAGAAGACCAAAGACAGACTTCTCATTGTTCCAAGAGTTTACACCAATAAGCCAAGAACCACAGGCGAAGGCTATATGGGCATGCTCCACCAGCCTGATCCTGAGAAAAAGCCGGATATGCTCCAGGGGATCATTTCCATCCGTCATATGCACATGAAGGTATTCCGCGAGACCGGAATGTCCACTGCTGACGAAATGCTGTATCCGGATAACCTTCAGTATCTGTCCGATATTATGTCCTATATCGCAGTTGGCGCCCGTTCTGTTGAAAACCAGTATCACCGTCTGGTAGCCAGCGGCTGTGACGTACCGGTGGGCATGAAAAATCCTACCAGCGGCGATCTTAGCGTTATGTTAAACTCTGTTGTAGCAGCCCAGCTGCCTCATGATTTTATCTTCCGCGGTGACGAAGTTTCCTGCCCCGGAAACCCATTGGCACATACCATTCTGCGCGGTGCTGTAAACAAGCATGGCCAGTGCATCCCTAACTACCATTATGAGGACCTGCACCTGCTCTTTGAGCTTTACTCCAAGAGAAACTTAAAGAACCCGGCCTGCATCGTAGATACCAACCATTCCAACTCCAACAAAAAGTATGCAGAACAGGTACGTATCGCAAAAGAAGTTCTCCACAGCCGCCGTCATTCTGATGATATCCGTCATCTGGTAAAGGGTCTGATGATCGAAAGCTACATCGAGCCAGGAAACCACAAGATCGGCGAACACTGCTACGGACAGTCCATTACCGACCCATGTCTGGGCTGGGATGAGTCTGAAAAGCTGCTGTATGATATTGCTGAAATGGCAGATTAAAAATAATCGTTAAAAAAACTCCGTTCCTGATATATGAGCAGGACGGAGTTTTTTTGTCTGCAGTATTTTAGCTGCCCGTTATGGGCATTTTAGTATTTATTGATCCATTGCCTGGCCGACCGGGCATTTGGGCGGAACTATGATTATGATGCCAGTGCTGTGATCCCGAAGTATGCCAGCACCACAATACCTAAAATAATACGATAATAACCAAAGAATTTAAAATCATGCCTGCGCACATACCCCATTAAGAACTGGATAGAGTATACAGATACACCAAATGCAACAAGCATTCCCAGAATGGTGTAAAAAATCTGCGGCCCGGTCAGGGCATTGCCTTTTATGAAAAACTTTACAAGCTTTAAAAAGCTGGCCCCGAACATGACCGGGATCCCTAAAAAGAAGGAAAATTCAGCTGCTGCACCTCTGGAACAGCCAAGTACCATGGCTCCTAAAATCGTAGATCCGGAACGGGACGTACCCGGTATCAGGGACAGAAGCTGGAACAGACCGATAAAAAGGGCTGTTTTTGCAGAAATATGACCTACTTTGGTAATAGACGGATTGGCTGTAATAGAACTGTTTTCCAGAACAATAAACAGTACACCGTAAATGATCAGTGTGGCAGCTACCACATAGGCGTTGTATAAATGTGCTTCCATCCAGTCATCTAAAAGAAGTCCGAATACAGCTGCCGGGACACATGCGATCACAATCTTGATCCACAATGCCCATGTAGCCTGTTTCTGTCTGGAAGACTTTGCTGGGCTGAATGGGTTTAATTTGTGAAAATACATTACTGCAACCGCCAGGATGGCGCCTAACTGGATCACCACCAGGAACATGTCTTTAAACGCATCCGGCTGGTTTAACCGGATGATCTCATCTACCAGGATCATGTGGCCGGTGCTGCTGATGGGCATCCATTCTGTGAAACCTTCTACAATTCCCAGAACGATCACCTTTAAAATCTCTACTATACTCATAATTGCTCCTTATATATCATTTTTTGATCACGTCAGCTTATTTCGCCTGCTTTTCTATGTTTTCGATCTGCCAGTCAACAGGCTCTAAACCATGTTTCCTGAGGAAATCATTGGTCTTGCTGAAAGGACGGCTGCCGAAAAATCCTCTGTATGCAGATAATGGGCTTGGATGGGGTGCCTCTAAGATCATATGCTTTGGATTGTTTAACATAGCCTTCTTTGCCTGGGCCGGTCTGCCCCACAGGATAAAGACCATGGGACGGTCCTGTTCATTTAACACACGGATGGCAGCATCTGTAAACTGCTCCCAGCCAATATCATGGTGGGAGTTTGCCTGATGGGCCCGCACAGTCAGAACTGTGTTTAAAAGCATAACGCCCTGGTCTGCCCATTTCTTCAGATAACCATTATTTGGTATGTAACAACCCAGATCATCATGCAGCTCCTGATAAATATTCACCAAAGATGGCGGAATATCTATATCCGGCTTTACGGAAAAACTCAGGCCATGGGCCTGGCCATTGTTGTGATAGGGATCCTGACCCAGGATCACTACTTTTACCTTTTCCAGTGGTGTAAAGGCAAAGGCATTGAAAATGTCATCTGGTGCCGGAAAAATCTCTCTTGTTTCATACTCATGTTTTACAGTTTCATATAATTTTTTATAATATGGCTTTTTAAACTCTCCGCTTAAGGGAGCCAGCCAGTCATTAGATATCGCAGCCATTTTATGCTCCTTTTCTCCTGTATGTTCTCTTCAGGCACACCCTTATCTCCGAACGGAAATACCTTTGTCAGCCAGATAATCCTTCAGCTCACAGATCTCCAGTTCCTTATAATGGAACAGGGAAGCAGCCAGGACCGCATCTGCTTTGCCTTTTGTTAATGCATCATAAAAATGCTCTTTTGTACCTGCACCGCCAGATGCGATCACAGGAATGCTTACCAGATCTGCTACTGCTGCAGTCAGTTCATTGTCATATCCGGCTTTTGTGCCATCGCAGTCCATACTGGTAAGAAGGATCTCACCTGCGCCTAATGAATCTGCTTTTTTCGCCCATTCCAGCACATCCAGACCTGTATCTAAACGTCCGCCATGTTTGTATACATTCCACCCGGAACCATCTGCCCTGCGCTTGGCATCGATCGCTATCACAACGCACTGTCTTCCGAATTTCTGCGCTGCATCATGGATCAGCTGCGGGTTATCAATGGCAGATGAGTTAATGGATATCTTATCAGCGCCTTCCCGAAGAAGCATGCGGAAATCTTCCACTGTACGGATCCCACCGCCTACTGTAAAAGGGATAAACACCTTTTCTGCCACCTTGCGCACCATATCTACTACTGTTTTTCTGTGGTCAGAGGACGCAGTAATATCAAGAAATACCAGTTCATCTGCTCCTGCTTTGTCATAAGCTGCCGCTATCTCCACCGGATCACCGGCATCTTTTAAATTTACAAAATTAACGCCTTTTACAACACGGCCGTTATTCACATCTAAGCATGGAATGATCCTTTTTGTAAACATATTTTATTTTCCTTTCTCCAGGTATGTGTAAAAGCCACTATGACAGTTTAATGAAGTTTTCAAGGATCTTAAGACCTGTCTGGCTGCTCTTTTCCGGATGGAACTGGCAGGCGAACAGGCTTCCTTTCTCGACTGCTGCGTGAATATGTGTCCCGTATTCCGTAGTAGCTGCTACAATATCTTCTGATCCTGCTTTCAGATAATAGGAATGGACAAAATATACATAACTGCCATCTGGAATGTCCTGAAACAATCTGGAATCCGGACGTACTTTCAGGGAGTTCCAGCCCATATGTGGAACTTTCATCCCCGGTTCTTCCGGTATCTTTAGGATCTTTCCCGGAAGCAGTCCAAGACCTTCTACACCAGGGCTTTCTTCGCTGCTTTCAAACATCAGCTGCAGTCCCAGACAAATTCCCAGAAAAGGGGTCCCTTTTTTTACGATCTCTTTTATCACATCTACCAGTCCATACTGGTGCAGACGTTCCATTGCATCCCCAAAAGCACCTACTCCCGGAAGGATCACTTTATCAGCCGCCAGAAGTTCTTCCCTGTCTCTGGTGATGACCGGTGTTTCTCCAAGATAAGCTAATGCTTTTTCCACGCTTTTTAAATTTCCTGCATCATAGTCTATTACAGCGATCATGGTCATTCCTCACTTTCGTCTTTTATCTGGCTTTTACACTGCTATTTTATTTTTCAAGCATCCAGCGGACAGAATTTTCATGGACAGAAACGCCACGTTCCTCCGCCTCCTTAGGAAGCTGGTAAAAGCTTTCATTTATACGGTATAATCTGGATTTACGGTTAAAATAAATGATCTTTTCAAAAGGCCAGCGCATAACAGTGGGAGTTGCAAATCCTTCTCCCAGTTCCAGGATCACAAGAGAACGGTTAATCGTACCGGTCTGCCATTTCATATAATCTTTCCATCTTGGAAGATAGCCTTCTTCAATATATGTTTCTGCCTTTATAGTATTTCCTGTAAGCGGGGCTTTGCAGTGTGGACAGACATCATCTGGCACTTCACTTTCTTCCCAGATATCCTTGGTACATACCTTAGAACACTGTCTCCAGTGGATATTTCCGCAGGGAGCCACGATCCTGTTTTTATCAAAGGGCATTTCATAAACAGCCCCGTCTGTTAAAGTAGTGACAATGTAATAGTCTTTCTCTTTTATCAGATCATAGAGGGCTTCATAAGCTGCCTTCAGATCAGCCTGGGATGGATCTGTTAAATGGCAAAAGCGGATATCTTTTTCATCATCCCTCAGCGTCCATTCTTTTCCGATCCCAATGAGGACTTTCTGGGCTTCTTTTATCTTTTCCATGACCTCTGTCTTTACATTTTCCATTAATTTCTCTGCCTTCCTGCAAATTATGTCAATCAACATAATACCACAGACAGCCTTTCATTTCAATGAAACAGTTTATAAACACTTTGCAGTCCTTTTTAACGGGAATACAAAAAACAGGCAGAAGCTTTTCTCCCGCCTGCTTTAAAAATACAGATACTGTTCTCAATTATTTAAACTTCCCTAAAATAGAAGTTCCAATGGTTCCTTCCGGCATTTTCACATCAAAATTATCTGCAATCGTAGCACCGATAACACCAAAGGTATCTGCTTCTTCCAGTTTTCCATCTCCTTTTAATGACGGGGAATAAACTAACAGCGGTACCTGCTCTCTCGTATGGTCTGTACCGGTCCATGTAGGATCATTTCCATGGTCTGCGGTGATCATTAGCAGATCATCCTCCTTCAGATCCTTTAACAGCTCACCCAGTTTTACATCAAAGCTTTCCACTTCTTTTGCGTAGCCTTCCGGATTTCTTCTGTGCCCCCAGAGTGCATCAAAATCAACCAGATTGACAAAGCAAAGACCTGTAAAATCATTGTTCTGCAAAATGTCGATGGTCTGTTCCATGCCGTGAACAGAACTCTTTGATTTATAAGCCTCTGTAATGCCTTCCCCGTCAAAAATATCACGGATCTTTCCTACAGAGATCACATCATATCCGTTTTCTTTTAATGCATCCAAAGCCGTTTTTCCTGTTGGTTTTAAGGCATAATCATGGCGGTTGCTGGTACGCTTGAATTCACCTTTTTTCTTTCCTACATAAGGTCTTGCAATGACGCGTCCTACTCTCCACTCATCCTTTAAAGTCAGCTCCCTGGCGATCTTGCAGCAGCGGTAAAGCTCATCCAGTCCAAAGGTTTCCTCGTTTCCACAGATCTGGAGCACTGAATCAGCAGATGTATACACGATCATGTGACCGGTTGCGATCTCCTCTTCTGCCAGCTCATCCAGGATCTCTGTACCGCTGGCGCTTTTATTTCCAATGATCTTATGTCCGGTACGTTCTTCCAGTTCATGGATCAGTTCAGGTGGGAAACCATGGTCTGTAAATGTAACGAATGGCTTTGTAGTATAAATACCCGTCATTTCCCAGTGTCCTGTCATAGTGTCTTTTCCGCAGCTTTTTTCATTAAGGACCAGCTGATAGCCCAATGGATGTTCTGCAGGTGTTACTCCCTTTAAAGGATGTAAATTCGCCAGCCCCAGCTTTGTAAGGTTTGGGATTTTCCAGTTATCATGCTTCTCAGCAATATGACCCATGGTATCTGCACCGTCATCGCCGTAAGCAGCCCCGTCTTTTGCATGACCTGCACCAAAAGAATCCATTACTATCAAAAAAATACGTTTAAATTTCTTCATTATTTTCATTCCCTCCCATTATTTTTCCGTTTTTTATACATTTTTGCTTTATTTCCATATCTAATATCAGTATACACAAAATAGAAAAATAAAAAAATGCCATATGGCATTTTTTACAGGAAGTAATTTTTCATAAAACCTTTGACTTTCTTATCATTTTTTACTTGAAGCTTCTTTGTAATAATGTTACCATGTACATATTGTATGTTCTCCAGAACTTTTCGGGGGAACATAACATTTCTCAGGAGGAATATATCAATGGAACTGTTTATACCGGAGCACTATGATCCCCGGCTGGATATACGTGAGACCCAGGATGCCATTAAATATATCCGCGATACTTTCCAGAAGGAAATGGGACGCGAGATGCACCTGGAACGTATTTCCGCACCTTTATTTGTAGAAAAAAGCAGCGGTTTAAATGATAACTTAAACGGCGTAGAACGCCCTGTATCTTTCGATATGGCTGCTATTCCTGGTGAGACCATGGAAGTTGTACACTCCCTTGCAAAGTGGAAACGTATGGCATTAAAAGAATATGGTTTCCAGCCAGGAGAAGGTCTTTACACCAACATGAACGCCATCCGCCGGGATGAGGAGCTGGACAATCTCCACTCCTGCTACGTAGACCAGTGGGACTGGGAGAAAGTCATTACCAGGGAAGACCGCAATGAAAAGACCTTAAAGGATACTGTACGTCTGATCTTTAAGATCATCAAGCACATGCAGCACGAAGTATGGTACAAATATCCTCAGGCTGTAAACCAGCTGCCAGATAATATCTTCTTTATCACTACCAGTGAACTGGAAGCTATGTACCCGGATAAAACCCCAAAGGAACGTGAAAACCTGATCACCAAAGAACACGGCTGCGTATTTTTAATGCAGATCGGTGACAAGTTAGCCAACGGAAAGCCACATGACGGCCGTGCACCAGACTATGATGACTGGAAATTAAACGGTGATATCCTTTTCTGGTATCCAACCTTAAACTGCGCGTTGGAGATCTCCAGCATGGGTATCCGTGTAGATGAGACTTCTTTAAGGGAACAGCTTGAAAAATCCGGCTGCACAGACCGTATGGAGCTTCCTTATCACAAGATGCTTTTAAACGGAGAGCTTCCTTATACCATCGGCGGTGGTATCGGACAGTCCCGTCTGAGCATGCTTTTACTGGACAGAGCCCATATCGGCGAAGTACAGGCAAGTATCTGGCCGCAGGAAATGCGTGATACCTGCAGGAAGCATAAAATCTACTTACTGTAATTACAGGAGATCTGATCAATCATGGGGAATTCTATTTCAATCTTCTTTCTGATCGAGGCTGTGGGAACCATTGCTTTCGCCTCTTCCGGCGCTATGGTGGCTATCCGGCAGAATCTTGATCTTCTGGGGATCATTGTATTAGGTGTTACAACAGCAGTTGGCGGAGGTATGATGAGGGACATCCTTTTAGGGATCGTTCCTCCCAGCCTTTTTACCAACCCGGTTTACACGATCATGGCATTTGTCACTGTCCTGATCCTTTTTACAGTCATCCGTATGAACCAGCATTTCTTAGAGGGTGACTGCATCATCACTTATGAAAAGCTGATGAATATTTTTGATGCTATTGGACTGGCTGCTTTTACAGTAACAGGTATTGATACTGCTGTAATGGCTGGATACGGGGATTATCATTTTCTCTCTGTTTTCTTAGGAGTTCTTACCGGCGTAGGCGGCGGGCTTTTAAGGGATATTATGGCAAGGCAGACTCCTTATATCCTGAAAAAACATGTTTATGCCTGTGCTTCCATTGCAGGGGGAATGTGCTATTCTTTCCTGCTTTCCAGCCCTGTTAATAACGATGCTGCCATGATCATCAGCGCTGTTTTAGTGGTTGCTATCCGCCTTTTAGCCACTCATTATTGCTGGAACCTGCCAAGAGCGTTAAAGAAGTCCTGATATCATTTTGGACAACTCTTTATATAATAAGATTCCGAAAGAACATTAAAAAGCTGTATCTACTGATCCTTCAGTAAATACAGCTTTTTTCATATTTTCATAACATGTTTTATATTTTTTATTCGGCCGCAGGAACCGCTTCTTTATCGTTATTCCACTGGATCACATCATATGCTTCACCAATGTTTAACATATGGTCGCCGATTCTCTCATAGTCTGTGAGCATTTCTGAATACAGGATAGAGGACTCTACATTACAATGGCCTTCCCGCATACGGTCGATCTGGTTCTGACGGAAATTGTCAGTAATATCATCGATCTTCTGCTCTATGGCCTTAATCTTCTCTAAGGTAAATCCACTGTCTCCGGCTGCCGCCATTCTGAGCAGCTCCATACCTTCTGCACAGCTTTCATCCATGACCTTAAATTCATTTTTTGCATAATCTGAGAAATTCAGGTTTTTTTCCTGGATTGTCTGGGCATATTCTGCCAGGTTCATGGCATGATCGCCAATTCGCTCAATATTTCCTAAAACACTGTACATCTTATTTAATGCTTCAATATCCTGAGGTGTCTGGTCTAAAACAAGGACTTTGGATATCTTCTTTGACAGTCGTACGTTGGAAAGGTCGATCTCTTCTTCTCTGTCTGCGATCTCCTGGATACCATTTTCACCTGGTCCCTGTTCCATGGCCTTAAAGCTGTCAGAAACATTGGCAGCAGCCATAGCCAGCATATCCCGGATTTCTTCATGGATCTGGCTGATGGCAATGGTAGAAACACCCAGATGATGTTTGGAAGCCATCAGGCCTTCAAACCACTGGTCTGCATCCATCACATGCTTTACCTGGGTATCCGGAAGGATCTTCTTTGCAATATTTACTAACATCGGCCCAAATGGGAACAAGATTACAGTTGTGGCAATATTAAAGATGGTGTGCACATTTGCGATCTGTGCAGCCGGATTTGCCGGGTTAGTGGCGATCATCCAGTCTACAAATGGCGTTACCATACACAATACCACAAATATAACTGTACCGACTACGTTGAACATCAGATGGATGGCTGTGGTACGTTTTGCATTTCTGTTGGTTCCCACAGAAGCCAGAACAGCCGTGATACAAGTACCGATATTCTGACCGAACAGTACGAACACAGCGCTGTGAAGACCTATCACGCCGCTTACAGCCAGTGCCTGTAAGATACCGATAGAAGCTGCGGAAGACTGGATCACTGCTGTGAACAGCGCGCCTGCCATAACACCTAACAGTGGGTTTTTAAAGCTGGTCATCAGCTGGATAAATTCCGGTTCATCACGAAGAGGAAGCATTGCATCGCTCATCATTCCCATACCGATGAAGATAACGCCTACCCCGGCAACAATGCCGCCGATGTGCTGCAGCTTTTTGTTCTTAACAAAAACCACCAGTACAACACCGATAAATGCGATCAGCGGTGCTAAAGCACCTACGTCCAAAGCGATCAGCTGTCCGGTAATGGTGGTACCGATATTAGCACCCATAATGATCCACACAGCCTGGTTTAAAGACATAAGACCTGAGTTTACAAAGCCTACTGTCATAACTGTTGTAGCTGAAGATGACTGGATCAGTGCTGTGATGCCTGCGCCTACCAGGATTCCCATAAAGCGGTTGGTGGTCAGCTTTTCCAGGATCTGCTTCATCTTGTTTCCGGCAGCTGCTTCCAGATTATTGCTCATCATCTGCATTCCATACAGGAACAGCGCCAGACCTCCCAGAAGGCCCAAAAGCAATTCAACTCCCATTTTTTACTCCTTTTTCCTTAAAAAACAGGATATTTTTGTATTATCAACATTCGGATAATACTGATTTTTTCCTGTTTTTTACATGCGTTTTACCTTTAGTTTACACTTGCTCATTATACGGGATATTTTATCAATCGTCAATACGGATTGTTGGTCGGTTATGTAAAGTTCAGGTAAATTGTTTGTAAAGTCGCAGTATATTATCTATATGTAGATAATGCATTTTTAACGGTTTGGGGGTAAAAAAGGCCGCACCGAATGGGGCGGTGGGGTGTGAATAGCGTGAATAACCTCCACTTGCAAAGGATCCACTCATGGCCCCGCGCTATCGCGCTCCACTGCCTGCTGACGCAGGCGGGCCATTCGTTAATGGCAGAGAAAAAGCAAATGACCGTCCCGAAAAACGGGACGGTCGCTTGTTTTTTTCTCTCTGCCTTTACATTAAAGATAAGTATAAGTTCTTGATGTCTTCAAAGGTCGGATCTTTTGGATTGCCTGGGCGGCATGCATCATCCATTGCGGACTGTGCAAGGAAATCAACGTCTTCTGTCTTAACGATAGCCTTTAAGTCAGCTGGGATACCAACATCAGCAGACAGCTTCTTAACTGCATCTACAGCTGCCTTGCGGTACTCTTCCTGGCTCATGTTCTCTACACCTTCAACACCCATTGCAACAGCGATATCTTTGTATTTGGTTCCTGTGCATGGTGCGTTGTATTCCATAACAGTTGGAAGCAGGATCGCATTTGCAACACCATGAGGAGTATCATAAACAGCACCTAAAGCATGTGCCATGGAATGAACGATTCCTAAACCTACGTTGGAGAAGCCCATACCTGCGATGTACTGTCCTAAAGCCATTCCTTCACGGCCTTCTTTTGTATTCTCGCAAGCGCCTCTTAAGTTCTTGGAGATCAGCTCGATTGCCTTTAAATGGAACATATCAGTCATCTCCCATGCACCCTTGGTGATGTATCCTTCAATTGCATGTGTTAAAGCGTCCATACCGGTAGATGCGGTCAGACCCTTTGGCATAGAGGACATCATATCCGGGTCAACAACTGCGATAACCGGAATATCATGTGTATCTACACAAACGAATTTACGTTTCTTTTCCACGTCAGTGATAACGTAGTTAATGGTAACTTCTGCTGCTGTTCCTGCTGTAGTTGGAACTGCGATGATCGGGATAGATGGCTTCTTGGTAGGTGCTACACCTTCCAGGCTTCTTACATCTTCAAATTCAGGATTGGCAATGATGATACCGATTGCTTTTGCTGTATCCATAGAAGAACCGCCGCCGATAGCGATCAGATAATCAGCACCGGATTTCTTAAATGCTGCTACACCAGTCTGTACATTCTCAATAGTTGGGTTTGGTTTGATATTAGAGTAGATCTCATATGCAAGACCTGCATTATCCAGTACATCTGTAACTTTCTTTGTTACGCCAAATTTGATCAGGTCTGGATCTGAACATACGAAAGCCTTCTTAAAAGCTCTTGTTTTTGCTTCATTAGCGATCTCAGCAATAGCGCCTGCGCCATGATAAGAAGTTTCATTTAATACGATTCTGTTTGCCATGATACATTCTCCTTTTTTTGTGTATATACTCCCTAAAGCTTTCCTGCACCTGCTTTGCGGCCGGATTTCCGGGAGTACATAAAAATCATGTGTTCCGGGAAGTCCAGAACAGCTTTTTATGTTCTTTTTCGTTTCGTTAATATTATAACAACACTTTTCCCAAAATAAAAGTGACAAACTTGCCCGTCTGTCACTTTTTGATAATATTTTTTATTTTTGCATGTAATATTTATTAAAATCGTATATATCACTTTATATACAGCTAGTCGTATTATCTGTATATTGATAATATCGTTTTGTGTTATATATAACAAAGCACCCGGTTTACAGCAGCTTCAGCTCATCAAAAACAGCAGCCAATCTCGGTGGCATGGCCTCTACCAGCTTTTTTGACATTTTCGCAGGTGAATCCTTCATTCCTGTAAGGACCCATTTTACAGTCATGTAAATGGAACCTCTGCAATACATTTCCAGAAGAAACTGCAGATCTTCCCCTAAAGGCCTGCTGGTCTTTCGCCCGATCAGATCCTGATAGAACTGGAGGATCAGTTCAAAATCATGTTCTTTTAAGGAGTTGCGGTCATCACTGCGAAATGCCTCTGTAAAAAATACCTTTTCATTAACAATAAATTCAAACTTCTGTGTCAGGCTCTCCCCAACTGTATGTCCCATGCCGATCTGCTCAAAAGACTGGAGTACCAGTTTGTCAAAATACCAGTTGATCAGATCATATTTATCTAAAAAATTCCGGTAAAAGGTCTGCCTTGCAACACCGCAGCCTTCTACGATATTTTTTACTGTTATCTTATCCACCGGCATCTGCTTCATGCATTCTTTCATAGACGCTGCCAGTTTGTATTTCGTTTTTTCCTGCTTTCCTACTGTTTCCATGTTTTTCTCCCGCTATATAGCCATGCTATCTGCCCACTGGCAGAATTACAAAACAAGACCCCCGGCATGTCATCCCATATGCCGAGGGTCTGTATTTTTTCTGACCCTTGTTTCTATCATACCAGAAACAAGAGCAGCTGACTATCTGTTTTTAAAAATTGAGATGATGGCCTTCCACATCTGTACCAGCACATTCCACATCCTTTTTAACGGGCCTTCATTTACCTTCTCTGTCTCTGCATCAGTTTCCTTGTTATCTTCATCATCCAGGCTGATCTCGTCTGTACGCAGGACTACCTGCAAGGTCTTTGGAGCCGGATTTTTATCAGAAGTAAAGGAAACCTTATCCTCTGACGGATCAATAAATAAGAAGCGGTTATCAGTGTCAAATTTATCCAGCTGTTCATCCATAACATCTTTCATGGTACGGCCTGCCGTTCTTACGCCTGTGGTGCTGTCTAAGATGCTAAGGCTCTTATCAAGAAGCTCCATGCTGCCTCTTAAGCTGTTCTTTGCAGCCTCATCTATATCACCGCTGGTAGCTTTTAAAGTATTCTGCACAATGGTCATAGTGCTGATACCCTTATTCATGGCATCTGTAGTGCGGTTTACCAGCTCGGAAAGATCATCCAGGGATGCCTGCAGATCCGGATAATACATATCCAGTGAATCATGAAGAGCAGTCAGGTCTTCAATCATCAGATCCATGCTGTCTGTCAGGTCTGCACCATATTTTGCTGCATCTCCTACATTGTCCATCAGATTAGATGCAACCTGAGTAAATTCACGGCTGTCCTTATCGATCTTGGATAACATTTTATAAAGAGTTACCAGGTCAACACCGGATGGAGCGCCAACCAGAGGAACCTCATGCTTTTCAATATGAGCCTTGCTAAGTGTCTGGGCATCACTTATGTCTGCTCCATCTGCAGCATCAGAACGGTTATCTGTTCCTGCTGCACTGTCTGCAGTATGGGAACTGTTATCTGCCTCTGCCCCACCGTCTTCATGATCTGCATCAGCCGCTTCAGAAGCCATATCACCACTGGTTTTATCTTCTGTTACTGTATCTGAGCTGTCTGCCTTGTTTGTATCAGGATCTTCCTGGTTTCCAGAAGACGTATCTGCCTTGTTTTCCCTGTCATCATCCGGATCATCTGCTATGGTCCTTGTATCTGTATCTTCCAGATCACCCAAATCCAGATCATCCACATCATAATTCTCCAGGCTTGCGATCAGTTCCGGAAGTGCCTCTAAAATCGTAGTTGTCTGCACCTGGAACTGGGCATTATTCTGGATCAGCCATGCCATATCTTCTCTTACATCATCTAACTGTTCCCCTAAAGACTGGGAAGTGGTGCTGATATTGCGGAGACGGTCATACATTTTACGCAGCGGCTGCTGCATATCCCCCATGGTATTTACAATATCACCCATGCTGTTATGTACTGTTTCTGCCGTATCCTTAGCTGTCTGCAAATGAGGGACCAGAGTTTCCAGCTGCTGTGACAATGCAGTCAGTGACTCTATGGTCTGGTCATTTCCGGCTAATATACTATCTTTATTAGCACTCCATTTTTGTCTTGCACTTTCAGCAGAAGAAACACCGGACTGTACCTGGTTAATGCCATCACGCATGGATTCTACAGATTTTGCCATCTGCTCCAGACTGTCATATAAAGCATCTCCTGCGTCTTTCCATGTATCCTTCGCTTCTTTCAGGTCCTTAATATGGTTCAGGTCATCAATAGTGCCAGGTGCCATTGCCATGATCACACCGGTAGTTTCAAAGCTGTCTGTACCAATACGGACGGTATAATCTCCTTCTTCCCCCGGAAGAGCGGAAAATACAGCTGCTGTGGTAGATCCAAGGCTCTGGATCTGGGCACCATCTGCGTCTACACTGTAGCATTTAGACATATCTACAGGAACTGTCACCATTAACATCATATTATTGCGGTAATACAGATTAGCATTATCATTTGGCGTAGCCTTCACATGGATCTCGATCAGGCCCCCTGCACCTGCCAGTTTGTCACCGTCTGTGGGAACACCGTTTAACTTATAGGACACATCAAAATCCCATGGAAGTACCACCTGTTCATTGTCCATGGTACACTTATAATAAAAACGGCCATTCTGACCTTCCGGCAGGTTCCAGGTCACGCTTCCATCTCCTAAAACCGGAGCATCACTGGTACTCATATTTTCTACATTGATATAATTTCCATAATCAGTGATCTTGCCAAGACCATTTAAATTTACCCCTTTTACTACGTTTACCTTTGTTGTTTTTCCGTAGTAATCCAGGTTCACATACATGGTCTCATCTACATCTGCACCTGCCGGTGCGCCATATACAGGAACGCTGCCTGCTGATGTGCAAAGCAATGCTGCCGTTAAAACAGAAGCTGTCACTCTTTTTCTAAATTTCATTTCCATCTACCTCCGCTGTCTGACTGCCTCTTCTTGCCAGGGCTGCTGACGCTTTTTTCTTAACTGCCCCAATTCCGGATTTTACTAAGGCTTTCCGCTTTTCATGTCTTCGTTTTAAATACTTCTTAAAGCGGTCCATTTCATTACTTGTGATTATACCGTCACAGAGGACTAGCAGTGCCGGCAAAATGGTAAGTACCAGACACACGCTAAGCAGTGCACCTCTTCCGATCAGATGTCCCAGTCCGCCTATAGCCGCCGTACTGGAAATCATATATACAATGTAACCTGCCAGTATCAGGATAGTGCCTGAAGTAAATACCGAGGAACAGGACATAGCCAGCGCCTCCACCACAGCTTCCTTCTTCTTCATGGTCTTTCTGCAGGCCATGTAGTTATTAGTAAGCAGGATCGAATAGTCTACTGTAGCCCCCAGCTGGATACTGCTTACGATAATATATCCCATATAGACCAGCGTCTCACCAACCAGATAAGGCACCGCCATATTGATATAAATAGCTGCCTCAATAGGGATCATAACAATGATAGGCACCAGTACAGACTGGAAGCTGAACATGACTACCACAAATACACTGATCAGGGACAGCACATTAACTCTTGCATTATCCGCTGTGATCGTAGTCTTAATATCTTCTGTAGAAGGTGTTTCACCTACCACATAGGATTCTTCCGGATAATATTTCTTCACAATATCCCGTATATCGTTGGTATACTCAAAGGCCTTATCGCTTTCTGATTTAGTCCTTATATAGATCAGCATACGGCTGGTAGTATCTGTATGTAACTGGCTGGTAATGGAATAAGGGAGAAAATCTTCCGGTACACCTTCCGGCAGTGTGTTTGCCATGGATGTTACACTTTTCACATATTCCAGATCTTCGATCTCATCTGACATTGCCTTTTCAGTAATAGCTGATGTATTGGGATAAATGGCAACCAGCATATTGCTTCGGCCAAATTTCTCATTGATCGCCTGCTCATCTGCATAAACCTGTGTTCCTTCGCTGACACCTACGGCACTGTTTCCAAATAAGAAGCTGTTCATTCCCTGGGCTGTATAGGCAAAAGGAACGATCAGGATCAGGATCACCAATGCTATATTACGGATCTTATAAATGCCTCTTCCCATTTTATGGAAATCCGGCAGGAGAGGACGATGTGCAGTCTTTTCATTCCATTTTGCAAAGCGGAATATCATGGCAGGCATGAAAAATACTACAGTCAGGAGGCTGAATACGATTCCTTTTGCAAGGACCAGACCCATGTCAAAACCAATGCTGAATTTCATGAACATCAAAGCTACGAAACCTGCTATGGTAGTAAGGCTGCTGGCAAAAATGGAATTGATCGCTGCATCAACTGCATCTACCATAGCTTCTTCATCAGAAAGCCCTTTTTTCTTCTCCCTGGTAAAAGCATCCAGCAGGAAAATAGAATAGTCCATGGAAGTTGCCAGCTGAAGTACCATTGCCACATTATTGGTCAAAAAGGACACTCTTCCTATGAAAATGTTAGTACCACGGTTTAACAGGATGGCTACACCCATGACAAGAAGAAACAGGAATGGCTCGGACCAGGCAGTAGTCGTAATACATAAGATCGTAAAAATCATAATAATAGCTACTGTTAAGATCAACTGCATCTCACTTGCCAGATTTTCCTGTAAGGACTTGTTCTGTACTGCCATTCCTGTAAAACATCCTTTATCTCCTGCAATGGCTTTTAATTCATCAATGGCTGCGGAAGTGCTTTTCGCTGTATTTCCTTCTTTAAAGGTCACATCCATTACCGCATATCCATCTTTATAGTAATCTTCGATGTCTTCTTTATGGATAAAATCTTCGCCAGAGTAAATATTAACAGTGCTGTCACACCACAGGATCTGATCCACCCCGTCTACGTTTTCCATTCTGTCTTTGTATTGCTTGGCTTCATACAACGTCACATCTTTTAGCATGATACGGGCTGTTCCGGGGTAACCAAACTCGTCTTCCATCTTATTTAAGCCAATACCTGACTGTGCATTATCCGGAAGATACTCGGTCAGATCGTAGTTTACTTCCACAAACAGCATGGCAACTGCACTAAGTAAGCAGGCTGCAACAAACACTGAAACGATCCAGTTCTGCTTTTCAATGATAAATCTGGCCAGCTTGATAGACGGCTTTTCTCCGGAAGCCTTTTCCTTTTTCCCACGCTTCTTTAATGGTCCAAACTTGAATTTCTTTTCCATGATCCTAACTCCTCACATAGATATGTGTTATTTAACGCATAAAAAGAACCATAAACCAATGGTGTCCGTTCTTTTCCTCATGAGCCATACCCATATATCGATAATATTGCAATGTGTATTTTCTGTCTGACTTTGATGTATATTTACGTTCCGTTACATTCATTATCTTGTCATATGCCTCATCCGCATCCTCGCAGTCCCGCACATATACCTCCAGGCAGGAAGCATTTTTGCGATAAGGGATCGACGCCAGTGTGTCCTCTATGGTCCCTTCTCCTGTAACCCGTCCGTCTGCATATCCTTTTTCCATGGCTGCTGCCAGACGGCTTTGCGCTATTTTATTTAACTTCATATCCATAATAAAGCCTGCGTACCGGTCATAACTGGTGTGGTTGTCGCCGTCATATTCCCGTTCTCTGTCTGGATATACGTCAAAATACTGTTCTTTCTTTTTATCCCCCAGCTCACTGAAAAGTTCCTGTGTTATATCATCATAGCAGCCTGCATTATAAGCACCTCCGCCTGTATTTTCCAGCCACTTCGCTGTTTTCAAAGCTCCTGAATCTTCAAATTCATATACTGCATTATCTAAAACCAGCTGTCCTTCGTTCATATCTCCATCTTCGTGGAAGTAATACCATTCATCTCCCACCTTTTCCCATCCGGTAGCCATGATCCCGTCTTCCTTCATATAGTAAAAGCGGCCGCCGGTATAGAGCCAGCCAATGTATGCCGTACCATCTGTTTTTTTCCAGTACCAGTTCCCGTCAAGATTTACCCAACTGCCATTTGGCTCTGCTGCATATACTGCATTTGCCGGTCCCGCTGCCAGAAAAACGGCCATCATAATTATAGAAATAAGATATAACCTGCTTCTGCCTTTCATCCTCTCATCTCCTGCTGTCTTTAAAACCTCTGTTTTCGTTTATTGAACTGTTTATTTGTTAATTGACATTTGTTCATTTATTAACTATAATGGATTATACTAACTAATGATGAAAACAACAATGATTAATTTTAATTCTTTTGTTTATTAATCGACATTTTTATGATATGTGTCAATAAAAAAGTATTAAAATACTGTAAACAAATTTGAACGAACATGGAATACAAAAAGGGGGAATTTCTTATCATGAGTACAGAAGCAGTAGATCGACGGGTACGGCGTACCAGAAAGCAGCTGCGGGAATGTCTTGTTACTTTATTAAAGCAGAAAAAGGTACAGGATATTACTGTCCGTGAACTAACTGAACTGGCCGATCTGAACAGAGGAACTTTTTATCTTCATTATAAAGATGTATTTGATCTTCTGGAAAAAACAGAAAGTGAGCTTTTAGATAATTTTAACCAGCTGGTCATGAAACATGACGCAGAAGAACTGAAAAAACATCCTTATGGTATTTTTGTAGAGATCTACACGCTGGCCTATGACAACGCCGACCTGGTGGAAATATTATTAGGCGAAAACGGTGACTTAAACTTTATGAACCGCTTAAAGCAGCTGATCCGTGATAAATGTCTCCATGACTGGATGGAAGTATTCCGCACCGGAAATCCCGCTATCTTTGATGCCTACTTCTCTTTCATTGTATCCGGCTGTGTAGGACTGGTGCAATACTGGTTGAAAACAGGTATGAAAGAAACGCCGGGACAGCTGGCAAAACTAACCGAGCAGGTGATCCGTAAAGGTATCGGAGTACTGGACTCAGACCCTTTTGCAAAGGTATAATAAACCCTGGAAAAACAACCAGCACCTATACATTCAAAAACCGAGGAGAAAACAGATGAACTACGAAGATTTATTTAAAGAAACTGCCTGTGTACGTATAAAGAAAGGAACCGGACGCACCTTAAAGGCCGGCGGCGCCTGGATCTATGATAATGAGATTGATGCCATTTCCGGTGATTTTGCAAATGGTGATCTGGTCACTGTAGAAGACTTTGATGGCTATCCTTTGGGACATGGCTTTATCAATACAAGATCCAAACTGACCGTACGCATGTTATCCCGCAAAAAAGATACTGTAGTCAATGAAGATTTCATCGAACAGAGAGTCCGCACTGCCTGGGAATACAGAAAAGCTACTACTGATATCTCCAGCTGCCGCGTGATCTTCGGCGAAGCAGATTTTCTGCCTGGTATCGTCATCGATAAGTTTGAAGATGTTTTAGTAGTAGAGTCCCTGGCACTGGGAATCGACCGCTTAAAGCCGGTGATCTTAGATAAATTAAAGAAAATCCTGGCAGAAGACGGTATTTTGATCCGTGGCATTTATGAGCGAAGCGATGCAAAAGTCCGCCTTCAGGAAGGTATGGAGCGCTTCAAGGGCTTTATTGGTGAACCATTTGATACCAAGGTGGAGATATGTGAAAATGGCGTTCACTACATCGTAGACGTAGAAGACGGCCAGAAAACCGGATTTTTCCTGGATCAAAAATACAACCGTCTTGCAGTACAGAACCTGTGCCGCAATCTGAAACCTGCAAAAGTATTAGACTGCTTTACCCATACCGGCTCTTTTGCTTTAAATGCAGGTATTGCAGGATCAGAAAAAGTCCTAGGGGTGGATGCTTCCCAGCTTGCCGTAGACCAGGCAACAGAAAATTCCCGCTTGAATGGCTTAGAGGATCATGTAACCTTCCAGTGCGCCGATGTATTTGACCTGCTTCCTAAATTAGAACAGGAAGGTGAAAAGTTTGATGTAGTCATCCTTGACCCGCCAGCCTTCACCAAATCCAGAAATTCCATTAAAAACGCAGTAAAAGGCTACCGTGAGATCAATCTCCGCGGCATGAAGTTAGTAAAAGACGGCGGCTACCTTGCCACCTGCTCCTGCTCCCACTTCATGGATCCGGAACTGTTCACCAAGACCATCCGTGAAGCCGCTTCCAACGTCCACAAGAGACTGCGCCAGGTGGAATACCGCACCCAGGCAGCGGATCACCCCATCCTTTGGGCGGCAGATGAGTCTTATTATCTGAAGTTTATTATTTTTCAGGTGGTGGATGAGAAATAATGATGAACAACCAGGAAAACAGTAAAAAATTATAATGAACTAATAGAATGATTAAGGTGTCAAAAGGTAGTTTTTTACAATTTTCTAAGAAATAGAGGAATTCAATCCCAAAATGTTTTGATATTTATGACTAAAGTGGGATATTGTTGACTAAGGTCCGAAAGCCACCGGTGCACATGACAGATGCACATTTGGGAGAAAATCCTTTGCTCGTGGGCTTGCGCCGCCTATTGTCAGAACTGCGAACCAAACTCGCACGCTTTGCGTGCTCAAACAGTG